>JABUBO010000358.1_pt1 | contig 14521 bp, 9 predicted proteins | sample 7240361 | NCBI WGS metagenome assembly JABUBO01 (sample SAMN07256346, study PRJNA390944) | subsurface metagenome | isolation source: Methane hydrate marine sediment | place: Pacific Ocean: Eastern North Pacific, ODP site
GGGATCCAGCTACGTTGTTTTCGATATCGATGACCTGGACAACGCAAACGCTGTAGTTCCTTTAGGTGGAACATATTCACAAAGAAGGATTTGGGGTCTTTTTACCGACATCAGCCTTGGTTACAAAGGATGGGCCTATCTGGGTCTTACAGGAAGGAATGACTGGTCATCCACACTGCCAAAAGAAAACAGAAGTTACTTCTATCCGGCTGTAACCGGTTCTGTTTTACTTACCGATGCACTAAATATAGAATCTAATCTGTTAAATTTACTAAAACTGAGAGCAGCGTGGTCGCAGGTGGGTAACGATACAGGTCCGTATCTGATCAGGCCCGTATACCTGATAAACAATTATTATGGCACAATACCCAGGCCAACAGCAGAGCTGCCTTTCACACCCACAAGCGGTTCAACATCAGCCGGTGCATCGCTCAGCAACCAGGAAAGAGATCCAAATCTAAAACCTGAACGGACTGAAGAGGTTGAATTTGGAGTGGATGTATTTACTCTCAACAGCAAATTTGGTATTAACTTCACATATTACAAGAGGACTGCCAAAGACCAGATTGCACCTGTTTCGCTTCCCGTAAGTACAGGCTTCAGCCAGTTGCTTACTAACTTCGGGAAGGTGAAAAATGAAGGTGTGGAACTGGGAGTTCATATTACACCTGTTGAAACTTCATCAGGATTCCGTTGGAACATCTTTGGATCATTCACCCATAATAAAAACGTGGTTCTCGAGCTGGCTGACGGAGTAGATGAAATCACCATATTGGGTGGGAATGTTGCTAATCAGTCAAACTATTTTGCCGGCAATGTGTCATCTGTATTAAGGCCGGGACAGGAATACGGATTATTGAAAGGATCGGTGAGTATGAAAGATCAGGATGGAAATCTGCTGATTGACCCTTCGAACGGACAGTTGATTCGCAATCCAAATCCTGCCATAATCGGTAATCCAAATCCGGATTTTATTTTCGGGGTTACGAATACATTTTCATTTAAGGGTATTCGACTTTCTGCAGTTTTTGACTGGAAAGAAGGAGGAGATCTTTTTTCCAACACTGTGCTGTCCATACTGGGAAGGGGCGTTTCTAAATTTAATGAAGACAGGGAAATGATGAAAATTATCCCGGGAGTATACGGTGATCCGAATACATACGAACCTTTAAGAGATGGTGAAGGAAACAAGATACAGAATACCACTATGTTAGAAACCAATTCCCTGTTTTTCGGTGAAACATTCGCCATAAATGCAGCGAATGAATGGGCTGTGTTTGATGCAACGGTTTACCGGTTGAGAGAAGTAACCTTAGCTTATGACCTGCCAACTTCATTCCTTGAAAAAACACCATTTGGCAGGGCATCTGTCTCCCTTACCGGCAGGAACCTGTGGTTTTATGCTCCGCATTTTCCAAAATACACGAATTACGATCCGGAGATCAATCAATACAGCAACTCTAATGTACAAGGCATAGAATACAGCACAACACCTTCTACCAGAAGGTTTACAATCAATATTAGCTTAACATTTTAACCCTATAAAATGATGAAAAAGATGAAAATAAAATATTTTGTATCAATTCTGCTTTCATTGGTACTTATTCTGTTTAACAGTTGTGAAGATTACCTGGATATCAATGATGATCCAAACAACCCAACGGAGGTTCCTATAAGTCAATTATTAAGCACCGTTGAAGTGGATCTGGCAGGTTCAATGGGGGCATCAGTAGGAGGTTTATCCGGATACACTTCTGCGATGGTGCACCAAATGTTCCAGAGAGGTGGTACACATCAGTTCTATGATCTTCAGGGAACGGATTTTGAAGTACAGACCCCCTGGAATATAATGTACTCAAGGCTTTTAACGGACATACGTCAGATTATTAGTTTGGGTACCGAAGATGAAGGCAATGAAGACTGGCACTATGTGGGAATATCCCAAATCATCAAAGCCTACACATTCAGTGTTCTTGTCGATATCTGGGGCGATGTGCCCTTTTCTGAAGTCAATTTCGGATCTGAAGTTCGTATGCCTGAATACGACAATGGCGAAAATATCTATCCACAATTATTCACCCTGATTGACGAAGGCATAACAAACCTTCAGAAAACATCGAACCTTTCGCCAGGTACCGATGACATAATTTATCAGGGAGATTTTAGACGGTGGATCAAATTCGCCAGGACTCTCAAGCTGAAAATGTACAACCAAATAAGACTTGTACAGGATGTTTCAACTGAGATAAATGCTCTTCTGGCTGATGAAAGCCTGTTGATCGGCTCCGGTGATGATTTTGAATTTCCTTATGGTGCATCACTCGCGCCAATGAACAGAAACCCGGCTTATCAGCAGGAATATACACCGGGCGCAGGATATTTTTATATCAACCCTTATTTTTTTGAAATTCTAACCGGGCAAAATACTTTCTTCCCAGTTGAAGGCAATCCGTATTTGGGTATCACAGATCCCAGGGTTCCCTATTATTTCTATAACCAACTAGCTCCAGGGCAAGCGGCAGAAAATCCGGTTGCTTATAGAAACGGAGATTTCGTCTCTATCTATATGTTTTCATTCAATATCGATCCGAATGAAGGATTTGACCAGGCTTCTTCGCAGACCATTGCAGGACTTTATCCAATAGGAGGCAGGTACGATGACGGAAACGGTGGAATCGCCAGTTTCAATGGTGCTGGTGATACACCGCAACGGATGCTAACTTATTTTTCAAGGTTGTACACACAGGCTGAATTGGCTCTTGCGGGGGTAACCTCTCAGAATGACTCTTTGTTGCTGGCTCAGGCTATACAAGCTTCTTTTGATAAGGTCAATGAGGTAGCTTTTGCTGCCGGTGCACCTTCAATTGTTCAAACTGACATCGACACTTACATAAGTTCAATAATGTCGTTATACGCCATTGCAGATAATGAGGGCAAACTTCTTCATATCATGACACAAAAGTGGATAGCAAGTTTTGGCTTTGGCATCGATGCTTACAACGATTACCGGCGTACAGGATATCCTTTGTTACATGATGGTAATACTGACAACCTTGATGTAACGGTAAGAACCAGGGAATACCCGCTTTCGTATCCATGGAAGACAAATGACCTGCAAGTAAATAAGAATGCCCCGGCCCAGAAAAACATAACGACATTCAATGTATTCTGGGATGCTAATTAATAACCTTTAAAATTAAAAAGAAATGAAGAACATTAAATATTTATTACTAATTATTGGCATAATTTTAGCCTTTCAATCGTGCGAAGACGAGGAAAAAATACGATTCCCGGAATTTGAGGATGCAGCTAATGTAAGAATACAAATAGATCCGGACTACTCTTCAATCGATGCTTCAGACATAACAAATGCAAAACTGGTATTCTCTGTTTTTTCTGAAAATAGAAATATTGAATCTGTTGTAATTAGTGCTGTTTATTATTCCTTTCAGAACGATTCCACTACGGATCCGGTAGAAATCATGAGACTTACACAATCGGATTTTGATGCTGCTAATGGCGCAATCCGGAACAAGGAATTCACAGCGCAATTTCTGGCTGCACAATTCGGATTGCCCGGCGGATCGAGCGATTTGGGTGGAGGTGACCGGTTTGATTTTTCCAACCTTACAACGTTAACAAATGGAATGGTTTTCCCGGATACGATTTTATCCGAAACACAACATGAAACTGTAAACGTTACGCCAAACATCATCAACAGTGCAGCTACAACAAGTTTTACTGTTGGCTTCACTGCTTATGTAGCATGCCCTGTGCTGGACGGTTTCGCACTGGGCGATTATATGCTTGAACAAATTGAAGGCCCAGCCGACCCATTCTTCGGTAACCCGACCAGGTGGGCAAATGAAGTGGTTACCCTAACCCAGGTAAGTCCTATTGAACGCACATTCAATGGGACATATTTTACATTTGAAAATGTTGGATTTAACTTTTTGCTGATCTGTGGCAATGTGTTGGTTGGAACAACTGCCTCAGGAATAGGTTGTGGAGGACCAGGTTTAAATTGGACAGGTGCAACACCTCCCGGCTATTATGATGAGTCCGATGATAGTGTTATCATTATAAAAATTCTGGAAAATGTGGATGGTGGATGTGGATTGCCGGCAGCAGAGCCAATGACTTTGATACTTACAAAAATCAATTAATTATCTTTTTTTCGTGCAAATTAAAATTAAACACTATTAGATATGAAGAAAGTTAAAAACTTAATATTAACAACAGTTATCTTAGCACTGTTGGGCTCCTGTGTTGATGACTACCAGGATGCTAATCCGCCAAGACCCAAAGACGGGCCTTATTTTACACTGAGTGCGGGCGGAGATGTATTGGAAACCCCCGAAAATGGTAATTTCATTGGTGCTGATCAGACCATTGTTTTTACCCTGCAAGTAATTAATTGCCAGGGAGGTATTGATTCGGTGGGTGTTACGGTTAATGAAGAAGATCTCGGTACTGCAGAGGTTAATCAAGCTTCTCTTAATGCAGTAAAGAGTCAAAACCAGGGTGAAATTACGGTTAGCTACACTACTGTATCACAAGTTCTGGAAGAAACCGATCTTGAAATTGATGTAACACTGTACGACGGGCAACAGGAAATAGACTGGTTTGGCCGAACTATAGATTACAGAAAATCAGCAACCGAATCTTATGAAGTTACTTTAGTTGTTTGTACATCTACAGGTCTCGCAGGCGAATACAATTCTGTTGCTAATGGCTATTTTGGTGACGGAAGCGGAGGACCTGATGCAGCTTATTTTGATCTGCAAGCTGAAATCACAATAACGGAGATTCGACCCGGTTTATACCTTATTGATGATATGACTTTCGGTCTTTACCCTCAGTTGTATGGCGATCAAACAGTCCCCGGTCGTGTTGAATTGTGTGGCGATGAGATCAGCGACAAGGGAGATACGGACCATTATGGTGATCCGTTTACCATTTCAGGCACATTGAATGGTGATGGCACAGTGAACCTGACCTGGCAAAATACTTATGGTGACAGAGGCACGGTTGTACTGACACCTAAGTAATCATAAATAAACAAGAAACGATAAAAAAAAGCCGGGTACCCGGCTTTTTTTTATCCAATACAATGTAATAAGTCGGTTGAAATCTTTCCGAAAAAAATTCAGAATTGAAATAATTATTTTACATCGTTATTTCATTTTTAATAATTTTTTTTTCCTTCCGATTAATTTCCCAACCAATTTTTTACAAATGTCAGTCATGTGACAAATTAAATCACCATAACATAATATATTTCGCCCGAGCCATTTTTAATCAACAGAGTGCCCCAATGTTAGCATATTGGCGTAGGATGAAACAGGTCGTGAAATCGATGAATGTTAATAAGAAAGGAGGTTTTATAACTGAATCATTGGATTCAAATTTGTTCTGTAAATGGCTCTTGCGAGCCTTCTTAATTTTTATTAAAGTTTTATTTAATCTCATTCATTGACTAACGTGATAAAAATTTTATCCTTAATCCCCACCGTTTTTTTTGGTTTTTTTTTTAATATATCTCAAACTGAATACGCAATACTGGACTAACTCCATCCTTCTCCCTATCAAAGGCCTGCCCGAATGACTTCGGTCGGGCGGGCATTCCTGCGGGAAAAGGGATCACTTTGTGAAGGGCGGGAACTTGATTATTCCTTCCGCTGTATCATGCTTCCAACCCCCGCCTCCCGATAGTTATCGGGATGGCGGGGTTAGTCAGGACTTAGCTTGCATGTTGTATAAACTATAATAAATTAATACAAAGTATTTTTCTTCTATTTTTAATATTCTATATTTAAAAACTTTTGATTAGCTAATTAAACCGATAAATATGAAAAAAGTACTTATCCTGGGAGCCGGAATGGTTGTCAAACCCATTGTAGAGCATTTGCTCAATAAAGGCATACATGTCACCGTAGCTACCCGTACAAAATCCAAAGCCGACACAATGATCAAGGGCCATCCGAACGGAACTTCAATTGCCTGGACGGTCGATGATCAGGAAACACTGGACGGTCTGGTTTCACAGCATGATTTAACGGTTAGTTTACTCCCCTATGCCTATCATGTTATGGTTGCCAAATTGTGTTTAAAGCATAAGAAAAATATGGTAACTACTTCATATGTTAAACCCGAAATGCAGGCATTGGATGAAATTGGACTTGATCCTGGTATTGATCATATGTCCGCCATGCGTATTATTGATTATGTTCATAATAAAGACTGTAATATTGAGGAATTTTACTCGATTACTGGTGCTCTTCCTGCTCCTGAAGCAGCAGATAATCCGTTTAAATATAAATTTTCATGGAGTCCGAAAGGGGTAGTTTTAGCCGGAAATAATGACGGAAGATATTTAAAAAACGGGGAAGAGGTATATATCCCTACAGAGGATCTGTTTAAAGATATCTTTACCCTGGATTTTCCTCAAATCGGCGAGTTGGATGTCTATCCCAATCGTGATTCGATCGATTATATTGAAATTTATAATATTCCTGAAACAAAAACCATGTACCGTGGAACGTTCAGGCATAAAGGCTGGTGTGAGACGATGGACGCCATGAAAGCTCTGCATTTAATAACCGGCAAAAAAATGAACCTTGAGAAAAAATCATATGCTGATTTCGTTGGAGCCTTAATCGGTCACTCTTCAGGTGAGAATATAAAAACAAAGGTTGCAGAATACCTTGGGATAAATGTTAATGCCCACGCGATGAAAGCCATGGAATGGCTCGGACTATTTGACGAGAAACCTGTAAACCGCAAAGAAGACACTCCTTTTGAGGTAACGTCTGATCTGATGATCGATAAAATGATGTTGGATACTGAAGCACACGACATGGTCGTAATGCAGCATATTTTTCTTGCAAGTTACCCGGACGGAAGTAAGGAAGTAATCAAGTCAAGAATGCTGGATTACGGAACACCCGGTACAAACACATCCGTTGCCAGAACGGTGGCCCTGCCCGCTGCCATTTCCGTTCTGATGATCCTTGAAAATAAGATTACCATCAAGGGTGTATACAGGCCGGTCCTTCCGGATATATATAATCCTGTTTTGGATGAACTGGAAAAGATTGATATAAAAATGATCGAAGAATATGGTTTGCCGGAATCTGAAAACGTGCCAAGTTGGTAGGTCTAATTGACATTTGGTACTAATCCCCTGGCATCATCGGATTCCTTATGATAAACACCAGATACCGGGGACTTATTTGGTGATAATTTGTTAGGTCTGTACTTTGCGGTGCATGATACTAAACCATCTTTCTGGAGGTTCGCAGTTGCACCACTTGTTTATCAGCTCCTATTTTTTCTACAATAATTTGACCCCTCCGTGGTCATTCTTTTGCTATGAAAAAGGAAACCCGTCCGCCCGCTTAAGGCGGTCTGTAAAAACCCCGACAGGGTTCAGAACCCTGTCGGGGTTTTTTAATTTATGTCATGAAACAATTACTCCGTCTTTTATGGTAAGTATTCTGTCTGCCATCTTCGCCAGGTTTATATCATGTGTAACGATGACAAAAGTCTGATTGTATTTTTCGCGGAGGGTAAAAAACAATTCGTGAAGTTCCTTTTTATTTTGGGTATCGAGGTTACCTGAAGGTTCATCGGCAAGGATAACTTCCGGGTCATTGACCAAGGCACGGGCAACGGCTACTCTTTGTTGTTCTCCGCCGGAAAGTTCGTTTGGTTTATGATCCAGCCTGTTCTCAAGTTTTAAGAAAGTGAGAATTTCATTTGCACTGGACTCAGCTTTATTCTTTGGAACCCGTGCTACAAAAGCCGGTATGCAAACATTCTCAAGAGCAGTAAATTCCGGCAGAAGGTGATGAAACTGAAAAACAAATCCAATGTTCTGATTCCGAAACCTTGATAAGGGTTTTTCATTTAACCCATGAACATCAATATTATTAAAAATAATTCTTCCTGAATCGGGTTTGTCAAGAGTTCCCAGTATCTGCAGAAAGGTTGTTTTACCGGCACCACTGGCACCAACAATAGAAACGATCTCTCCTTTTTTAATCTCGATATTTATTCCTTTTAATACATGGAGATCTCCGAATGACTTTGTAATATTTTCAGCTTTTATCATAAAAATAAAAAGGAAATTTATGTTATCCCTTTCACTATTAACACCAAATAAATGTAGAGAACATATAGCAATAGTAAAACAACTCCTTTCCAACGATCGATACGGCCACCGTTAAGTGGCAGGATAAAGAAGAAAAGAAGAAGGGATATGCCCAAAACCCAGAAAATGTCAAATTTGAGTACTGATTCTTCAATTGGAATTGTTCTTACCAAACTCGTAACACCCAGTATCCCCAAAATATTAAAGATATTTGAGCCCATAATATTCCCGACTAAAATATCCGTTTCTTTCCTTAATGCTGCAACCACTGATGTAGCAACTTCAGGGATACTTGTTCCCAAAGCAATAACGGAAACGGAGATAGCATGTTCACTTACTCCCATGGCAAGTGCAATTCCTGAGGCCCCCTTTACAAGCCAATTTGCACCTAATACCAGGCCTGTCGAAGATAAAACAATCAACACCAATGATACCATAACAGTGTACTTTGGTTTTTCAAATTTTGTCCCAAGTTCAATATTCTCATGACGGGATCTTTGAATTGACCAAACCATAAAACCAGCCAGAAGAGCAACAAAGATCAATCCCTCGATAAATTGTAATTTGCTGTTCAAAATCAAAAGGTAAAAAAGGACAGTAGCACACATCATAATTGGCCAATCGATTTTAACCGATTTGCTGTTAACTGAAATAGGGGAAATCATGGCCATCAAACCCAGCACAAGTGCAATATTGGATATATTGGAACCTATTACGGTTCCAATTGAGATAGCGGGATGGTCAGTCAGTGCAGCATTCACACTCACCACCAGTTCAGGAGCTGAAGTTCCAAGTGAGACCACGGTTACTCCAACAACCAGGGTTGATATTTTAAAGTTTTTAGCAAGGCAAACACCTCCGCGAACCAAAAATTCGCCACTTAAAAGCAAAACTACGAAACCGGCCAGTAAGTAAATCAAGTTTGGAAAATGCATGCAGGAAAATATTAAATAGAAGGAGAAACAGTCTTTAAAAAAGACAGGTATATATCAGAGGCGAAATTAATCTTATTCAGAAAAAAATTAATCATCTTTCAATGTGTTTTTCATATCCTTTATATCATCTATAATGTCAGAAGAACTATCGCTGAGTTCTTTTTTAATATCATCGGTTGCTTTTCTGAATTCACGCATTCCTTTTCCCAATCCTTTTGCTATTCCCGGAATTTTCTTAGCGCCAAAAAGAACCAACACCACAACGAGAATAATAAAAATTTCCGCACCGCTTATAAATAATAAATTACTCATGGTTTACAATATTTTAAATCTTATCCTTAAATAAAAAAATTGTAACTATTCTCCGAAGGAGTCCCGTGGACAGTTTTCAAGAGTCTCTTTTGTATTTTCAGTTTAATTTTATCACATTCTGTCTTTTTTTCACATTCCAATAAACTGATTATTTATAAAAAATCAATCTCCACTAAATCATACGAATTTACTAAAGTTGATGCAAATAAAAAAACCCGGCCTAAATAAAGATTCGGACCGGGCTCACAATGGTCTTGTTCAACCCTATGTTACTCTTTTTCCTTTAAGCACTCTGGTTGTTTCGGCTTTTCTTATTGTATCATATACCATGGGTGTTGCAATAAAAAGAGATGAATATGTACCCACAATAACTCCAATCACCAAAGCAAAAGTAAAGCCACGGATAACTTCACCTCCGAAAACAAATACAGCCAATAACACCACAAAAGTACTTAGCGAAGTACTGAAAGTACGGCTTAGTACACTGTTTAAGGCAGTATTTATAATCTCTTTTCTCTCTCTCTTTTTGTATAATCCTATATACTCCCTGATCCGGTCATATATAACAACGGTATCGTTAATGGAATAACCAACCACCATCAATATTGCAGCAATAAAAGCCTGGTCGATTTCAAGCGAGAACGGCATTATGCTGTAAGATAACGAGAAAATGCCCAGTACAATCAATGTATCATGAATTAATGCTGTAAGCGCACCCAAACCAAACTGCCAGTTCCTGAACCGAATGAAGATATAAAGGAAGATGACAACCAGTGAAAATGCGATAGCCCAAATAGATTGAACCTTAATATCATCGGCAATCGTAGGCCCAACCTTTTCTGAACTTAATCTTCCGTATGTTTTATTCGGATCCTGACTGATAAAATCATTAAAAGTATAATCGTCACTGAAATAAGACTTTAACCCGTCAAATATTTTTGCTTCGATGATATTATCAACGTCGGTTCCCGAGCTATCAACCCAGAATTTGGTTGAAATCCTAATTTCACTGGACGAACCATGGGTTTTAACTTCCGGTGTTTCTCCTAATATATTCGTTAACGAATTCTGAATATCTACCGTATTAACCGGTTGTTCAAACCGTATAACGTAATTTCGCCCACCGGTAAAATCAACACCCTGATTTAATCCCCTGGTAAACAGAGAAACGATTCCGATCAGGACTATTACTCCCGAAATAACATAAAAAACTTTTCTCTTCGCAATGAAGTCGATGTTTAGATTCCTGAATGCATTTTCGGTTATTTGAGTAGCAAAACTTAGTTTGGCATTCCTGTTTAAAAACCCGGTAAAAATAAGCCTGGTAATGAATATTGCCGAAAACAATGAAGTCAGAATGCCAATTACGAGAGTTGTGGCAAAACCCTTGATCGGACCGGTGCCAAGTACATATAAAATAATAGCTGTTAATAAGGTGGTTACGTTAGCATCGATGATTGCCGAGTATGCGTTTTTATAACCATCGGCAATAGCCAGTTTAATTCCTTTACCAGCCTTTAATTCCTCCCTGATCCGTTCGTAGATCAGCACGTTAGCATCAACTGAAATACCAATGGTAAGGATTATTCCGGCAATACCCGGCAGGGTAAGGACTGCATTTAAGGATGCCAGTACTCCTATCAGGAAAAACATATTAACAATCAGGGCTATATCGGCAACAAATCCTGCCCTGTGGCTGTAATAAAAGACCATATACAACAACACGACGACAAATGCAATAAAAAATGAATTCAAACCCAATCGTATTGCTTCCTTTCCAAGAGAGGGACCGACAATAGCTTCCTGAATAATTCTGGCAGGCGCAGGAAGTTTTCCGGATTTCAGTTTATTTGCCAGATCCTCAGCTTCCTCTATTGTAAAATCCCCGGTAATCACAGAGCTTCCGTTTTTTATTTCAGTTTGAACCGTAGGTGAAGAATATACATATTCATCCAATACAACTGCAATACTTCGTCCGATATTTTCCCTTGTTAAACGGGCCCAGACCTTTGCACCCTCCCCGTTCATGTTCATATTAACCTGTGCACTGGCACTTGTCTGATCAAACGCCATCCGGGCAGTTGTAATCACATCACCGTCTAAAGGAGCTTGTTCATCCCTGGTGGTAATCTTTATGGCATGCAATTCAAAAAGTGTTGCAGTCTCATCATATTTATAAGCTTTGCCACTCCAATAAAACTTTACGTCTCTGGGGAATAACGACCATATTTGTGGCATATTCAGATAGGTGTTCACCTTTGCTGTATCACGAAAATGTGAATATCCTATCATGCTTCCGGATCCAGGTTGTCCGTCCCGGGTAGTATTCGGGTACAACACTGCAAACAACGGATTTTGTAAATTAAATTGATCGATAGTTTCCGGTTGCTCTTCCGCCTGCGTTGTATCGGCTTCCAGCATTTCAAGTAAAGAGGTTTCTCTCTGAGCGGTATCGGTTTCGGCAACTTCAGCCAGCAATTCACCTTCTTCCTGTGTAATATCCTGTGGTTCTTCAGCTTCTTCATTGGTCTTCGTTGTGCTTTCCATCTCCCTGATCCGGTTGTTGGCAACAATCAAATATTGAAAAACCTCTGAGTTTTCATAAGTCTCCCAGAATTCAAGATTTGCCGTACCCTGTAAGAGATCCCGAACTCTTTGTGGATCTTTTATACCCGGAAGTTCAACAAGTATCCTGCCCTGGGTTTCCAGTTGGGATATATTTGGCTGGGTGACTCCAAACCGGTCAATTCTGCTTCGTAAAATATTAAATGCATTATCCACTGCGCCCTGGGCTTCATTCCGTATTACCGCCAGAACTTCACGATTGGTTGAGTTAAAATCAATCCTGTCTTTTAGTTCCAGCGTTCCAAATATTGCTGCTAACCGGGCATTAGGAACAATTTCTTCAAATGCCTGTCCAAATAATGTAATAAAGTCTTCCTGACTATCTCTTTGATATTCTTTTGCCAGGGCAAGCGCCTTTCGAAAGGTTGTATCTGTGCTATAATTGGATAAGGCCTGAATGATATCTACTACCGATATCTCAAGTATCACGTTCATGCCCCCTTTCAAGTCCAATCCAAGATTTAGTTCCTTTTCCTGGCATTTCCTGAAGGTATTACCGAGGAAATTCCACTCATTTTTTCTCAAACTTGCAATTGAATCCAGATAATCAGATTCTTTTCCCAGATCGCCTTGTGCATAATGCGCCGCATCCCTTTTAACCTTATAAGTAGCAACCGTGAATGATAACTGATATATACAAACTAAAGCCAGCGTAATGGCAAATGCTAGAATGGCTCCCCTGTTTTGCATTGGTATATAGTTTTAATCGATATAACTTACGTTTTTCCTTCAAAAATGTCGCGCAAAGGTATTAATTTTTTTTTGGGTTATTAACGTATATTTACAAAAAGGAGGAGTATCAAAATAAAAGGGGTGTATCAAATTAGAAATGCCTAAAATTAGAAATGCCTAAAATTAGAAATGCCTAAAGTTTGAAATGCCTAAAATGCATAGAATGCTTAAAATTTTAATACACATAATTTGGGGATCATAATTTTCTTCATCTTAGTTCATTTTAGTCATTTGGTTTATTTCAGCTCATTTTACAATTTTTTTGCTAAAACAGATTCATATCGTCCAATACTTTCATTACTGATTTTACTGAATCAGCTGACTTATAAAGCATTGCCTTTTCATCCTCATTCAGATCAACCTCTATGATCTCTTCAATACCATTTGTACCTAATTTAACAGGGACGCCCAGGTAAATATCTTTGAGGCCATATTCACCATTCAGGTATGTACAAACAGGTAATATCCTTTTTTGGTCAAATACTATTGATTCAACCATTTGTGCCACTGCTGCTCCTGGGGCATACCAGGCAGATGTACCCATCAATTTAACGATTTCTCCACCACCCATCCTTGTCCTGTCGACAATTTTATCTATGGTTTCTTTATCCAGCAATTCAGTAACAGGAATTCCACTCACACTGGTATACCTTGGTAATGGAACCATTGTGTCACCATGTCCTCCCAGCAACAAGGCTTGAATATCCCTGGGTGATGTATCCAGTGCATTGGCAAGAAAAGCTCTGAATCGTGCAGTATCAAGAATTCCTGCCATGCCAAAAACTTTACTTGATTCTTTTTTGGCGGTAAGGTATGCACAATAGCACATTACATCAAGGGGATTTGCAACCATCAGAATAATGGCATCAGGAGATTGTTCAATCGCCTTCCCGGTAACTTCTTTAATAATTCTCGCGTTTGTTCCAATTAGGTCATCTCGTGACATTCCGGGTTTTCTTGGTATTCCCGAAGTGATAACGATCATACCTGAACCTTTGGTGGCTTCATAGTCATTGGTAACCCCGACAACCCGTGTGTCAAACATATTAACCGGAGATGATTGCCACATATCCAGACTTTTTCCCTCAGCCATACCTTCGACAATATCAAGTAATACTACCTGTTTTGCCAGACCGTTGTGAGCAATAACATTTGCGCAGGTTGCTCCGACATTTCCTGCTCCTATTACAGTAATTTTCATATCGTTTTAGTTTTAAATGATTTGTAATTTATAATTTGAGCGAAGCTAAAATAATTAAAAATTGTAAGATTTGAAACAACAAGGTTACTTTAATTTACTGTTATTCAACAAGTTTTTTGGTATATGGGTTCAGGATTCAGTGTTTTGGCAGCGAATGGTTTTTAATTTGTGGCCCAGAGTTCTGATTTAGCAGTTCACCCTGTGAAATATTCCGACTTGCTTTTTTGAACATTCTTATTCTTTAGAGTTTCACTGGGCAAGCCGGATTTCACGGGGTAAATTAGGTTGTGATTAAGTGGTTATTAAATTGTTTTCCTTTGTCCTTTTATCTTTTGTATTTCATAGCGTAAATTCAATTGTCATTGAGTTCTTTCACTTTTATCTTTTGTCTTGTTGCGGGTTGCGGGTTTGAGTTACGGGTTGCAGATTGCGGGTTTATATCAACTAAAATTCTCCTCCTTGGAAAGGCTACCGTGTACCCATAAGTTTTTCATTAACTTGCGGCAATTTACAAACTTAAAAATAAAAAAAATGAAAATGGTTGAACTATTAAGCTTAACC
>JABUBO010000359.1_pt1 | contig 14508 bp, 14 predicted proteins | sample 7240361 | NCBI WGS metagenome assembly JABUBO01 (sample SAMN07256346, study PRJNA390944) | subsurface metagenome | isolation source: Methane hydrate marine sediment | place: Pacific Ocean: Eastern North Pacific, ODP site
ATCGCTTATCGCAAATCCACGAAACTCTTCTACTTTCAACGGACGACTTGTGTTGTTTCCAACAATGCTGCTGCGTAAAACCAGTACCCCCACGCTCTCTGCTCTCTGAATAAAATCTCGCAGGAATAGCTCCCAGTTCTCGGATTCTTGACGCATTTTGTCATTGATACCCAGTGTGTCTCTGATATCTACAGCAATGTTTTCTAGGCTACTACTGAGAGTGAAGCTACCTATAAATGGAACAGGCTGTGCGCCTTCATTTTCTTGGTACTCTCGATACCATTGCTGCTTTCTGAGAACGTCATTCAATAAATCAAAGAAGTCTGGGCTAGGGGGATGTGGTTGTGTACCAGCCACGACCCGCAAATCTGGTAACGGGAGTTTTTCCTCTGGTGGTGCGGAAAGGAATAAGTACCCGAATGGAATGCGGAGTTTCTGTGCCAAGCGCTGGGCTTGTCGAAATGTTGGACGCTCATCGCCTTTTTCCCAGGCTTCTAGCTTATCTGACTTTATCAGGAGCTTCTCGGCTACTGTATCAATAGCCAAATGATACCGTTGACGCGCCCATTCGATTACTTGTGGTGTGACAAAGGCTTCTGTCATTTCCAGTTATCCGTTCCTTCTGCAAACCTTAGCGGCTTGCAGAAACATATCTTTCATTTAGTTAGAACTATTTATCGTCAATATTCGGTGTTTCTAAGTGATGACCTAATTTTTTCTGTTTTGTCTCCAAGTAATGACGGTTATATGGGTTGGGAGGAGCGACAATGGGAACCGTTTCCATTACTTTCAGCCCGTAAGCTTCTAAACCTATTACCTTCTTGGGATTGTTGGTGAGCAAACGTATCTGGTGTAAACCCAGCTCAGCCAAAATTTGGGCACCTATGCCATAGTCCCGCAGGTCTGGAGCAAATCCCAGAGATAAATTAGCCTCTACGGTGTCTAGGCCTTTATCTTGAAGGGCATAAGCACGAATCTTATTATGGAAACCAATGCCTCGCCCCTCCTGCCTCATATACAAGAAAACACCCCGTCCTTCATCAGCAATGGATTGCATGGCTAAAGCAATCTGGTCACCACAATCACAGCGAAAGCTACTAAATACATCGCCAGTAACACATTCACTATGAACTCGGACTAACACCGGCTCCTCAGTAGATATATCTCCCATCACCAAAGCTAGGTGTTCATCAGGGTCTATATCACTTCTATAGGCGATAGCTGTAAACTCGCCATATTTGGTCGGTAACTTAGCCCCAGCTACTCGGTGCACCAATCTTTCATGACGATGGCGATAGGTAATAAGGTCAGCCACAGTTATAATCTTAACCCCATACTGCCCTGACATTACCTCAAGTTGAGGTAGCCGTGCTATAGAGCCATCTTCATTCAAAATTTCACAGATAACCCCTGCTGGATAGAGGCCAGCTAGTCTGGCTAAATCAACTATAGCCTCAGTATGCCCTGCCCGCACCAGGACACCACCCTCTCTAGCCCGCAAGGGAAACATATGCCCTGGTTGGGCTAAGTCCTCAGCCTTGGTTGCTGGGTCAATTACCGCCTTTATTGTCTCGGCTCTATCGGCTGCTGAAATACCTGTGCTCACCCTATGTTTAGCCTCAACGGATACAGTAAAGGCGGTGGAAAATTTTGAGGTATTCTCTCTCACCATCAAAGGAATTCTTAATTCATTTAATCGCTTACCTATAATAGGCAAGCAAATCAATCCCCGTGCCTGCAGGGTCATAAAGTTAATAGCTTCAGTAGTAACCTTTTCAGCAGCCAGGGCTAGGTCACCCTCGTTCTCTCTATCCTTATCATCAACGATGATAACAAACTTGCCTGCCTTTATATCCTCAATAGCCTCAGGAATGCTTGATATGCCCATGTTACTCCCATTAAAGACAGATTAACCTACTAAAAAACCGTGCTCCTGTAAGAAATCAACGGTTATACCTGGGCGGTGAGCCTGGCTAAGGCGGTCTAGATATTTGGCAATAATATCTACCTCTAGATTAACCAGGTCACCTACCCGCTTACTACCTAGGGTAGTGTGTCTCCGGGTATAATCAACAATAGAAACCAGAAATGAGCTGGCATCATAATCAACAATGGTTAAACTAACCCCGTCAACAGCGATAAAACCTTTCTTCACTATATAGCCCATTGCTTCAGGAGGGGCTTCAAGTCTAATAAGCATTGCCTCACCATCCCACGTAACCGAGGTTACCCTTCCCGTATCATCTATATGACCCTGAACAAAATGACCGCCTAACTGTTTTTCTGGGGTTAGAGGCCGTTCCAGGTTAACTTCATCTCCGGCACAAAGTAGCCCAAGGTTAGTCCGCCTCAGTGTCTCTGACATTATGTCAACAGAGAACGAGCTACTATTAAAACTGGTTACGGTCAGGCATACCCCATTAATGGCAATACTTCCGCCCAGTTCCATTCCCTGGAGGACTTTGCTAGCGGTGATAGCAAGATTTCTAGGTTGAGCTGAAGTAACTCTACCTATCTCTTCTACAATCCCGGTAAACATTCTCACTCCTGCTTTTGAGGTTTTGCCGAAACATATCCGCAAACCATTAAATCCTCGCCAAGCTTCTCAACACTAACCCGCTCTAATTTAAGTGAGTCTACCACTTTATCAACCCCTTTACCACTAGCCGCCGTCTTCGCCTCCTTCCCACCAATAATAATTGGGGCAATAAAAGCGATAACCTTATCTACAAGCCCACCGTCAAACAGAGAACCGAGTAGAATCCCACCACCCTCGACTAAAACACTGGTAATTTCCCGTTGCCCTAATACCTTTAGTAACTTCTCCAGATCGACCCGTCCTTCTGCTGATGGCAATTCCAATAACTCAGCACCAGCCTGAACAAAAGCTATTTTCTCCTCTGGCTTGGTCAATCTAGCCGATGCCAGCAGTGTCTTACCTGGTTTACTAAATACCCGGGCAGTTAATGGCGTGCGCCCTTTACTATCCACGATTACACGAAGCGGTTGCGCCCTGGCTGTTCCCCCTCTGCCACCACAACTCCTAGCTGTAAGGTGAGGGTCATCAACCAGAACAGTATTTACACCGGCCATGATACAATCAGTGGTATGACGCAGATTATGAACCTGCTTCCTAGCTGCCTCGCCGCTAATCCACTTAGAATCGCCACTCTTGGTGGCCATCTTCCCATCCAGGCTTATAGCAAATTTTACTGTAACGAAGGGCATGCCGGTAGTAATAAATTTAGTATAAGCCTCATTAATCTGTTTAGCCTCTGCCTCATGCTCACCTACATATGTCCTAATGCCTGCTCCCTCCAACTCCTCTTTACCTCGCCCTGAAACTAGAGGGTTAGGGTCGAGCATAGCCAAATGAACCTCAGTGATGCCAGCAGTAATGATTGCCTGAGTACACGGAGGGGTTCGACCATGGTAGCAGCACGGTTCCAGGGTAACATACATCACGCCGCCTCGGGCTCGCTCACCTGCCTGGTTTAGGGCTACTACCTCGGCATGAAGGGAACCTGGCGGTTGGGTATAGCCTTGTCCCACAACCTCGTCATTGTTTACTATTACTGCCCCGACCGCCGGGTTAGGACTAACCTGCCCCAAAGCCAATCTAGCCAGGGACAGTGCCTGCTCCATATAGTCCATACACCCTCATTCTAGCACCTCCTTCAAAAAAAGTGCAAATTGGTCGGCACATGGTCTATGGTTGAAATAGAGGTGACTATGCTGTTATACTTCAGTCAAGGGCAGAGGTGAGCGCCGAGAGTGGAGACAAAGGGAGGAGGTTTCGATGATAAGAAAGCTGATAAGAGTTGTAGTAGTACTTCTAGTGGTGGGAATTCTGGTTTCAGTGGGAACAGGTTGTGCACCGAAAGCACCTGAGGCACCTCCTGCTCCTCCGGCACAGGAACCGGCTGGGGAAGAAGGACCTGGGGAAGAAACTATTCCTCCAGAAACTCCAGGGGAACAAGCTCCAGGAGAAGAAGCTCCATCCCTATCCGGGGTCTTAGATAAGGCAAAAGGAATATCCTCCTACAGCTGCGAGATAGAAGTAACTATACCGCAAGGAGAGACCATTACTGCCAAAACTTGGTGGAAGGGAGACAAGGCAAGGTGGGAAGGAAGTTTTGAAGGCCAAGACGTGGTCCTTCTATCAGACCTGGCGGCACATGAGGCTATTGTGTATATGCCAGCCGAAAATATAGCGTTTAGGATAGACTATAGTAGCGCCGAGGAAGCAGTAGGAGAACCTCCACAAGCGCAAATTGAAGAGGTGATGGAATACCAGCCCGAGATTCTAGGTACCGAGGTCATAGATGGCAAGGAATGCCTGGTGGCAAGCTATAGTAAAGCCGGAGAACAGATAAAAATATGGGTTTGGCTCGAGCACGGACTTCCCATCAGAACGGAAATCACCACCACCGAGGGGACTATTGTAATGAAGCTCACCAACATCCAAATTGGAGGGATTCCCGACAGTACGTTTGAACTGCCAGCCGGCGTCGAGATTATGGAGATGCCAGGGATGTGAATGTAAATAAGTTATAGGGCGCCTTTTAAGAGGTACGTTCGTATCTACCGAGGCAGTTCCCCTTTGGCCTAGGAGGAAATACCCAATAAATGAGAGCCTTTCTCCGTGAAATTTTAATTGTTATCACAGTGGCTATAGCAATCTTCATCGTCTCACGAACCGCTATTCAAAGTTTTGTTGTCGTCGGCGTCAGTATGGAGCCCAGTCTTGAGGAAGGGCAACGACTATTAATTAACAAAGCCGTTTATCGTTTCCGCGAACCGGCAAGGGGTGATGTAATTGTGTTTCACCCGCCTAATAACCAGCGAGCTGACTACATCAAGCGCATCGTTGCTTTACCCGGCGACACTGTCGAGATAAAAGGGGAAGCGGTATACATTAATGGTTCCAAACTATACGAGCCATATATTGAAGACCCTCCCGGCTACACCCTCAGTGAGAAAAAAATCCCAGACAATAATTACTTTGTTCTTGGTGATAACCGCAATAATAGCAACGATTCTCACAACGACTGGACAGTAAAACGCAAGGACATAATCGGCAAGGCTTGGTTATCAATCTGGCCACCAAGTGAGTGGGGGCTTGCCCTTAACTACCCCTTACAAGAACAACTAGCTTCTACCAAACTCCTTCCTCAACTGCCCTAAGCTGAGACGAATCATTGTCGGTCTACCATGGGGGCAGGTGTGAGGAATAGCTATTTGCTCCAGTTGCCGCACCAGTTCACGCATTTCGTCATCGGTTAATACCTGCCCTGCCTTCACCGCACTGTGGCAAGCAATGGATATAGCTATCTTTTCCACCCAATCACCTTTATCCCCTCCAGAATCTAATAATTCCCTTACCATTCCTGCCCAGTCCTTATTAGCCAGCAAAGCTGGCACAGCCCGGACTAGAAAGGTTCTTTCACCAAAAGGCTCGATGGAGAAACCAAATTCAGCTAGGTTTTCACAGTGAGATTTGAGAGCTTCCTCTTGTTTGGGATTAACCTCAAATGTTACCGGCTCAAGCAGTCCTTGAACCTCTATTTCTTGCCGTAACCTCTGGTCTTTAATCTTTTCAAAAAGGATACGCTCATGGGCGGCATGCTGGTCGATAAGGTACAACCCATCAGGTCCCTCAGCTATAATATAGCTACTCGAGAGCTGACCTAATATCCGTAGAGCAGGCAGAGTTACCGCCGGTGTTTGAGGAGCCACTGGCGGCGAAGAAATAAGACTATTAGTTTCGGCCGATACCGGTAATCCCTGCCTTGGTACCGAAGGCGCTCCATAGGCGGTGGCTACTTCCTCAATCTTAGGCACTGGCATTAGTTTGATTAGAGCCTGCCGAACTGCCTTCTGGACAGCGCTAAAAACGGCGTGTTCATTTTGAAATTTCACTTCAGTTTTAGTGGGGTGGATATTAACATCCACCTCCTTGGGAGAGAGTGAAATGTTAATAATGGCAACCGGATGTTTCCCTTGCATCAATAGCCCGTGGTAAGCTTCCTCCACCGCCCAGGCTAACAAACGGCTGCTTGTCCAGCGGCGATTGACAAAGAGGCTGAGGTAATCTCGGTTGGAGCGGCTTATTCTAGGCGAGCCTACCATACCCGTTGCCAAGGGTGATGAAATTGCTGGCTTACCTTCCCATCCCTCATCCTTAATCTCCAGTATATTCTGGGCTACCTCTAAGCCATAAACCTCAATTATGCTATCTATTAGCCGACCACTGCCCGGTGTTCTTATAGTCGCCCTGCCATCAATGAACAGGACAAACTTAACCTCAGGGAAGGCAAGAGCATACCGACTGACTACATTAGCTATATGACTATTTTCTGTAGCCAGCGATTTGAGAAATTTTAATCTTGCCGGCACCTTACGGAAGAGATTCTTAACTGTAACCGTAGTTCCCTGAGAGCGCCCTTGACTTTCCCGGTTAACAACCGCTCCATCCCTCAAACTGAGGTAAGTACCTGCTGGCTCGTCGCCAGCGCGGGTAACAATGTCTACTTGAGCGACAGCGGATATACTGGGCAGTGCCTCACCGCGAAAGCCAAGGCTCAAAATAGACTCCAAATCCTCTAAACTGCCTATCTTGCTGGTAGCATACCTATCAAAGGCGAGCTCCACCTCTCCCGATGGGATTCCCGACCCATTATCCATTACCCTTATCAGGCTTACCCCACCACCCCTAACCTCAATAGAAATCTGACTGGAGCCAGCATCCAGCGAATTCTCTACCAGCTCCTTTACCACCGATGCCGGTCTCTCTACCACCTCACCAGCGGCAATCCGGGATACTATTTGAGGGTCTAAAACTTCAATCGGCATATTAAGTTTAATTATACACGGTTTCGTGTAAAATGTCAATGGTCTTGACTAAAATTTGGAGGCTAATCTACCTTCTCTAGTTTAGCAAAGCTCAATGAAAGTTTTTTAATACCTGCCTCATCAAAAACAACCACTACCTCGCTATCATCCTTTACCGGCTGACAGCTGACCACTATCCCGTCACCAAACTGGGCATGGTGGACATGGTCGCCAGCCTTCAATTCTTGAGTAGCTAAGGTGGTAGCTGAAGGCTTATCCCAGGAATAGATAGCCGTAGCTATTTGGCTCTCTTCCCCCTGCCACAAACCACCAATTGAAATCAGGTGTTGGGGTATATCGCTTAAGAAGCGCGATGGTTTATTTACCGTACTGCTTCCCATCAGACTGCGACGGAAGGCACGAACCAGATACACCCTCTGCTTGGCTCTGGTTATACCGACATAACACAGCCGCCGCTCCTCTTCTATCTGCCCGGGGTCATCAAACGACTTAAAATGGGGCAGGATTCCATCTTCCACACCAACGATAAACACCACCGGAAACTCCAACCCCTTCGCCTGGTGCAGGGTAATCAGGGTTACCACATCTACAGTCTCATCAAGCCCATCCACATCAGATACCAGTGTTACCCCCTCCAGAAAGGCAGATAAGTCTTCGAGAGGTTTCAAATCGCGATATTGCTGGGCTACGGTGCGAAGCTCTAAGATATTTTCCCAGCGCTCCTCCCCATCTGGTTGACCTAATATATATTCCTTATAACCAGAGCGCTCCACAACCAAATCAAGTAAATCAACTAGGTTAAGTTCCCGACTACGGGTAATGAATCCTTCCATCAAGTCTAGAAAGCTAACTAATGTCCTGGCGATATGAGGTTTAAATGGAGGCTGGTTATCACCTTTTGGCTCGCTTATAGAGTGCAACGCCTCATATTGAGATACACCCATAGACTTTGCCCAGCCAGATAGCTTGGCTAGAGTCTGCTGGCCAATACCACGCTGAGGGACACTGATTACTCGGAGCAGGCTAACAGTATCATAAGGGTTCTGGATAAGCCTGAGATAGGCAATAATATCCTTGATTTCTCGTCTCTCATAGAAGCGGGTGCCAGCCACCAGCTTATAGGGTGTCCCATAGCGAACAAAAGCTTCCTCAAGAGCCCTTGACTGGGCATTAGTCCGATACATCACAGCACAGCCGCCCAGGCCAACCTCCCCCTGATTTACCAGGCGCTCTATCTCATTAACCACAAATTGGGCTTCCTCTTGCTCGGTATAGGTCTCAACAACCGTAGTTAGTTCACCCGGTTCATTATTTGTCCATAATTCCTTGGGTTTACGCTGCTGATTAGCTGAGATTAGATAGGATGCCGTTTCCAAAATCTTTTTAGTTGACCGATAATTCTGCTCCAGCAGCACCAATTTAGCCTTGGGGTAATCTTTCTCAAAGCTAAGGATATTGCGCAGGTCAGCAAACCGCCAAGAGTAGATTGACTGGTCAGGGTCGCCGACAACACATATATTGCGATACTTTTCGCCCAGTTGCTTTATTAGTTCATACTGAACCAGGTTAGTATCCTGAAACTCATCTACCTGAACATGCTGGTATCTCGTCTGGTATCTAGATAAGATATCAGGGCTGTTTCTAAATAGCTGCACCGCTCTCATCAACAAATCATCAAAGTCCAGGGCGTTACTTTCGGTTAATAGCTGTTGATAGCGTTCATAGACCCGGCTGACTACCTCATCAAAATAGCTACGGCTACGCTCAACATAGTCTTTTGGGGTTAACACCCGAGTCTTAGCCGCAGTAATAGCTGAGGCTATAGCCCGGGGGGCATATTGCTTGGGGTCAAGACCTACCTCCCCAATACTACGCTTGATTAAGCTTATTTGGTCTTCTGCATCATAGATTACAAACCTGGGGTCAATGCCCATTCCCTTGCCATCCTGACGCAGGATACGGGCACAAATAGCGTGAAAGGTGCCTAGGGTTAAATCCTTTACCCAACCGCCGACGAGATGGTAAAGCCTTGCCTCCATTTCCCTGGCGGCTTTATTGGTGAAGGTAACCGCCATAATATGGTGAGGGTTAACGCCACAAACCTTGATAAGATAGGCAACGCGATGGGTGATAACCCTGGTTTTGCCACTGCCCGGACCGGCTAAAATGAGCACCGGACCACTAATCGCCTCTACCGCTTCCCTCTGCGCTGGATTAAGTTCAGCCAGAATATCCATCATCTACCGCTCATTATAACACTGGCACAGGGTAGTTCCAAAGGGGGAAAAGGGAATTTCAAAAATTCTGGAAACAATTCATATCTGATTAGCTTTGGAATTGTTCCCAACTTTATGTCAAGTTCCTACTAATGAGGTTGTTTAGCAACCTCTTTTGGAAGGGCTTGATAAGGGAGTGAAGTAATAAAGCATTGACATGCAGAAGGAAAAGGTTGTATGATATATGTAGATATACGCATATATGCTTATAATCTGGAGGAAAGCTATGCAGGATTTAATTAAGGCACTAAAAGCACTATCCGATGAGACGAGGCTCAGGATTATGAGGGTATTGCTGGAAAGGGAGTGTTGCGTCTGCGAGATTATGCAAGCCTTGGATATATCCCAGTCACGAGCTTCACGCAACCTTGGCATTCTTCAGGACGCTGGTTTCTTGAAAGCCAGGCGTGAGGGACTATGGATTGTTTATTCCATAGACTGGCAGACAGCAAATCGCTACGCTACTTCCCTGGCCAAGCTAGTTAAGGGTTCCCCTGTCAGCAATGAGGTATTAGCCAAGGATAAAGTGAGATTAAGCCGGGCGGTGCGAGTTGGTCCGAAAGCATTACAAAAATAAAAATTTTTATCTAGGGTATGCGGATATGCACATAAGCGAAAACATTAGGGGCTGATGGTGCCTACGGCAATTTCTGTACTCCAAGGTGGCCTAAATGGCCTTACTGAATATCTATCAGGACACGTGCTTACTTGCCTTGTCCCCGCTATCTTCATTGCCGGGGCAATAAGTATATTTCTTTCACAAGCAGCAATACTGAAGTATTTTGGCCCTCAAGCAAATAAGTGGCTGGCCTATAGTATAGCCTCGGTGTCAGGGGCAATACTTGCCGTATGCTCCTGCACTGTGCTCCCGCTTTTTGCTGGGATTTACAAGAAGGGGGCGGGGTTGGGGCCTGCGGTGGCTTTTCTTTACTCTGGGCCAGCAATAAATATCCTAGCCATAGTCTATACGGCTAGGCTTTTGGGTTATGACCTTGGTGCCGCCCGTGCCATAGGGGCAATCATATTTGCTATCGTTATTGGCTTAGCCATGGCAACCATCTTCCAGAGGGGCGAAGCTCAGAGGACAAGCCAAGATTTTGCTGTAGTTTCATCAGCCAATAGCAAAGCCGGGTGGAAGCTCATCATATATTTCGCTTTACTTGTAGGCATCTTAATCTCTGGGGCACAGAAAAACTGGGCAGCTCTTGGTGCCTTAATAGCTGGCCTGAGCATTGTCCTCTGGCGCTGGTTTACCAAAGAAGAGGTCATTGACTGGCTCAAATCCACAGGTTCATTTGCCAAGATAATAGTACCCTGGCTTATAGGTGGGGTTTTCATCGCCGGTATCCTGAAGGTGGTGATTCCTGAATCGGTAATTGCCGGCTTTCTTGGTGGTAATAGCCTGCAGGCTAATGCCACCGCCTCTGTTAGTGGAGCACTGATGTATTTCGCCACCCTGACCGAAGTTCCTATCTTAAGGTCATTTATGGACTTGGGAATGGGTCATGGCCCTGCCTTAGCCTTACTCCTCGCCGGCCCGGCAGTAAGCCTGCCTAACATGCTGGCTTTGCGCAGCATTATAGGAATCAAAAAGACGACGGTCTATGTCTTATTTACCGTTATTATGGCCACATTCAGTGGATTTATATTTGGGATAATTAGGTAACGGAGGTGAAACAGTGATTATCGAGGTTTGTGGGCCAGGTTGCCCTAAGTGTAATGCCACTCTGAAAAATGTACAAAAGGTGGTTAAAGAGCTGGGGTTAGAACAGGAAGTTGAGGTGAGAGAAATAAAGGACATTTTAGCCATCATTAACAAGGGGGTATTGTTAACCCCCAGCGTCATCATTGACGGCACCAAGGTCGCCGAGGGCAGTATTCCCAGCCCTGAAGAGGTTAAGAAGTGGATTAAGGAGGGCAAGTAATACTCCAAGGTTATTTACTGAAGGAAATCTTGCTTTATCTAAATGTACTAGTGATGGAAAATGCTTAAAGGAAGAGAGGAAAAGATTCACAATGAATATCACAAACAAGCCTCTGTGGCACTTCATCTTAGCAGGCTTAGCTCTGTCCCTGATGTTAGGTTGCACCACATCCTCTACTAAACCCCCAGCAGCCAACGGAGAAGAAAGCACTCCAATACCCGCACCTGAACCAGGAACGACCTCAGAGGTAGACCGGGTAGACGTGGTCTATTTTCACCGAACCAACCGATGCTATTCTTGTATCTATGCTGAGACAGGAATACTCTATACTCTGGAAACTTATTTCGAGAAGGAAATGAGTAGCGGCAAGCTTGCTTTCAAGTCGGTCGATGTGCAGGACGCTAGCAACGCTGCTATCATTAAGAAGTATGACGCTTACACTTCTCAGCTTTTCATCAATGCCGTGACGGGCGACACTGAGCGCATTGAGCACGTGACTGAGATTTGGCAATTCATCGGAAACGACGAGTCCTTTTGCCAGTTAGTTAAAACTAAGATAGAGAAAGCGCTTGAAGGTGCTGGGTGATGGATTTCGGCGGTCTTGCATCCGGCTTTTCTGGCATCTTTGGTGTTCCTGTATTCGCGGCTTTTTCTTTGGGCCTGCTCACCGCCATCAGTCCCTGCCCCTTAGCCACCAACATTGCAGCAATAGCTTATATTAGTCAGAGAGTTACTGACCGCAGGTATGCAGTTACCACAAGTGCACTTTACACCTTAGGGCGGATGGTAGCCTACTCTGTACTCGGTGCCTTAATTATTAAGGCTGGGCTTGAAGTTCCAGGGGTAGCCTCACTGCTCCAGAACACTGGTGAGAGGGTTCTGGGACCAGTCTTAATTACAGTCGGTGCTATTCTACTGAACGTACATAGGCTTCGCTTTGGTACCGGCAGTGCCAAGTTATCCACCTTGAGTGAAAGGGTAAGTCGCTGGGGAATGGTGGGGGGGTTCTTAATGGGAATTCTCTTCGCCTTAGCCTTTTGTCCCTACAGCGCTATCTTGTACTTCGGAGTCTTAATCCCGATAGCCTTAAAAACTAGCGGAGGCATAGCATTACCCGCAGTGTTTGCCATTGGCACCGGGCTTCCAGTATTGATATTTGGTATTGCGTTATCTTTTGGTGTGAGCCGAGTTTCTGGTTGGTTTAACGCACTAACCAGAGCCCAGAAGACCATTCGCATTGTCACCTCGCTGATATTGATCGGAATAGGAATTTACTACGTGGTGCTGTGGATACAGGCTTGAAAGGAGGTCAAACTTGGAAAGTAACCGCAACGAAGCGACACAAAAGGAAAGAAGACTTGGCACCTGGGAGAAGTATCTTACCCTGTGGGTAGTGTTGTGCATCGCTGCCGGAATAGGGCTGGGGAAGACTTTCCCTCAGCTCTCCACAGCACTGGGCGAACTAACCTTTGCCGGTGTCTCCATCCCGGTGGCAATCTGTCTATTCTTCATGATCTACCCCATAATGGTGCAAATACCCTTCGGCGAGGTAATAAGGGCAGGCAAAACCCCCAAGCCAATTGCCGCTACCCTCATCGCCAACTGGGCAATTAAACCATTTACTATGACTCTCCTTGGTATGGTGTTTCTGACCGTGGTCTTCAAAGGCTTTCTACCCCCCGACATGGCCCAATCATACCAGGCAGGACTAATTCTCCTTGGTGTCGCCCCTTGCACCGCTATGGTCCTTATGTGGAGTTACCTAGCAAGGGGAAACATGGGACATACCCTGGTGATGACTGCCATAAACTCGCTCACCATGGTGGCTCTCTACGCTCCTCTAGCTCGGCTACTTCTTGGTATCTCAGGAATTGTGGTACCCTGGACAACTATCGCCTTTTCGGTGGGAATCTATATCTGCATCCCCCTTGTTCTTGGCTACTTCACTCGACGTCAGGCAATTACACGAATGGGGACAGAATGGTTTGAATCCAGGCTTGTTCCCCGACTGCGTACCGTGTCCATTGTCGCCCTTCTTACTACTCTAGTGATACTGTTTAGTCTGCAAGGCAGTGTAATTGTGGAGATGCCAGCAGTCGTTGGCATGATTGCCATCCCCATATTCTGTAATATCATCCTCATTTTTGGTATCGCCTACGCCATGTCCAAACGCATGCGCCTTCCCTACGAGGACGCAGCACCGACGGCTATCATTGCCGGCAGTAATCACTTTGAGGTAGCTGTAGCAGTAGCCACCACTATCTTTGGCGTAACCTCTGGAGCTGCCCTCGCCACAGTAGTTGGGGTGCTGACGGAAGTTCCCTTCATGCTGTTCCTAGTATGGCTTTGCCGCAAGACAAGAGGCTTCTTCGTCTATAAGTCGTGATGACTTGCCAGTTAACTTCGTGGTTTGGTGGTGTATTTTATAAACCGCCGTTCACGCTCTTCTTTTTTGCCAATGGAGCAAGGTTCATAAAAAATCTTAGATATAAAATGTTGCAATAATTTAATCAGTGTGGTATAATATAAAATTAAGTAGGAACCTTTAAGCTAGTCCAGAGAGGCTGGCAAGGGAAATGAAGGAAACTAGATAGCAAGACCTCTTGCCAGCAAAGGTGAGAGGTTTTTTCATGTCTAAAAAAATTATAATGACCCCGGAGGATATAAGAAGGACTCTGGCGCGCATTGCCCACGAAATCATAGAGCAAAATAAGGCTGTTGAACACCTGATACTGGTTGGCATGCACACTCGTGGAGTGCCTTTGGCTAGGCGGCTAGCCACCTTCATAGAAGACTTTGAGGGACTAAAGATACCTGTTGGCGCTTTGGACACCAGCCGGTATCGAGATGACCTTCCCTCATTAAATCTGCAACCTATTGTCCACCACACTGACATTCCGGTCAGTATTGATGGTAAGTCCATAGTGTTAATTGATGATGTTCTATATACCGGGCGCAACACCCGTGCTGCTATGGATGCCCTCACTGACCTGGGGCAACCAAAATCAATCCAACTGGCTGTGCTTGTTGACCGCGGTCATCGTGAGATGCCGATACGAGCTAACTATGTGGGTAAAAATGTGCCAAGCTCAAGACATGAGGAAATACAGGTTCGACTAGTAGAGACCGACGGCATAGATGAAGTAGCCATCACCAGCACAGCTAACGAGCATCCCAGAAGTAAATTGAGGAAAGTAGGCTAATTCAAAAGGAGTGGCTATGGCTGTGACAAATAGAAGTCTAGTAACCATAGATGATTTATCCAATGGGGAAATAGAGGCGTTGTTTTCCTTGGCTGATAAAATGTCAGACTCAATGAATGAGCAGTTTGGTGTATGTCACGGTAAGATTATGGCCAGCCTGTTTTTTGAGCCTAGCACTAGAACACGGTTGTCATTTGAGACAGCAATGAACCGACTTGGAGGCAGTGTCATAAGTGCGGTTGATATAGG
>JABUBO010000360.1_pt1 | contig 14504 bp, 14 predicted proteins | sample 7240361 | NCBI WGS metagenome assembly JABUBO01 (sample SAMN07256346, study PRJNA390944) | subsurface metagenome | isolation source: Methane hydrate marine sediment | place: Pacific Ocean: Eastern North Pacific, ODP site
TACATTTACGAATAAGGAATTTATAAAATTCGTAATAGCGAATACATGTGTATGGTATGTTTTTAATATTTTACCGACCATTTTAACTTTATATTTTGTACATGTTTTTGGACTTTTAGGTAATTCCATATTGATTGGAATATCATTAATGCTTGCATTCGTAATTGCTGCTTTAATTATGCCTTTACATAGAAAACTTGGAGCAAAAATAGGTATGCGAAATGCGTTCATGTTAACATTGGCTCTTTGGATTTGTACATTATTCCCATTTGTTTTAGTTTCAGGTGAAGAATTTCTCATTTTAGGCATTATTATTACGGCACTAAACGGAATTCCATTATCTGGAGCGTTATTTTACGTGGATATATTACATGCAGATGTAATAGAAGAAGATGCACTTAAATTTGGTGTAAAGAGATCTGCAAGTTATTATGGTGTTAATGCCTTTATCCATCGTTTAGGAATAATTATAACTATGTTAACTATTTGGGTAGTTTTCACTGGAACTGGTTGGGATAAAACTTACACGCCGGTAACAAGCGATCCTGCATTAACTATCATTGGTTTAAAAGTACTAATATTTGTATTTCCTGCAATTGCACTTATTATAGGAATTGTTACCATGAAATTTTATACCTTACATGGAGAAAAACTTGAAAGAATAAGAGAAGAATTGAAAAAATATCCAGAATTAATGCCAAAATAAATTTTCTTTTTTAATTTTTAATTATTTTTTTTCTATTTATCAATTGATTAGTTCCAATCATTTTTTAAAGCAGGAATCTTGAATTTAATAAAAATAATAGAAAATTGCTCTATAAAAATTCTTAGATTAATAATAACTATTTTTTTAATCCCAACATTTCCTTTGCCTCATCAACTGTGGCTGGTTCTCTTCCAATTTCCCGGGCAAGTCTAACCATTCGTTCCACTAGTTGTGCATTACTTTTTACTGGTACCCCCTTCTGGTAATAAATAGTATCTTCGAGCCCAGTTCTAACATTACCCCCCATTGACATAGCGATAAGAGTGGTTCGTAAATGGAATTTACCAACTGTAACAACTTGCCATGTTGATCCCTCGGGAAGTTGCTCAATCATGCTTAATAGATTCTTTACCGTTGCAGGAGCACCCCCTTTAATTCCCAAAACAAGGCTAAAGTGCAGAGGTGGTATTAAAATGCCTTTATCGACAAGTTCCATAATATTTGCAATATGGCTTAAATCATATACTTCAATCTCAATACCGCATCCCAATTTTTTACATCCTTTAACAAATTTTCTATTAAAATCCATTGGATTATCGAATAACCCCCCACCATAAGGAGTTCTGAATTCAAATGATCCAGCGTTAATAGTGAACATTTCAGGTATAGGCTCAATTGTAAGTAGGTTCAGTCTTGCTTCCAGTGATGGTTGCACAATCTTGGATTTTACCGCTTTTCTACCATATCTTGTTATGGTTGTAGTTGTTTCTAGACGTGCTCCAATTCCATTACCGATCTGCCTAATAATTGGGCACTTCTCACCAATTAATTTTACTGCTTCATTATATAAATTTATATCGGCTGTATTTTGACCATCAGGATCACGTACGTGAAGATGGAGTATTGATGCACCTGCATCATAACATTCCAAAGCATCTTGAGCCTGCTCCTCTGGAGTTATCGGTAGCGAAGAGGTCGCCCACTTTCCATGTATCCCCCCGGTTATCGCAACGGTTATAATTACTTTTTTCTCTGAAAGAAGATTTGGTTTCATTTCTATTATCTCGTATATTAATAATTTAGTTTACTGATGACATTATTTAAAATTTTTTATCGGATAAAGCCTCTATATTATAACATCTTTCTTCTTTATTTTCTTCCAAATATGTCTATAAAATAAAAAGTTTTGCGGATTAAATAAAAAGAAAATGAATTAATAGACCAATTAATTATTCTAAATAGTTCTATTGAGTTGAAAAAATATGTAGAATAATAAAAAATGGCAGATGTAAATTATACTTTCTTTTTATCATTAACGATAATTTTAATTGGGTTTATTCTAAAAAAAGCAAATATAATTAAGGAAGAAAATGGCAAGATTATTGCAAAAATCATATTTAATGTCACATTACCAGCAATTATCTTAAAGGTAACAAGCACCATTGAATTTAATTTATCATTGAGTTTAATACCATTAATTCACATAATTTTTGGACTTGGAATGCTCGGTATTGCCCTTATTTTATTTAGAAATTATCCGAGAAATATAAAAGGGCTAATATTAATGACTGTGATTGGATTTAATGTTGTTCATTTAGCATTTCCATTAGTTGAAGGGATTTGGGGCGAAGAAGGACTACAATATATTGTTCTTGTTGATGCGGGTAATGCTATTACAGTATTTTTACTCTGTTATATCGTTGGTTGCATTTTTTCACCGACACTCAATAATGAAGAAAAAAAAGTGGACTTTAAACATATTGCCAAGCGTTTGTTAAAATCAGCACCTTTAATGAGTTATGTCATAGCCCTTACTATAAATTTTTCAGGTATTATCATGCCAATTTTTATAACAGATATATTGGATATTTTCGCAAGGGCAAACACGGCTTTAACATTGTTATTATTAGGTATTTATTTGAGTTTCAAATTTGAGAAAGCAGAATGGAACGTAATTTTAAAAGTTCTCATAATGCGCTATTTAATTGGACTTTCTATTGGTCTTTCATTATTCTTTTTCTTACCCATCGACCAATTTCCTCATCTATATAGAGTAGTTATCACTATTTCATTAGTTTTACCAATAGGTCTTGCAGTTATTCCGTTTTCTGTAGAATTTGAGTATGACCAAAAGATAATTAGTATGTTAGTGAATATAAGTATCCTTATCAGTTTTTCTCTTCTATGGATCTTAATTTTACTATTAGGTATATAATTTCAAAGAAAAATGATAGTAGGCTATTTCATCAGAAATTTTTATCTTTACAACAATTTTTTTAAAAAAAATATGGTTACCTTCCATTTTTTATAAAAATTTTAATTAATCAAAAGCTTTTTTTTAAAATAAAAAGTATAAAAATTTCGTGATTTACATGTCTGAAAAAATATATCAAGAAAATGAAATTAAAAAAGAAATTGAAAAAGAGAGTATCGAAGAAGATGTAAAAAAACCAAGAGGAAATTTAAAGATTATTTTAATAGCTTTTTTAATTATTGGTCAAACATTAGGTTTAGTTATTTTAGGGATTCAATACAATCAATTAGCATTTTCTAATCAAAATCTTCAAAACCAATATTACGATCTTCAAAACCAGTATTACGATCTTCAAAAAAATCTTGAAATCGAACAAGAATTATGTATAGGGAATTCTCTAGAATCATTTTATGATTTACTTCGTTCTAGTAACGCACCAGAGTGGGATTGGTGGGGATCTGAATATAAATATTGGCAAGACTCTGCAAACTTTCTTGCACTTCTTGGGCTGCATGACTTAGGAAGAATATATTGGGTCAATCTAGAAATTCTATATTATGATTTAGTAGGAGAATATAGCTCTAAAACAGCATATGATAAAATTAATACTATTACTGAGCTAATAGATATCCCAAATTTACCTTCAGATACTACAAAAATAAAATTTGTTCTAGACTTTATTAGTGATCACATAATGTATCAAAATGAAATAAATGAGGTTTTTTATTCTCCAGTAGAGACTTTAGGGTTTAGATCTGGAGATTGCGACGATTTTACCATTTTGGCAGCTACTTTATTTGAAAATTTAGATATTGAATCCGCTGTTGGTCTTTTTTATAATGATAATAATGAAATCCATGCTATGACGCTTGTAAATTTAAATGATTTAGATGATTATGGGTATTATTACTATAATGATTTAACCAATTATGGTTTAGATTCTGGACGTTGGATTATAATTGAGCCACAATCATCGATTTCCCAACAACATACAGAATGGGTTTTACAATGGAATTTATTTACTGCCGCTGAACTAGATGCAGAAGATTATGTATAACAAAATATATATTTCTTCAAATTTTTTTAAGAAAGAATAATTTATTTTGATAAAATTGATTTTAATTATCAATTAATTTATAATAACTGGAGAGAATGATTTGATGAAACTTCTGGAAGGAAAATACGCTTTAGTGACTGGTGGAGGGCGTGGTATTGGAAGGGCTGTTGCGCTTGAATTTGCGAAAAATGGTGCTCATGTGGCGATTGCGGCTCTTGAAAAGAATGAATTAGATCAGACTCATAAAGAAATTGAAAGTTATGGTGTAAAATGTTTCTCCATTCCAACTGACTTAACTATACTTGAGAATGTGAAAGATTGCGCTAAAAAGTATTTAAAAAATTTCAATAGATGTGATATTCTCGTAAATAATGCTGGAATGACCCATTATTCCACAATGATCGATTTTCCTCTTGAAAAAGCTCAGAAATTATTCAATCTAAACTTCATGGCATCCTATATAATGACTAAGCAAATCCTTCCAAAAATGATCGAACATGGTGGCGGAAAAATCATTATGACCTCCTCGGTTCAAGGAAATGTTTATTTCAGTGGCCATAAAGTTGCTTATTCTTCCTCTAAAGCAGCTCTTACTGCAATGGCTAAATGTTTGCAAGCCGAAGTAGGTCACAACAATATTCAAGTGAGTGTGATTTTGCCAGGAGCAATCCAAACTAAGTTGATAGAAGATATGGAAGAATTAGGACAAACAAGCCTTAAAGCAGATCCACCAGAAGCAATTTCACCAATATATTTATTTCTTGCGAGTAATTTGGCAGGACATCGCTATAATGGTAAAGTTTTAAATCAACAATTACTATTCGAACTGTTGCCTGAGCTCCAAAAAGAAATTGGAAAAGCAGATTACGACATCAAGGAATTGCTTAAATTGATGAAAGGGAAACTAAGTACGCAAATTTATGATTTATTTAGGAAAAATTTAGAACTAGTGGACTTTCTATTAAAATATAAATTATAAATTACTTATAGTTTTGAATTCAATCTCTTCAAATAAAGTGGTTTTATGTGATTTTAATATATTTAAATTTGCATTAAATCGAGTGTCTAGGCTGAAAACGAAGTAGAAAAAGAATTTACGATAAAAAATAGAATATTGTTGCCACAATAATTATAAGAATTATACAACATAAGCAATTAGTACATCCTCCATCCGTTTTTTTCTTCTTTTCTGCTGGTTTTAATTCTACTTGATGAATTTCTTGTAATTTTAATCGTTGTTTCAGATTGGAAATTTCACTTCTAAGTGTTTCTAATTCTGTATTTTTGGAAGAATCTACTTGGTTTTCTAACTTGGCAATTTTTTGTTTTAATTCTGCAATTTCTATTTCTTTATCTTTCTTCTCCATTTCAATAATTTCTGGGAATATTGATCCGCAAAAGGGACAATACTTTTCTGTCCCTTCTATTTGTTGACCGCAGTTAGGGCAATACTCCATCTTTTTCATCCCTTAATAGAATTGTATGCAATTATTTTTAGCCAATAAAAACAAAAAATCTTTTTACCTTTAGCATTGACAAAATATCCCATTTATTTAAATTTAATCAAAACACACAACATAAATTAAGTTCTTTTCCCATTATAATTATGTTTTACAGTGGTTGTTAGTTAGTGAATAAAGAATTTAAGTAAAGAATAGAGAATTGATATAGAATTAAAATATTTATTATGTTTGCTGGATAAATCTTTTAGTAAATGCCATTTTTATGAATTTTTCTTTCTTCAAGTATTTTTCAAGTAAATCACGTAACCAATCGGGGCTGTATTTCACGTGCCTACAATTGCTTAAATCTGTATAACCTGTTCCACGTTGAAGATAATCAGAAGTTCCAACACTATACCAATGATGGGGATCTATAAGAGTATTATTAATTTTAACATAATTAATTTTACTTAACGGATTTTTATTAGGATTAAAAGAAACGAGAACATTATTTGATATTTGAATGTTTCCGAGATATTTTCCTCTAAATCCAGCTCCTACACCATCCATTCGCTGATATTTATTAAGGAGAGATTTTTCTAAAGTGATCAAAAGGTCGCAACCTTTTAGTTCTATAAGGGTTGGATTTAATGATGAGGGGCAAATCTTATGAAGAAGGCTTTTTGTAATAATCCCTTTTTCAATTCCTTGATTTAAGACACCGCTATTAATTATTCCAATATCACTATTAAACGTATTTCTTAATGCATCGGCTAAAAGATTCCCTATCTCGTTTTCTTCGGTTAATGAATGTTTTAATGTAACAATAATAGAATATAAAGGTCGGGACAAGAACTTTTCTGCCTCTTTAGAATTGCGAAGGATTATATCACTAATTTTAGGATGTGGTGGAAAATTTGCTGCTGGGATTAGTCTTCCTTTAAATTCTTTAATTATATTTCTTTTTTTATCGTAGTCTATAACTAGTTCACCTAGATATTCTCCATAACCTCCAGCTTGAAAGATAATGGTATCATTTTCTATAATTGGTTCTGTAAGAACTGTATGAGAATGCCCTCCGATTATTATATCAATATTTGCAATTTTAGTGACTAATTCTTTATCGTGAGTTAATCCAAGATGTGAAAGGAGGATCAGAAGATCATATTTTTCTTTACTTAATTTGGAAAGAACCCGCTTGATCTCTTCTAGTGGGTCTTTCATATGAATTCCAAAAAGATGATAAAATTCATTATATGGTATGGTTACCCCAATCATTAAAATTTTTAATCCTTTCACGTCGATAATTACATAATCTTTCAGATAATCAAGCTTTTGACTATTAATATCATACATATTACAAGTAATAACAGGACACAAGGAATTCTCAGCCATTTTTCTGCCGATCTCAATTTCTATAAACCCTTCATTATTTCCAAATATTCTGGCATGAAATCCAATCTCATTAAGAATATCCGTGCTTATTTTACCTTGGGTACCTTCAGTTTCTAACCGTGAAAAGTCTGCATTATCACCTATATCTAAAATTATAGTGTTCTCATCTTTTATTTCCTCAATAATAGATGCAATTTTTGCCATCTCCTCATACCTACTGTGTAGATCACTTACAAACAATATCCTTAATTTCATGATTCGAATTCAAGTGAATATTTTATTTCAATAAAATCATCTTTTATAAATCTTAAATCGTAAATAAGAACATTATTTTAATTTATGTAGCAGATACTCTTTTAGGATAACGACTTTGCATTTTAAGGCTTTCATGAAGTATTTTATCCAACATTTTGCATTGTAGTTCCTTCTCATCATACCATAAATTATTTATCTCGTCTGGATCGTTCTTACGGTCGAATAAATCCCCAAATCCGGGTAATTCTGCATAAACTGTTAGCTTATGGGTATCTATAATTAAATGTCTTACTCTTGTGTAAAGAGGACCGTAAGGACCGACTTCTTCGTCCTCCTCAATTAAAAAACAATCTCTAACTTTTTTGTTAGGATCTTCTAAAATTGAGGTTATATCAAGACCTTGCATATCTGGAGGTTGATGTCGTTCTTTAATATTCAAAATGTTGAGAATAGTCGGTGTGAAGTCAATTGAGCTTACCAAAGAATCTGAAACTGACGGTTTTGTCAAACCAGGTACTTTCCACAGTAAAGGGACGTTTAATAAGCAATTATAAGGGCAAGGTCCTTTTAACAACATTCCATGCTCTCCCATTAAATCTCCATGATCACTTGTATACATTACCATTGTATTATCAGTCAAACCTAACTTTTCTAAAGTGGTTAAAATTTCCCCTACCGCATCATCGACCATAGTTAAGGATCCATAAGTTAAAGTCATAAATTTTCGAACTTCTTCCTCCGTTGATTCACACAACATCGCCCCTCTAATAACAGGTTCCTCTAAAAGTGGTCCTAAAAATGGATGATTACGTAAATTCTCGATATCATCAAAACTCGAGGGGAAATTAATTTTATCGGAATTATACATATCTTTATATTTTCCTGGTGGACAGACTGGATGGTGTGGATCTGGAAATGAACAATGCAAATAGAATGGTTTGTTCTCGTAATCTCCATGGGCATACCTTTCAAGGAAGGCAATAGATCGCTCTTTTACATAGGTAGTGTTATAATACTCTTCCGATAAATCAAGATCACAAAATAATGTAAAAAAATTATCTAGAAATTTCAGATATTTTTTTTTCAAATGTGGTATATACTTGGGATTTCTTTCTTTTAACCAATCAAAGTAATGTCCGCTGCACATGGTACCATGTGCTAGTACCATTTCTACATCCTCAAATCCATAATATGAGATAGGGAAATTTTCTCGTACAGGATTATTTTCTACTTTCTCAGCGAACCAATCACCAATACATTCTGTTGATTTAGTTTTCATTTTATATGGAGGTGTCCAAAATTGATAGTGCATTTTTCCTACTGCAGCTGTATGATAACCTCTTTTTTTTAGAATTTTAGCGAGAGTTGGAACATCTGTGGATAAATTAATTCCATTGCTTCTAACACCATGCACCATTGGATATAACCCTGTAACCATGCTTGCTCTATTTGGCATACACAAGGATTAGCACAAAAAGCATTGGTGAATCGAATACCAACTTTTCCTATACTATCAATATTTGGTGTTTTTAAAACAGGATTTCCAGCGCAACTTAAATGATCAGCTCGTTGCTGATCGATCATTATAATCAATACATTCATTTTCTCACTCATAATTACCAAATTAATAAATTTAATTGTAAGATTTAATTTCTAAATAGTGATTTATTTAAAGAAATTAAGTTTTGATAATAAATTTTGTTAATTTCTTAAAAAACGGTATAATTATATTTTATTTGATAATATCATTTGATTCTTAATTTTCTATTTGAATAATTATCCAAAATTGTAAAAAGTTTAAATACTCACTAATTTAATTTATATTTCGTTTCAAAATCCAATTTTATTAAATAAAATTTAAAATGAGGTGAAACTAATGGTATTGATGGTAACAACTACCTGGTTTCCAGCCAACAAATCAAAAGAAGTTGGGAAAAAATTTTTAGAAGTTTCGAAAGAATTTCCTGACGATCTATCTATATCAAAACCAATATTAAGAGTAGGTGTGAGAGGGACTAAAGATGGAATGAAAGCAATAACTATTAACAAAATTCAGAAAGGAAAATTTGAGGAAGCTATGGATCGTGCCAATAAACAATTGCTTATATTCTCGGAAATCGAAGGATATAAGTTTGAAATAGAAATTTTTATGTCAGGAAAAGAAGCATTGCCATTAGTAGGACTAGCAATGCCCAAATAAAGAAAGCTTCAATAGATATAATCCGAAATTGTAAATAAAAATTAATTTTTTTTTAATATAGAGTTGATTTTAAAGGAGAATAAGAAATCATTGTATCGTTTACAATCTTTTATTGAGTCTTTCAAGCATGTCCTTTGTCATTGATGCAAGATCATAGATTGGATTCCAGGACCATTCTTCACGTGCTAAGGAATCATCGATAGTTTTAGGCCAAGAATCAGCAATTGCTTGTCTAAAGTCTGGTTTGTAATCGATTTTGAATTCAGGTATGTGCTTTTTGATTTCAGCTGCCAATTCCCCTGCAGAGAAACTCAATCCCGTCACATTATATATATGACGGGTCAATTTTGAACCATCCGCTTTCATTAAATCGATCATACATTTTATACAATCTGGCATGTACATCATTGGCAGAACAGTGTCTTCTTTAATAAAGCATGTATAACGTTTATTTTTGATTGCTTCATAGAAAATTTCTACGGCATAATCGGTTGTTCCCCCTCCTGGGGGTGTTTCACTACTGATAATTCCCGGGAGTCTCATTGAGCGAGTATCGAGACCATATTTTTTAAAGTAGTATTCTGCTAATAGTTCTCCGGCCACTTTTGTTATTCCATACATTGTAGTAGGTTGAAGAATGGTGTCATCTGGTGTTTGTTCTCTTGGAGTGGTTGGTCCGAAAGCGGCAATTGAGCTTGGCCAAATAATACGTTCAATTTTATATCTTCTTCCAATTTCAAGAACATTTATTAGGCTATTCATGTTTATCTCCCAAGCTGTTTGAGGCATTTTTTCTCCAGTTGCTGAAAGGATCGAAGCCATATGATAGATTGTATTTATCTCATACTCATAGATCACTTTTGCGAGAGCATCACGATTCAAGGCTTCCAGATAGATAAACGGTCCCGATTCACGCATGCTTTTAGGTGGAGGCGTCCGTCTTCCAGTTGCGATTATATTTTCACTCCCATACTTCTCTCTAAGTGCCGGAACAAGTTCACTACCAATTTGCCCACATGAGCCAATTACAAGAATTCTTTTAATTTTTATCAGTCTCAGAATGGATTAAATTTAGATAATAATCATAGGTTAGTCAAATAAAAAAGTTTTATGACTTATTTTTTTAGATATATTAATGAATTAAATTTTAGAAAAACTTATATGTTTTCAGAAAATAAGTTTTAAACATAGAATTTTCTTCAAATATAAATTAAAATAATAAAAGATGATTAAATGAAAAGAGAACCAGAAGCATTTCTTAAAGAGGAAATAAAAAATATATATGACAGTAATTTAAATTGGGTTATTAGGCATCTTGAAGCTTCTTCAAAACCACACTCTGTTGTAGATGGTAAGAATGTTTTAATGCTCAACACTAATAATTATCTTGGTCTTGCGACACATCCAAAAGTTATGCAAGCATCAATTGACGCAACTAAAAAGTATGGTGCGGGTGCGGGTGCAGTACCGGTTATTGCGGGAACGTTTGATCTAACAAAAGAATTTCAAGAAAAATTTGCTAAATTCAAGGAAGTTGAAGCATCAATCTTATGTCAGACGGGTTATGCAGTTAATTCAGGCGTAATTCCTCAGTTAATTGGAAAAGAAGATATTGTAATTTCTGATCAATTAAATCATGGTTCAATAATTGATGGAGTACGATTAACAAGTGCTAAAAGATTAGTGTATAAACATACTGATGTAGCTGACTTAGGAGCTCAATTAAAAGAGGCAGATAAAAGTGGAGCAAGAAGAATTCTTATTATCACGGATGGTGTGTTTTCAATGGATGGAGATATTGCTCCGTTAGATGAAATTTCAAAATACGCAGAAGAATATGGAGCAATGGTGTTTGTTGATGATTGTCATGGGGAAGGTGTTTTGGGAGAAGGAAGAGGAATAGTTGCACATTTTAAATTACAAGGAAAAGTTCATGTTGAAGGTGGTTCAATGAGTAAAGGTTTTGGTGTTTTTGGTGGAACGGTGGCGGGGTCAAAAGATTTAATAGAATATATCACTAACAAAAGTAGAACTTATCTGCTTAGTACTGCTCACCCTCCCGGATTGGTTGCAGCTTGCATTGCTGCAGTTGATGTAGTTGAAAATGAACCAGAGCATGTAAAAAAATTATGGGATCACACAAATTATTTCAAGAAGGAGGTTCAAAAAATGGGTTTCAATACAGGAAATTCACAAACTCCGATTATTCCATTAATTGTAGGGGATCCAGGTAAAGCCCAAAAACTAGGTGAGTTGTTATTTACTGTGGAATCGATCTACGTAACACCAATCGTCTTTCCCATGGTTGCTAAAGAGCTCTCAAGAATAAGGGTTCAGATGAATGCATTGCTCTCAAAGGAAGATTTAAATAATGCATTAGGTGCCATTGAAAGAATCGGGAAAAAATTAGATATAATCTAATATTCCTTACAAGATATAACGGGTTCAAAACAAGGATTTAATTAAAATAAAAATTTATATTAAATTTATTTACTCTATTTTTATAAATACCATATAAAATGTGAGTACTTCAATATGACCAAAATTACTATTGATAAAAAGACAAAAGAGGATTTACTTAAAATAATCACCAAATTGCACATTCAAACAAAAAATGAAGTAAATTATGATAAAGTAATTAAATTCTTAATCTCAAATTTTAAAAAGAAAAATAATATCGAATTTCAGAAAGCTTGCAAAAAAATTAACGATATCGATATCAATGAGGTTTTAGATAAATTATATTTAAAGAGGAAAAAAGATGATTTTTCTCCTTAAAGATATGGCATTCATCGGTGAAAATATAATTGAATTAATGTTTTTTGGAGTCGATTTTAAATTATACAACAAAAAGAGAATAAAATAAACTCAACGGCATCCACTTTAAGTATAGATTTAATAAAAGCTAAATTAATTTACAAGTATTAGTTATTGTTTATATAATAGAAATTTGGTAAGGAAAATGGATAAAGAGGAACTCTTTAAGAAGATTGTTTTATTTCTAAAAAGATATAGAGTAGATAAGATTGGAATTTTTGGATCTTACGTAAGGAATAAAGTCACTCCAGAGAGTGATATTGATATCCTTATTAATTTTCCGGAGAATTAACACTTCTTGAGTTTGTAAGAATGGAAAGAGAATTATCTGAAACATTAGATCTAAAAGTGCATTTATTAACGGAAAAATGCATAAGCTCATCTCTTATTGATGATATCAAGGAAGAAATGGTTGTAATATACCAATAAGCAAATAGTTATATAAATTCTGTATAAAATAGATAAAATAATGAAAATAATAGTATGTATAACAGGCGCATCTGGAACTATTTATGCTCAAAAATTTGTTGAGAAACTTTTTAAAAAAGCAAACCTTGAGATTGTTGTTTCTGAAGTTGGAAAGGAGGTTATTAGGCAAGAGAACCCGAATTTCTTAGCTGAGTTGAGTAAGTACGGCAAGGTATATAAATTCAATGATTTTGATGTTTCAATTGCCAGTGGTTCCCACCTATTTGATGCAATGATAGTTATTCCATGCTCAATGAAGACCTTGGGCTTAATTGCGAACGGAATTGCAAATAATTTAATAATCAGAGCAGCTGAAGTATGTATGAAGGAAAAAAGAAAGTTAATCTTATGCCCAAGAGAATCTCCACTCTCACCAATCCATTTGGAAAATATGAGTAAATTGGCCAAATTGGGAGTGATAATTGCTCCTTTAATGCCAGCTTTCTATACAAAACCAGAGACTATTGATGATCTAATTGAACATACAATCAATAGACTTATGGATTTATTAGGAGTTTCTGGGGAACATGTTAAAAGATGGAGAGAATAATAATTCATAAACACTAAAATTAAAATATAAATAATAAAAAAGAAAGAAATAAAAGAAATGCTTAACTGGATAATTCTATTGGTTCAAATTCCTTTAGTTTCTTTATTTTTTTCACTTTAGGATTTTTAATTAAATTCCCCTGTATTATTACTTTAAAAACTTCTCCAAGAAAATCAATTTTTTCAAGAGGATTCCCAGGAACAACTTGAAGGTCTGCCGATTTTCCAGTCTCTATAGTACCAGTTATATCATTGATCCCGATTATTTCTGCGTTATTTTTTGTTGCAAAATATATCGCATCTTGGGATGTCATATCTGTATATTTAAGATAATGTTTTAATTCTTTCCAAACCTCATAATGTGTAGAATAAGGAACTGAAGCATCCGTTCCAAGGCCTAATTTTATACCTTCCTTATAAGCTCTTTGTAATCCTTTAATCATTCCTATTTCTATCAGCTTCGCATTTTCATGTTTCACTTGTGTTATTTTTGTTACTTTAATCGGGAGTGTGGCCATCCCCATACCTGCTGTGACGGTGGGTATTAACGCTGTATACCCTCGTAGAGATTTTGGGTTGTTTTTAAATAATGGTACGAGTTCATCAGTGATTTCAGCTCCATGTTCAATCGTATCGACACCGCCTAAGAGAGCTTCTTTAATTCCTTCTGTACTTTCACAGTGGGTTGCGATTAATAAACCTCCCCGGTGAGCTTCAAAACAAGCGGTCTCAATTTCCTCGACGGTCATCTGAGGTCTTCCAGCCTCTCCCACTTTTCTAGCATCCATAACCCCCCCGGTAGAAAGGATTTTTATACAATCAACTTCTTTTCGAAGGTTTTTTCTAATACATTTCCTTATTTCAGGGATTGAATCTGCAACATAACCCATCATAGCTCCATGACCACCAGTAATACAAATTCCTTGACCAGCACAAATTAATCTAGGCCCAACAAATTTTCCCTTTTTAATTTTCTTTCTTAATTTTACATCTAAATAAAAAGGATCACTTAATGACCTAAGAGTTGTTACACCGGCATTTAAGGCGTTTATTACATTTTTTTTCATCATTTTAATAAAAAGAATCTTTCCTAAAGGTGTTTTAAATAGTTTCAATAAAATACTCAGCATTTTATCACTAAGATTCATTATTTTCATTGGTTTTCCACTACCAGATAAATGACAATGGGCATTAATTAATCCAGGAAGCACATAGGCATCTTTAAGATCTATTTTTTTATAATCCCCTGGTATTTCAATTGCATCCTTATTTCCAACACCTACAATTAAACCAGGCGTTTCGTTTTCTTTTACAATATTTTTAATTAAAATTACTCCATCTTTAATTACTTCACTATCGCC
>JABUBO010000361.1_pt1 | contig 14495 bp, 12 predicted proteins | sample 7240361 | NCBI WGS metagenome assembly JABUBO01 (sample SAMN07256346, study PRJNA390944) | subsurface metagenome | isolation source: Methane hydrate marine sediment | place: Pacific Ocean: Eastern North Pacific, ODP site
AGTGTTATCGAGGCGTCTTTCAGCCGCTGGCTAAGAGGGGAGCAAGCATAATCCACCTTATGGTGGCTTCCATCGCCCTGGGCTTTATCCTCAGATATTCCATTGGCGCTGCCTGGAGTTGGAGACCTCTGTATTTCACCACTACCTGGTCTGCCTTTGATGTCGGTCCATTGAGGGTTACTGGGCTATGGCTTTGGCTTATCTTTGTTGCTGTAGGTTTAGCATTCATTATGCATCTTATTTTGACCCGAACCAAGATAGGCAAAGCCATCAGGGCGACTTCCAGCAATCCCGAGCTTGCCCTAGCCTCAGGCATTAATATTGACCGGGTGATCTGGCTAACTTGGTTTTTGGGTGCCGGACTAGCTGCAGTTGCCGGTATATTTCGTGCCGCTGATACTCAGGTCTGGCCTATGACAGGGTGGGATTTCATATTGCCTATGTTTGCTGTGGTCATACTTGGGGGTATTGGTAACTTTTACGGTGCCATAGTCGCAGCCCTTATTGTCGGTTTAGCTGAGAACATAGGGGTAGTAGCGCTGTTAGCTCTGGGGCTTTCAACAACCTATCGTATAGGCATAGCTTTCGTGATTTTAATAATAACTTTGATTGTGAAGCCACAGGGATTGGCCATGTTATTCAGGAGGGCTTAATTTGGGGCTTTATTTTCTTGACTTTCTTGTCTTTGTTGGTATCTTTGGCATAGTGGCTCTGAGCCTGAACTTGGAGTTTGGCTTTGCCGGGCTTGCCAACTTTGGCAAAGTAGCCTTCTTCCTCGTCGGCGCTTACACTTATGCTCTTCTCTCTCAAATTGGCATTCCCTTTTACCTTTGCCTTATAGTCGGTGCTTTAGTAGCCGCTATTTTCGGCTGGCTTGTTTCCTTACCTGCTTTAAGGTTAAGGGCGGATTATCTGGCTATATCTGTTTTATGTTTCGGTGAAATCCTGAGGCTAATTGTTAAAGCGGAGGAGTGGATTGCTAGGGGCATTTGGGGGATACCTGTTTCTCCGGCTATTTCTTTAATGGGCGCCTCTCCATATCTTGACCGCCTGGTTAATGTAGGGCTAGTCTTTGCTTGCGTGCTCATCTGTTTTGTCATAGCTCAACTATTAGCTAACTCTCCTTATGGCAGGGTGATGCGAGCAATAAGGGAGGATGAGGTGGCTGCTGAAGCGTTAGGTAAGGACAGGGCCAAATATAAAGCTCAAATATTTATGTTAGGTTCAGCTATGGCAGGAGTAGCCGGCGGACTTTATGTTCAGTATCTTCAATTTGTCAACCCTTATATGTTTATGCCTATGGTTACCTTTACCGTGTGGATAATGGTTCTTTTGGGAGGGCCAGCTAATAACTGGGGGGTGTTGCTGGGGGCTGGGCTGGTGGAGCTTTTCGATAGGGGGGCTAACATAGCTAAAGATTATTTAGTTTTGCCTGTTGACCCCAGCAACTTGCAATATATTCTATTTGGTGCTTTAATTATCCTTGTTTTATTTTATAGACCACAGGGGTTGCTAAAGGAGAGTCCGATTAAGACAAAGGCCCTGGAGTTGGTCAGGTATGGAAGAGGCGTTGTTAATAACAAACCAGGTAAGTAAGCATTTCGGTGTTTATCTCTTCATCTTTATGTGGCCCCTTGACTAAAGGGGCTGCGTAAACCTATCCCTCCAAATTTTAGTTATTTTTGCGTATATCATATATAAGTGAGACTCATCGAAGAAGAGGATTAGTCGGTAATGGAAGAAGCATTGTTAAGAATAAGGGAAGTTAGCAAGCACTTTGGTGGTCTTTACGCTGTCAATGAGGTAGATCTGGACATCGAGGAAGGCGGCATTTGGGGACTAGTAGGTCCTAATGGCAGTGGTAAGACCACTTTATTCAACACCATTCTTGGTCTTTATAAGCCTGACTATGGTGCCATTTACTTCAACGGCAAGTGCATTAGCAATCTCGCTCCCCATAACATTTATGGGGAAGGAGTGGTGAATTCATTCCAATTACCCCGGCTTTTTAATCGAATGAGTGTTCTTGATAACATGCTTGTGGCAGCTCGGGGACATCAAGGTGATCAGTTGCTACACAGCCTTTTCTGGAGAAAAAGCTGGCAGAAGCAAGAAGAGGGTCTGATTGAGGAAGCTTTAGATATTCTCAGGCTTGTGGACTTGGAGAGGTGGGCTTTTTCCCTTGCTGGCGAGCTTTCTGGTGGGCAAAGGAAGCTCCTCGAAGTTGGCAGAGGGCTTATGGCGAAGCCCAGACTTTTGCTTTTAGATGAGCCAGCAGCGGGAATAAACCCCGTACTGGGGAAGCGCATGTTTCAAAAGCTAAAGGATTTCTCTCGTAATGGCATAACCTTTTTCATTGTAGAACACCGCCTGGAGATATTATTCGAGTTCGCTAACTGGGTTTATGTCATGGATAAGGGTAGGATCGTAGCTCAGGGGGAACCTCATGATGTCGTCGACAGCCCTGCCTTTTATGAAGCGTATTTAGGAGAAGGGTAAAGTAGAACCTGTCTTTGCCGTCAAAAATATCAGTGCTGGCTACGGTGATGTCGTTATTGTCCATGACGTCTCTGTGAAGGTGGATGAGGCTGAGATTGTGGCTATTGTTGGTCCTAATGGCAGCGGCAAGTCAACCTTGCTCAAAAGCATTCTTGGCTTCGCCCGGTTGTTTCAAGGGAAAGTATTTTACTATGGGAAGGACATCACTGGCGTAGCCTCTGATCGGGCAATAAAGATGGGCATAGGTTATGTTCCTCAGGTGAATAATATTTTCCCTAACCTCACTATAAGTGAAAACTTAGACATGGGAGCTTATCACAGGAAAGGAAGAGCTTCCATAAAGGCTGGGATGAGGGAGATTTTTGAGATGTTTCCTGAGCTTGAGGTGAGGAAAAATGCTTTGGCGGAGAATTTAAGCGGTGGTGAAAGGCAGATGTTAGCCATAGCCAGGGCAATGATGGCGCAGCCCAAGGTCTTGTTACTTGATGAGCCCCTGGCTTCCTTGTCTCCCAGGCCGGTTTCAATCATTTTATCCAAATTAGGAAGGATAAGGGAGACCGGCACAGCTATAATAATAGTGGAACAAAGTGTCAAGAAAGCTTTAAGTGTCTCCAGTCGAGGCTATGTTCTGGTTGAGGGCACCTGTGCTATGGAAGGTGAAGCTAGTTCCCTATTTGCTGAAGAATCTTCGAAGCAGCGATATTTAGGTTTAGAGGCTAAAGGGTATTGACACAGATTCAGCCGCTCGGCATAATTAGCAACTACGTATTTGAAAGGGGGTGAAATATGGTTAAGAAATTGTTGATGGTGATAGCTGTCTTGGCTCTTCTCATCCCGGTGGTGGGTTGTGGGCCCGCCCCGGCTGAAACAATCAAGATAGGCTGTTTACTGGATCTCACAGGAGACTTAGCTTATATGGCAGATGGAATGTTGAAAGGTGCTGAGCTGGCGGTTGATGACATCAACGCTGCTGGTGGGGTGCTGGGGAAAGAGGTGGAATTAGTAGTAGAGGATGGTGCTGTGGATCCAGCTACTGGCTTGACCAGAATTAAGAAGATGGTCGAGGTGGATGGGATTCAAGTAATCGCCGGCCCTATGATTACTCCTACCTGCGAGCTTGCCACTGGATATGGGATGACAAACAAGGTTCCATTTATAACCCCGTCGGCTACAGGGGTTGTAATTTCTGAATGGACCGGCACCGAGTGGCTCTTCCGCACATGTTTGCGTGATGATCTTCAGGGTAAGGCATTAGCTCCCACTATCATGGAAGGCAATTACACTAAGCTGGCTACCATATATGTGAATAATGCTTACGGCCAAGGTTTACAGGAGAACTTAATTCAAGAACTTCAGGCTTTAGGATGGAATGGGACAGTGGTAGTCCAGATACCCTATGAAGGGGCTGCAAAGGAGTATCATACTGAGCTGCAGCAGATTATAGATAGCGGAGCTGATGCAGTTTTTGCTGTTACCTATTGTGATGACGGCATTATATTGTTCAAACAAGCTTTGGATATGGGTTTAGATAATATTGCCTGGTTTGGTTGCGATGGTAATGGCACTATAGGTATATGTCGAGATTCTAAAGCTGCTGAGTTTTTTGCCAAGGCATTTGTTGCTGGTGCTAGGACTGGTGGCTCAGGTCCAGTTTATGAGGCATTCTTTGATAGCCACGTTGATAAGTTTGGCACCCTCCCCGGAATTTATGCTGATACTACTTACGATGCTGTGATGCTAGCTGCCAAGGGAATAGAAGAAGCTGGTGTCTATGACGGCGAAGCTATAAGAGATGCCATGAAGGGACTGGAATGGGATGGTGCTAGTGGACATTTCACCTTCAATGAACTAGGTGACCGCACCTCTGGCACTTTTCAGCTCTGGAAACCAGTGGAAGGCACGCCTGAGAATGCTGTAGAGTCCGATTTTGGCTATAGTCTGATTCTGGTGAAGGGGGTTCCCGTAGGCGAGTAATTGATACCGGATTGGGGCTCATAAGGATGCCACCTCATGCGGTGGCATCCTTAATTTTTAAGGAAGCATGGAAGGAAGCGCTGAGCTCGACAGCTTGAAAATCATTGTATTAGCCGAGGATTCCGTTCTTTATGAGAGTCCCTATTTGGGGCAACACGGAGTTTCCTTTCTTCTGGAAGGGGCAAAGGGCTCCGATGTAATGAGAATCCTGGTTGATGTGGGTCAAAATTCACAAGCTCTTCTTAACAACATGAAACTCATGAATATCTCGCCGTCGATTATTGATGCTGTTGTTCTAACTCATTGCCATTATGACCATACTCAGGGAGTAGCAAGGATGCTCAAGGAAATAGGCAGAGGGGATATCCAGGTAATCGCTCATCGGGACATCTTTCGGTTGAATTTCGTTACCGAGCCTTATCTCAGGCATGTCGGCATTATGCCCGGCGATTCTAGGGAGGAGATAGAAAAGGCTGGCGGCAGCCTTCTTCTGACTAAAGACCCTGTGAAGCTCATGTCGGGGATTACCACCACCGGGGAGGTGAAAAGGCAAACTGATTTTGAGGAAGTAGGGATAGCGCTGAAGACGATAGAGGGTGGGGAAGTCGTAGATGACCAGATGCTCGACGATATATCTGTGGTGGCAAATGTTAACCGGAAGGGTCTGGTGATTGTAACCGGTTGTAGCCATGCTGGAATCGTTAATATTGCCAAGCATGCTGTAGAATTAACCAGTTGTGACAAAATAGAGGGCATACTCGGTGGTCTGCATCTTGTGGATGCACCCGATGACAGGATAAAAAGAACAAGTGAAGAACTTTCTAAGTTGAACCCAAAATGGATATGTGTCGGTCATTGCACCGGATTTAAAGCACAGGTAGAGCTTTATCGCGCCTTTAGGGAGAGGTTTTCCCCACTACAGACTGGAATGCAATTTGTAATTTAATTTGTAGAGAGCTTACTCTAGCCCTTTCAAGAAGGCTCTTACATTCTTGCCCAAATGAGGGATGTAATAGCCACCTTCGAGTAATGCAAATCTCCTGCCATGGCAAGACTTGGCAGCCTCCTTTATCATGCTGCCTATTGTCTTATAGTCCTCGGTCTTCAAGCTTCTTCCCCAATCCTTCTCATAAGTATCAAATCCAGCGCTGACTCCTATGATGTCGTACTCTTTTGCCTTTCCCAAGCGTTCCTTTAGCTCAGCCAGGTATTTTTGCCTCTCCTGGCATACCATGTTCAAAAATATGATGTTCTCATTGCTGCTGAAGATGTCATAGGTACCATTGCCGTAATGAAGGTCAATATCTACTATCAAGGCTTTATTTATCTTTTTATCCTGAATTAGTCTTGTGATAGCGGTAGCCATGTTGTTGAAAAAGCAAAAGCCGCCATTGAAGTCCTTGCCAGCATGGTGTCCTGGCGGCCTTATTAGGCCAAAAGCGGGCTCATTTAGAGCAATCTGAGCGGCTGTTATTGCCCCGCCGGTAGCTAGGCTGGCTACTTCAAAAACAAGTTCATCGCTTTTCACTGAGTCGATTAAAGATTGAGCGTGAACCAGGAGAAGGTCCTCCTCAGCGGCAGGTTCAGGCTGGACGAATTCATAACCCTTCAGTGCCTCAAGAATGTTCTCTATCCTTCCCGCTTTAGATGCCGGGTCATAGGTATAAATCCGCTTGTATTTCTCATGAAATACTATCTTCATACCCAATTATTTTACCATGTTGTCCAGACATTCGGAGCTACACCCTGGTGGTTGACAAAGATGGTATAATAGGCAACTAATTTACAAGGTATGGTTTTGATGTACAGTTTAAAGTCCTAGTGTCAAGCAAGGAAGAGTAGAATTGGTGACTGGTACAGGTAACAAAGTGGTGACTGTGGCTGTAGATGCCATGGGTGGTGATTATGCTCCTCAGGAGATAGTCAAGGGTGCGATTGAAGGAGCCAAGAGGGAGGGAATTGCGATAGTTTTGGTAGGTCGGGAAGATGCTATTCAGAAGGAACTGGAAAGATATGGTATTTCTGGGCTTCCTATCCGTGTGAGGCATGCAAGCGATGTTATACTTGACGGTGAGCCTCCCGTAATGGCTTTACGTCACAAGCCCGATGCCTCTATTCTTGTTGCCACTCAATTAGTGAAAGCGGGTGAGGCAGATGCCCTGGTAAGTATGGGTCCTACAGGAGCAGTCATGGTGAGTGCCATACTAACCCTGGGCACTCTGGAAGGCCTCAGGCGGCCGACTGTTGGCGGGGATCTCCTCGGATTTGCTCCTGATACGGTAATATTTGACCTGGGAGCTAATGTTGATTGTAATCCGCGTGAATTATTGAATTTTGTTGCTATGGGTTGTGTTTATGCTAAGAGGATGCTTCACATTGCCAACCCAACGGTGGCATTGCTCAGCAATGGCGCTGAAGAAGGGAAGGGCAATCAGCTGGTAAAGGGAGCTTACCAACTTCTTAAGAAGAGCAAGCTGAATTTCATCGGGAGTGTGGAAGGTGATGATATTCCTGCAGGAAAGGCAAACGTTGTTATTTGTGATGGGTTTACCGGCAATGTTCTGGTAAAATTCTGTGAGGGGTTGAGCAGGTCTATAATTGAGCGATTGAGGGTTACTCTGGATAAGCTTCTCTCAAAGACAGATATCGATGCTGTTTGCAAGGATTTGTTTAGTTTGACCAATGTGGTTGATGTAAGAGGTGGAGGGTTAGTTTATGGTATAAACGGACTGGTATGGACCGGACACGGTCGCTCCAAAGCCCCACAGGTGGCTGAATCCATGCATCGGGTGAAACTGGCTGTGCAGTCAAATTTGGTGGACGCATTGAAATTGGAACTGACCAAGATACAACGGTTAGTAGGGGGCGGGTGATAGTCTTGTGTTTTTATAATTGATGATAGATATTGTGGTTGAAGATATGGATTTGCAAGTCCAGGGAAAGGCGAAGAAGGAGCAGTCAGTAATCAGCACTCAGCAATTAGCCACAAATTGAAAGCTGATAGCTGAAGGCTGATGGCTAAATGGTGACTAAAAGAAGGGTGGTTATCACTGGCGTTGGTGCAGTGACTCCTCTGGGGACTGGGGTCGGCAAATCATGGCAAGCATTGTGTCAGGGGAAATCAGGAGTAGCTCGAATTAGCAAATTCGACCCCTCAGGTTTTAAGTGCCAGATTGCCGCTGAGGTAAAGGATTTCCACCCCGAGGACTTTCTGGACAGAAAGAAGATAAGGAGGACCGACACTTTTATTCATTACACCTTGGCATCTACCAAGATGGCTCTGGATGATGCTGGATTGTCTATCAGCGACAGCAATGCTGATAGGGTCGGGGCGATTATAGGCACGTGCATTGCGGGGATGATCTTTTATGAGAAGAATTTGCTTGACCTCAGGGAACAAGGTCCTGCTAGCGTTTCCCCCTTTTTTATCCCTGGCTTTCTTCCCAACATGGCTGTGGGGGAGGTCTCCATTGTCTTTGGTGCTAAAGGGCCAAGTAAATGTGTAGCTACCGCCTGCGCTACTGGAAGCCATGCCGTTGGTGACGCCTTCAGGATTATTCAATATGGTGAGGCTGATGCCATGATTGCTGGGGGGAGCGATACCTATATTATACCTCTCGGCATTGCTGGATTGGATAGAATGAGAGCTATATCGAGGAGGAATGATGAACCTGAAAAGGCGAGCCGTCCTTTTGACAAAAACCGTGATGGCTTTGTTCTTGGTGAAGGAGCAGGCATTTTAATTCTTGAAGAGCTTGGCTTTGCTCTAAAGCGAGGTGCAAAGATTTATGCCGAGCTCCTCGGCTATGGTTCCAACATCGATGGGTTGCATATCACTGAGCCTGATTGGGAGAATCAAGCACGGTGTATAAGGCTTGCTTTAAAAGATGCCGGCATCCTGCCTCAAGAGGTTGACTACATCAATGCTCATGGAACTTCTACTATGCTCAATGATTTAGCCGAAACCAAGGCTATAAAGGCTGCTTTAGGGGAACATGCCCAAAAGGTGGCGGTAAGCTCCAATAAATCTATGATGGGGCATTTATTGGGGGCGACAGGTGCTGTAGAAGCTATTTTCACCGCTCTCACCATTCGTGATAGCATTATTCCGCCCACCATAAATTACGATACTCCAGACCCGGAATGTGACCTGGATTATGTCCCCAATATAGCCCGGAAAGCCGAGGTTAATGTAGCTTTGTCCAACTCTTTTGGCTTTGGTGGAACCAACGCTGCGCTGATTTTCAGGAAGTTCAAGGAGTAGGCCCACGGATGGTCTCTATGCCAGCCCATAGCTCCGTTTCGCTGGCGCCTATTTTTATAGCACGAATAACCCCGTTGCTATCTATGAAAAAGGTGGTGGGGGTCCATCGCACATTGTACTTGTAGGATACCTGTGCATCTTTGTCCAGGGCTACGGGGAAGTGTAGCTTGTAGTCACCAAAGAATTGCTTTATGCGTGAAGGAGGGTCCCCGATGTCGACTGCTATTATTGCTATCTCACCATCGCTCTGTTCGGCTGCCTGTTCAAGGTAGACCAATTGGTTCTGACAAGGGGGACACTGGGTATCCCAGAAATTAAGCACCACCGGCGTCCCGCGCAATTCAGACAGAGTTATTTCCGTCCCTGCCATGGTGCCTAATGTGAAGTCCGGTGCTTGTTTCCCTACTTCAGGCCCTGTACCCGTACAGGATGTAGCGCCTGCGACTATGGAGAACATAGCAACAATCAGACCCGCCTTTACTAACCACTTTCTAAATCTTTTGTTAGTCATGGTAAACTGCTTCTAAAGCATACTGAGATAGGCTAGTTTGCCAGTTAGTATCAGGATTCCTATGGCAATCAACAATGCGCCGCTCACTATCGAAGTAAGGTAGGCATGGCGGTTAAACCACCTGAGATATGGTGAAAGTGCCCCTAAGGCTAGACCAACAGCGATGAAAGGGAGCCCAAGCCCTAAGGAATAAGCCAGTAGAAGATAGACTCCCTGCCACGCAGTCTGGGAACTTAAGGCTAAAGTCAATATTCCTCCCAGCACTGGACCAACACAAGGAATCCAGGCAAGGGAAAATATTGCTCCTATCGAGAGGGACCTCAAATATCCTGTTCCTCGAGCTCGGTTGGGGAGAAGGTGTTTCTCGTAGTTCAACCAGGGTACTTTAGTTGCCGCTATCAAGAATAAACCAAATAGGATGAGTAGTGCACCAGCTATATTGCGCAGTGGCCCCAGTGGTACCATAGCACCCAGTAAGCCCATGGAAGCTCCCAGGATGACAAAAACCAGGGAGAAGCCAGCTACGAAGCTGATGGTGTGTAGAAAGATATATCGTCGGCTTGGAGGACTCGCTGTTAGAACTGAGCTACCAGCTATGTTAGCTATATATACTGGAACTAATGGCAGAACACACGGCGATAGGAAGGACAATAACCCTGCAGCTAATGCCACTGGAAATGTTATGCTTGGCATATAGACATCACCTGGTAATCCATTGTGTGCTTTACCTCCTTGATTTTAACACACAATCCTGCTCGGTCTAATCATCTCTAAGCTTTTTTCTCTATAAGCTGTCGCAATTTGTCTTCATGGCACAATTTGATACAATAAAGTCATAGCTATTTTTGGGGCTGTAGCTCAATTGGGAGAGCGCCTCTTTTGCACGGAGGAGGTCAGGGGTTCGAATCCCCTCAGCTCCACAGGAGGGATCGCATAGTGGTCTAGTGCGGCCGCCTGCTAAGCGGTTACCCTGAGAAATTGGGGTCGTGGGTTCAAATCCCACTCCCTCCGCCACCAGTTGAATTACTTCATGCTAGCAAGTCGCTCTTTTAAATAAGAGATCGTTTTCACCGGTGTAGGGTCAACTTGATTCAGCATTGCTAAATAATAACTTGTCCAATCTCCGAGGAATACAAGACTCATCATTTGAGCCAGCTTCTCTTTGCCTTGGCTATCGATAATCTCGTGCTTGACTTTGGCTTTCTGTAGAATTTCACTGGTTATTTGATAACGGGCTAGGATTCTTGGGTGTAAGGATGGCGAGCGAAGCAAAATTACATATGTGTTATCTGCCATTTCCTTGGGGAATTCATAACCAACCACAGAATTGTGATTGAGTTCAGAGAAAGTTTCATAAAAGGCCCAGGTTTTGCTATTTTCGTTGAATTGTCCCTTCCAGCGTTGCGCTACCGGGGAGAGTATACCAGCGCCATAGATGACTATCAGCTTGCCAAATAACCTTTGAGCGAGCTGCTTGGCTGAATTGCGGGATTTAGGTATGTTTTCCGCTAGTTTGTCTAGAAGTGCTTCAAGCGTTTGAACTGCTTCCTCTATCCAGACTGACTTACGTTCTATAAATCCCAATCTTGCCAGCAGCGATATTAAGGGTATAAAGCTATAACCCAAGGCGGCTCTGGGTTGACAAACATAATCTATGGTGAAACCTGGAATCCGTCTTGTTTGTGCTAAATCCCTTAATTTGCCACCAGTGGTAATGGCCAATTTGGGGCAATCTTTATCCATGGCTTGAGTGAAGCTGGACAACGTCTCCTCTGTGTTTCCTGAGTAACTGGAGGCAATAATCAAAGTTTTGGAATCAACAAAAGCTGGTAAGTCGTAGTCCCGATGAACGAAGATAATCGGCTTGGCTGAACTGGAGGCGAATTTTCTTAACAGTTCTCCGCCGATACCTGACCCCCCCATGCCACAGATGACTATCTTGTCGATGCTGGCGAAATTGGCTGGCAAAGTGAATTCGCTACTTTTTTGCCATGCCTCTCGCAATTGCCGGGGCAGCCGGTGGAGGTGATTTCGCATCCCATCGGGGTCATAGTGTTGGTATATTTCCAAGTCGTCAAGGTCTATCATAATCCTGCTAGCCTGTTGCCTTCCTGCAGTAGTTTTGTTACTTTCTCAGGGCTTCCAGCTTCGGCATAAATGCGAACTAATGGCTCCGTGCCTGAAAATCTGATGAGTAGCCATGATTCGTCATCGAGGAGAAAGCGAAAACCATCAGTGGTGTCTATCTTGCTTACTTTTGTGTCAGCTATGGTATTCACGGAAAGTGAAGCGAGCCGATTGAAAATTGTTTGGCGTTTGCTTTTAGGGATGTGAAAGTCGGCGCGGTCGTAGTAATGAGGACCAACTTTACTATAGAGATAATCGAGCAGTTGGGAAGGTGTCTTGCCTGTTTTGACCATGAAGTCGAGGAAGTAAAGTCCAGCTAATACAGCATCTCTCTCCGGAATATGCCCTCGAAAGCCATAGCCTCCACTTTCTTCACCGCCAATCAATGCTTTCTTTTGTATCATTAGCGGAGCGACATATTTGAATCCCACGGGGGTTTCGTGGACGGGAACACCGAAAATCTGTCCGAGGCGGGGAAGCATGCTGGTAGAGGTCAGTGTCTTTACCATAGCACCTCGCTCACCGCAAACTTCCAATAAATAAAGACATAGTAGAGCGAAGACCTGATGTTGGTTCAAAAATGTCCCCTTCTCATCTATGATACCAATGCGGTCAGCATCTCCATCGGTAGCCAACCCAATATTAGCCTTCTGCGCGACTATTAGTTGAGAAAGTCTGGTTAAGTTCTTGGCGATAGGTTCAGGTTGCATGTTTGGGAAAAGAGGATTTCTTTCAGCATGAATTTCAGTAATTTTCACATTTCCGCCTTTGAGAATTGTCTCAAAATATCCTGCTCCTGCCCCATACATGGAGTCGACAATTATGTTCAACTTCTGGTGACGCAGGGCTTCGACATCAATAAGCTGCTTTAGATGATCGAGGTAGACAGGGCGAGGGTCTAGATAATCTATCATCCCTCTCTTTAGAGCCTTAGCCAGTGCAACTTTCTTGATTTCCTCGCTACGGGCAACACAGGCAATTTCTTTTTCTATCTTGCTAATGACCTCGTCTGAAACACTGGCGCCCTCCTCTGACCTGTATTTGAATCCATTCCACTCTGCTGGATTGTGGCTTCCGGTGATGATAATAGCCCCAGCAGCTTTAGCAACGGTAACAGCGTAGCTTATCACCGGTGTGGGGGTTGGTTTAAGGCATAAGTGGGTTTTAATGCCGTTGCCAGCAATCACCTCGGCAGCGGCGGCAGCAAAGTCTTCAGAGGCAAAACGGGTGTCATAGCCAATGATCAGTCCCCTTTGGTTCAATCCGTTTCTAGTGAGGTGATTAGCTATACCTTGGGAGCAAATACGCACATTGTTAAAGGTAAAGTCTTCGGCTATAATTCCTCTCCATCCATCTGTGCCGAATTTTATTGTGTGTTCAACCATAGTTTTTCCGGGGTAGGGGCTTGACAAAAATTTTTCAGGATGTTAGACTACGAGTTTGGTTTATGTTTCTTCTTGTCTTTCAATTTTTATCAGGTCTAAATTCCCTCACTAAATATATTACAACACTTTGAATGTCTTAGGGTAGCTTTTTGGATTTTATTTTAAGGAGTAACAATCATGGCCGTATTGTCGATGCCTAGATACAGTTTAACAAAGTCCTTTGCTAAACTTCCCGAGGTTGTTGAGGTTTCTCCTCTTGTTCGGGTTCAGTTTGATTCGTTTCGTTGGTTCCAGAAAGAGGGTTTGAAGGAGCTTTTTGAGGAAATTTCTCCTATCTTGGACTATACGCGTAATAAATTAGAGCTGCACTTCGGTGGTTATGAGTTCCATGAGCCAAAGCACTCTGCTGAAGAGTGTCTTGCGCGAGGCATAACCTACTCTTCTCCTATCTATGTCACCGTTCAGCTAATAGTCAAAGAGACGGGAGAAATTAAGCAACAGGAGTTATTTTTTGGCGATTTTCCGATAATGACGAATAGAGGGACTTTTATTATTTTTGGAGTGGAACGGGTAGTAGTAAGCCAATTAAGCCGCTTTCCTGGCGTTTATTTCACTTTACAAAGGGATCCTGCCAGTGGGCGTGAGTTGTGCTTTGCCAAGCTTGTTGCTGAGCATGGCTCGTGGCTTGATTTTGAGACCTCCGGCAGTAATGTTATCTCAGTAAGGTTAGGTGGGAAGAAGAAAATGCTTGTCACCACTTTATTGCGTGCTATAGGCTCTGAAACTGACGAAGAGCTAATTAACCAATTCCGAGATGTAGATAATTCGCCTGATCATTCATTCATTCGCTCCACAATAGAGCGAGATCCTTTGATTAGGACTAGAGCTGATGCTTTGGTTGATATTTACCGTAAATTTTCTTCTGGTGATCCCCCTAGCCTTGAGAGTGCTCAATCATTGCTGAATAACTTTTTGTTCAATCCACGGCGTTATAGCTTGGGGAAAATAGGTCGCTACAAGCTTAATAAGAAACTAGGACTTAACCTTTCTCAAGACCAGCTTGGCTTGACCCCCGAAGATCTGGTGGGAATAGTGCGTCACATTATCTTGATCAATAAGCGTGAAGATATCCCTGATGACATCGATCACCTTGGCAATCGGCGGGTACAAACAGTAGGTGCCCTAATACAGAGGCAATTTCAGGTTGGGTTACTGCGGTTAGAGAAAGCTATCAGAGAAAGGATGAGCATTCTTGGTCCTGAGGAAGCGACTCCAGCCTCGTTAATTAACATTCGCCCGATAGTAGCCACTATGAAGGAATTCTTTGGCAGGTCTCAGCTATCTCAATTCATGGATCAAACTAATCCATTGGCTGAACTGACTCATAAACGGCGTCTCTCTGCCATGGGGCCTGGAGGGTTATCGAGGGAGCAGGCTGGCTTTGAAGTTCGAGATGTGCATCATTCACATTATGGCCGTATTTGTCCTATAGAGACACCGGAGGGACCAAACATCGGACTCATTGGTTCGTTAGCTACTTACGCCTCGGTCAATAAGTACGGTTTTATAGAGACCCCCTACCGTAAGGTTATTCATGAGGTTCCAAATATTGAAGATGAGTTATTGGGAAGAACAATACGGGAAGATGTGACAGACCATGGCGATAAGGTTGTAATCCACTCAGGTACATTGATCACTAAAGAAATCGCTGATAAGCTTGCCTCTCTCCCCATCC
>JABUBO010000362.1_pt1 | contig 14447 bp, 13 predicted proteins | sample 7240361 | NCBI WGS metagenome assembly JABUBO01 (sample SAMN07256346, study PRJNA390944) | subsurface metagenome | isolation source: Methane hydrate marine sediment | place: Pacific Ocean: Eastern North Pacific, ODP site
TGCCCAGGCAGTTGCAACATTTCCATTCAGATTCCGGTACTTTCCTTTCTCAATTTCAGCAGGTTTAACTTTTATAACAGGTGCCAGGGCTTCGATTGTTTCAGCATAATTATACCCGGCTTTTAAGACTCTTTTATTTGCCTCAATAATTAGCGGCCTCTTTTTAAACTTAATCTCAAAAAAGTCGAAAGTATAATCCAGGGTTCGGTTAAACAAATAGAAAACCATCCCCAGGGCAAACATGTTTTTTGTTCGTACCGCACTTTTGTTATCCAGTCCCAGATCTTTAATGGCCTCTTTGGTTAAGGAGGTTATCGGAGCATCAATTACGTTAAACCTGCCTAATTTTTCAGCTTTTAAAGGGTCATCAGTATATCCAGCCTTTGAAAACCCTTTTTCATCAAAATTATCTTTATCTAAAATAATGATTCCACCGGTTTTAATCCATTTTGCATTTGCTTTTAAAGCTGCAGGATTCATTGCAACCAGCACATCGGCGTAGTCACCCGGTGTATTGATCTGTGAATGTCCCACATGTACCTGGAAACCTGAAACACCTCCAACCGTTCCCTGGGGAGCACGAATTTCAGACGGATAATCCGGGAAGGTAGAAAGATCATTTCCGAATAATGCGGCAGTATTTGAAAATAATGTGCCCGTTAATTGCATTCCATCCCCTGAATCACCCGAAAACCGGATAGAGACTTCTTCCAACTCAATGGATCTTGGTTTTGTATCCATAATTTTTTATCGTGATAAAAATTTAAATGCATATAAAAACGAAATATTTTCATATGCATTTGGAAAAAATATCAGAATTAATTCTTTGAATATCTGCATGAACTGAGTGAAACGAGCTCACGTAAGTAATATTGCAGGCTAGTGAATTGCCATGCCTGAAAACACAAAATTAAGTAATTCTGTGAATGTTACTTCAATTTCAAAATATATTTTTCAACATAAGAAAATCTAATTCTATTGGAGTTTCGTTGCTAATCAGGCAAATAAGAAAGGGAAGAATGGAATAGTGGAAGATTGGAATGATGGAATAGTGGAAGATTGGAATGATGGAATAGTGGAAGATTGGAACCATTCTGTGAGCTTGCCCTGTGAAATGCTGCTTCGCAGCAGTGGCTTTGCCACTATTTCACAGGGCGGGCGAACAGAATGTCTCACGAGCAGGTTTGAGCGAACGACAGTGGGAGCGAGTAACAATGGAATGATGCCCGCCCGTACCGAACGGTACGTTCGGGCGGGGAATATTTTCCTTTGGCTGCACAAATTTGTTAAAGTTGTTTATCTCCAAAGGTCCACTTTTGTTAAATGAATTGTTTCTTCGAAAAACATTTTGGAAATCTTCTTAAAATAGGGAGTGTAATCGGATATGAAAAATTGATTTGTTGTTTTTCCTTCTGAACGCAACAGGTCTTTTGAAATCAGTGTTCTTTTCAGGTCATTCGCAACAATTCGTGCAGAATCAAAAACTTCAGTATCAAAATTGTAAAATTTGCTGATCTGATTTTTTATAATTGGATAGTGTGTACATCCCAGGATAAGAGATTGAATATTTTTTAATTCTTTTTTTGAAAGGTACGCCCTGATAATCGCATTGCTTATATCATCATAGACAAATCCTTCTTCAATCATAGGCACTAGCAATGGTGTCGCCAGGGATTTTACTTCAATATCCTGACTTTTTTCTTTTATTTTTTCCTCATAGGTGCCTGAATTTATCGTGGCTTTCGTTCCAATCACTCCAATTTTCTTATATGTTTTATTTTGAAGGATGTGTTCAACAACCGGGTCGATAACATTCATTAATACTGCTTTTTCCCCTACGTAAGCATTTAAAGAGCTAAACGCGACCGCTGATGCAGAATTGCAGGCTACCAGGATTACCTTACAATTTTTATCCAGCAGAAATTCAGTTATTTTTTTTGAATAATGAAGAATTGACTCTGCAGATTTATCCCCGTAGGGCAGATGTGCTGTATCTCCAAAATAAATAAAAGTCTCATTAGGCAGGAGTTGTTTTATGGCATGTGCTACGGTTAATCCTCCAACACCAGAGTCAAAAATTCCAATGGGTTGTTCTTTGCTTAATGTCATCAGAAAATTTAAAATTAATCATCTCAAATGTAAAAAAAAAAGGCCATCCCGGGACCCGGGATGGCCTTTTTTTAATATAAACCAATTATTCAATTCCTAATTTCTTTTTAACAAGTGGCAGAATATTCTCAGAGTCTTCGGAAAAGTAAAGTACGGTTCTCGTAACTAAATCAAAAATATAAGTAAATCCATTTTCTTTTGCTACTTCCTGAATAGCATTATTAGCTTTCTCATAAATTGGCTGAAACAATTCAGCTTCTTTTCTCTGAAGTTCTTGTTGCGCAGTAGTCTCAAATCCCTGTATCCTCTGGTTAAGATCATTTATCTCCTGTTCCTTAGTCTGTTTAATCAGATCAGTAAGATTTTCCTGCTCATTTAAATAATCATTATATTTATTATTGAGTTCTACCCGCATTGTTTCCAGTTGGTCTTCCAACTCCTTAGCATATTTTTGCAGTATTTGCTGGGCACTATCCCGTTCAGGCATTAAAGCAAATAATTCATTAGTGTTAATATGCCCAAATTTATAGTTCTGCGCAAACACATTAGCACCAGCTAATAATAAAGCTGTAACAAGGACTATTTTCATGTACTTTTTCATTTTCAAATGATTTTCGATAAAAAATTTTTACAAAAATATGCAATTAATTCTTATAACCTAACTTTTCCAAAACATCATCACTCAAGTCGTATTTTGGATTGGTATACAATAAACTAACGCCGCTTGCCGTATCGAAAATCACAGCATAGTTCCCTTCAACTGCAATTTCTTTGACTGCATTATACACTTCGTCCTGTATAGGTTTGATTAGTTCCTGCCGTTTGTTAAACAATTCTCCTTCACGGCCAAAGTACTTATTTTGAAGTTCCTTTACTTCTTTCTCCCTGTTAATTATTTCTTCCTCACGTTTTCTCTTCATTTCGTTGGTGAGGAGTACCTGTTCGGATTGGTAATCCCGGTATTTTTTCTCAACTTCGGCATACATATTGGATATTTCCTTTTCCCATTCTTTCGAATACTGGTCAAGCTGATCCTGCGCAGCTTTGTAAGAAGGAATATTACTCAGTATGTATTCAGTGTCAACAAACGCATATTTTTGTGCAAGGCCTAATCCTGCTGAAAGGATTAATACCAATAAAAAGCTTATTATTCTTTTCATGATGAATTTTTTTAGTTAATAATAATCGGTAATCAACCAGTTTTTATGTATCGTTATTTTATATATTCAGGTTAATTGTTATGGGTTATATGTTATAAGTTATATGTTATAAGTTATATGTTCTTTTTTTCTTTCATTAATTTCTGGTCCCCATATATCATCCTTCGATAGCTAACCAGAATGAACTATTAACAAATAACTTATAACCATTAACTTTCTTCTTTAAAATTGCTGTCCAATTACAAAATGGAATTGGCCACCGTTGGCATCGGGGTTACCCGGGATCTCGTCAAAGCCATATCCCCAATCAATTCCCAGCAATCCAAACATCGGAAGAAAGGCTCTCAAACCAATCCCTGCTGACCGCCTGATTCCAAAAGGATTAAAGTCTTTAAACCGTTTCCATGCATTTCCTCCTTCAATAAATGTAAGGACAAAAATGGTAGCTTGCGGGTTCATGGATATCGGATAACGCAATTCCATTGTAAGTTTGTTATAAACATTACCGGCCTTTTTAGCAATTCCCTGGCTATCCAGGATAGTTGGTGTCAAAGAACCATTTTCATAACCTCTGAGTGCAATGGTTTCCCGGCCATACAAGTTGTATCCGGTCATTCCGTCACCTCCAAGATCAAAACCCTCGAAAGGTGATGGTCCGATATCGTCGTTATAATGACCCAGATAACCAAACGCTGCTCGTGTATTCAATACCAAATTTCCTGCCAATTTTAAATACCAGTCAGCTTTAAATACCCATTTATGATATTCTATCCACTTATATCTCTCTTTTTCAGTTATATCCGGAGCGGAAAAATCTTTACCGCTGATGATGGAATAAGGAGGGGTAACTTGCAGTGATAATGAGAATATCGAGCCATATGTCGGGTAAATAGGATTTACCCCGGCAGCAGCTCTTGTCAGCGATGTTTTGAAGCTAAAGTTATTGGATTTCCCATTGGAAAAAAGGAAGTATCGCCTCCAGTTAGTCAGGTCGTAATTTTGAATACTAATTTCATTATAAAGCGTAAAGTAGTCATCCGGCCAGCTCAGTCTTCTGCCGGAACCAACGGAAATTCCATTTATATTTAAGGACTCCCTTCCTGCATCATCTTTCTTGAGGCCATTGGATTGGGTGGAACGGTAAATTGACAAGGAGAGAGAATTCGGGTTTTTCCCTCCGAACCAGGGTTCGATAAAAGTAAGGTTATAAGCCTGGTAATATCTTCCATTCGACTGAACTCTTACACTGAGTGATTGTCCATCACCTGAAGGGACAGGTCTCCATGCCTTTGGATTCCACATATTTCTTGCAGAAAAGTTATTAAACCTTAACCCGATAGTACCTATCAGCATATTTGCTCCCCATCCTCCGGATATTTCAAACTGGTCATTCGCTTTCTCTTCCAGGTCAAATGCCAGATCAACTGTACCATCATTAGGATTCGGGATTGGGGTGGGTGATATTTTTTCAGGATCGAAATGCCCCAACTGAGCTATCTCCCTGGCTGAACGCATAATTTGGGTCTTACTGAACAAATCGCCGGGAAGGGTTCTTAATTCCCGGCGGACCACATGCTCATTTGTTTTAGTATTTCCGCTAATAATTACTTTGTTAATGGTAGCCGGTTTACCTTCATAGATTCTCATTTCAAGATCAATTGAATCATTTTCAATTGATACTTCCACCGGATCAATGCTGGAAAACAAATAGCCATTATCCATATAGACCGAATTGACTGCATCCTCATCAATAAACAACCGTTTTTCCAATGCGATCCAGTTATAAGGATCACCTTTTTTTATTTTTAAAACCCCGCTCAACAGTTCGGACGGAAATTTAGTGTTACCCACCCATGTAATATTCCTGTGATAATACCTGTTGCCTTCTTCAATTTTAATAACAAGGTTAATCCTGTCTTCTTCAACGGAGCAGATTGAATCTCTTAGTACTTTAAAGTCGCGGTATCCTTTTTCATTGTAAAAATCGGTCAGGCTTTCCTTGTCTTCTTTAAACTTTTCTTCAATAAACTTGGAGACCTTAAAGAAATTCAGGTTTTTTTTCTTTGTATTTTTCATTGCCCGACGGAGTCTTTTGTCGGTAAAGATTTCATTGCCCTCAAAGAAAATATCCTTAATTTTTATACGGTCATTTTTGTCAACATGTACATTTAGAATAACACTGTTACCTCTTTTTGGATCATCTTCCCGGACAAAATTCACTTCGATGTTAAAGAATCCTTTGTCAATGAAATGCTCCCTGGTTATTTCCTTGCGTTGTTTATAACGTTTTCAGTTACCTGGTTCCCTGAAATCAGGTTCAACTTTTCAAGCAGGTCCTGGGTTTCGCTCCGTGAAATCCCGGTAAAGGAGAACCTGGAAAGCCTTGGGAGTTCTTTCAAAAAAATGTCCAGATAAATTTTATTTCCCTCAATTTTGGGAGCGGTAATTTTCATATCGGAAAAAAGGCCTTGTGACCAAAGCTTTTCAATAGCCATTGTAATTCTCTCACCCGGTATCAGGAACTTATCACCAACCTGTAGTCCGGATAATTGAATCAGAATATTCTCATCCAGGTACTTCACCCCTGATATGCTTATATCGGCAATTTCATATTCTGATGGGTACGAATAATCCATAACGGGTAAGTCCGATTGGACAACGTCTTGAGAATACGAACCCTTCAGAAAGAAAAAAATAATTGATATTAAAGTAAGAATCCTATGAATCATCCCTAAAAAAGATTACATTAAATCAGAAATTTTACTCCCGATTATCGGGATTGTTCAAATTTGTTATTTATCTACAAATTATACAGTCATTCGATAGTCATTCAATAGTCATTGGTTGTTTTTTACAATTTAATGACAATGAATGACGCGAAGCAAATGACAATTAATGACTGTTTCTATAAAGCATTGATATTTACCACTGTAAGTGGTTTTAATTTAAAGCTTAATCTTTCAATTTATACTTCAACCTTTTTACTGATTTTTCCAAACCTGCGTTCACGGCTTTGATAATCAAGAAGCGCTGCATAAAAATCTTCCTTCCGGAAATCGGGCCAAAGCTTCCGTGTAAAATACAATTCCGAATAGGCAATTTGCCACAACAGGAAATTACTGATCCGGTATTCGCCACTTGTGCGTATCAACAATTCCGGATCGGGAATACCTTTGGTGCTCAGGTAATCTGAAAACAGACTAAAGTTAATATTTTCAATTTTCGTTTTTCCAGACATTACATCCCTGGCCACTTCCTTCACCGCATTAAGAATTTCCCACCGTGCACTGTAGCTCAACGCCAATATTAAGGTCAGGCCTTTATTTTTTGAAGTTTTGTCAATGGTCTCAAATAATTTCTCACTAACTTTTAACGGCATTCTGTTAAAATCTCCGATAGCTAGTAAACGCACATCATTTTCAATTAGTGTTTGGGTTTCAGAATTAAATGTTGAAACCAGCAAAGACAAGAGTGCATTGATTTCCTCTTTGGGCCTGCCCCAGTTCTCAGTTGAGAATGCATAAAGTGTCAAATACCGGATTCCCAACTCTGCAGCAGCCTCGGTAACTTCTCTCACCGAAATCACCCCCTGTTTATGCCCATATACCCTGCGTTTACCTTTTTTCTGTGCCCATCGACCATTTCCGTCCATAATAACGGCTACGTGGCGCGGTAACTTTTTTCTGTTTATTTCCTCTTTTAGTGCCATTTTTTTCTTAAGCTATCATCCCAGTAAGCCGGACAATCCATGCTGTAATTAAAAATTTTATAGGTTATAAATATTCCTGTAAATGAATACCAGTCGTAATTATGGAGAATAGACGGGTAACCGGGATCATTCCAATTTTCCAAACCGTCTATATCATCATTAAAGGTTCTTCTAAAACCCCATTCCAATCCTGCACTTAGCTTTTTTGCCAGATTTACCTTAAAGCCAATCCCAAAAGGTATAATTAGTTCATATGTGGGAGCAGAGGAGGTGCTATTTATAAAAGAAAATCCGATTCCTCCGGTTACATAAGGTGAGTAATCCCACTTTTTTCCAATAGTGCTATAAGGAAGAAAATTGAATTCAAATTGCAGGGTAACATCCAGGATACTGCTTTCAAAAGGATCCTCTTCTCTCCACTCATAGAAAACGTTATTAAAATCAAGGGGATCTCCCTTTAACCCACCGTAATAAACATTTCCCCTAACTGAATACCTTGGGTTTATATTATAACGGTAAAACCCACCAACGGCAATTGACGGGGCATATATATGACGGGAATGATTAATATCGCCCAGGTAATACGACCCCCCGGTAAACACTCCCAAATCAAATTTCCTTTGCGCATTCGATAACGCAAAAATCATCAATGCACAAACAATTACAACGACTCTTTTCATGAATAAAGTTCATTACCAGGCTATTTAAAAACGGGCCATCCCGTGCGAGAAGTTTTGAGTTTATAAATGAGGTTAAAGACACCAAAATAATAAACATCATTTGATTTCGAATACTGTGAGGTGTATGCATCCAGATAGTCGGTTGTTGTAAACCGTCTTCCTAAATCAAATCCGGCAACCCATTTAGGTGTAATAGTTACCTTCACTCCCACTCCAATAGGTAAAACAAGGGTGGTTTTACTATATTCGAAATCGAAATTTTCAAGGTTTTCCAGTTTTTTAGTGCCAAAAAAGGCTCCTCCCAAACCTGCAAACACATAGGCTGAAAAAGTTGGTTGAAATGTCCCGATCCCTTTGCCTTTCATCATTAAATAACTGCGACTTTCTTTTTCAGGTATAAATGAATATTCAACCTGGACCGAAGGTTCAAATACTGTAGTTGAAAATTTTAAATTCCTTCCTTCATTAACACCACCCTCATCCGTACCATGAAGAAAAGCCAGTGTGAAATTCAGCTTTGCCGAAAGATTTTCAAGTACCTTATAACGCGCTCCTAAATAAAAACCAGGCCGGGTCTGAAACAATCTAAAATCCTTTAAACCCAAGGCATTATCTCCTTTTGAGTAACCGCCAATGTCGCCAAAATAATTCGATGTAACGATTCCACCCAGCGCTTCATATCTTCTCATTTTCCAAACCTGGGCATTAGAAAAATACGGAAAAATTAAAGCTATTAAAAAAATAAGATATAATCTTCTTTTCATAATAAATACCGGATATATCGATACAAATTTAATAAATTAATATTGAATAGATGTACGTTGTAAGTAATAACTAATAGTTCGTTCTTGAAATAACATATCAATTAAAAAAAATTCTAATTGCTCTATCCGTCAGCTGACGGATGACCTAAATAATACCCAAATCCCCAATAACCTAATTGGGACTTGATTTTTGGAATTTATTTAGAAATTAGGTCAATTAGGTTAATTCGATTAATTTAATTCTTCTTTATTTTCTTTTTTCCCTTAGCCTTAGCCTCAGCCTTATTCCACAATCATTCAAATTTAGTAGTTTCATTTGAATAGTATTAACCTTTTTAATTACTTTGCGAAGTTATGTTCTTTATTATGATTTAGTTTCTTTTATCAGCTCCCCACATGAGTTTATTCCTGATGGTACTGAAAAAATTGTAGCGATCCAGTTTCAATATCCTGATCTTGAAATCAGCACGTTTAATTTTTATTTCAATGGAATTATCGATTATTTCGGATCGGTAATCCAAAGTAACAATAAACTTAGAGCTGCGACCACTTACTTTTAAAATCAACTCATTAAAATCGGGAATAACAACAGGTCGTACAGTTAAATTGTGGGGTGCAATAGGTGAAATAATGAAATTATTTGAATTGGGAATTACTATGGGTCCGCCTACACTTAACGAATAGGCAGTCGATCCGGTTGGTGTGGAAATAATTAAGCCATCTGCCCAGTATGAATTTAAAAATTCTTTGTCAACAAAAGTCCGGATGGTTATCATGGTCGATCCTTCCTTTTGAATAGTTACCTCATTCAGGGCATAGTTAAAATCTTTAAACGCCATCCCTGAAGTTTCAAGTTTTATCACGGTTCTCTCTTCAATCGAATACTTGTTTGCAAAAATATCCCGTATTGAATCGGAAAGTTCTTCTCGTGAAATATTTGCCAGGAAACCCAGTCTTCCACTGTTAATTCCAACCATAGGTATTCCCTTATCCCTTACAATTGTAATTGCTTCCAAAAAGGTTCCATCTCCTCCGATACTTAAAAACAAATCCAGGTTTTTTGCAATATCCATGTGATTCGAAAAAAACCCTGAAATATCAGGCTGAAAATTTATTTTTTCTTTTAAGAATTGATAAAAAGGCTGAAAGACAAAAACTTCAACATCATTTCGCGTAAAATTTTCAAAGAGATCATAAATACTCCTATTAAAGTCCGGATCGAAATGTCTCCCATAAACGGCAACTCTCATTGTTTAAAGGGTTTTTAACTTAATTATAAATTAACAATGTTATACGTTATATGCTTGCCACGTGAAATGCGACGCCTGCCCTGTGAAATTTGAGGTACGAAAACATTTCACCAGGGAAGGAGCATATTTCACTGTGGTTATAGGTTATATGTTATAGGTTAGCACCCAGTACCCAGCACCTAACTTATAACAGTTAACATACCAGCCTGCCGCCTGACAGGACTGGCAGGTAACCTGTAACATCCTAAGTCTTTCCCTCTCCACACACTGATTAGTAACGTATAATCAAATATTTAAATACTTCATAAAGGATTCATAACGGTTAGAATAAAAACTATCCATATCCTCATCTTCCATATAGGAAGCTTTAATAGTATAATCATACCGTTCGAAAGTGTGAATAATGGAGGTCAGGTCGTTCTGGTTAATTTTCAGGGTTAATTCCATTTTCATGGAATCAGAGGGTGATGTAAGGTACATACTCAGAATTTTTGCATTGTTGCCTTCAACAATCTGTGAAATTTGATTCAGAGAGTAATCATTTTGGTGCAATTCCAATACAATGATTCCTCCCGGTTCCTTTAATGCAAATAAATCAGCAACATATTGAACCAAATCATTCAGGGTGATTAACCCCAAGTAATCCTTTTTCTTATTTAAAACAGGAACTACAGTTAATTTCAGCCGGGAGACCAGTTCAATAATTTCATAAATATGCTGGTCACTTGTTACAAACGGACTGAATAAAGAAAGGTGATGATTTCCAATGGGTTCATTTGCCATATTCAGGTCGTAAATATCTGTATCTGAAATTAATCCCAAAAACTCCTTGTTATTAACAATAGGCAAATGTGATATCCTGAATATCTCCATCCAGCTTAAAGCCCTCAAACCCGTATCTGATGTTTTAAGGGCAGGAACAACCTTGGAAATTAAATCTTTTGCCAGCATTCCAATAACTTCTGATAAAATACTATAATTTTGTAATAAAAGTACAAAAAATTAAAAATATGACCCATTTAAGTGTAAACATAAATAAGATTGCCACTCTCAGAAATGCCAGGGGTGGAAAATTGCCGGATGTTCTAAGAGCTGCCATAAACTGTCAGGATTATGGTGCTCAGGGAATTACAGTCCACCCGAGGCCGGATGAACGACATATCAGATACCAGGATGTAATTGACATTAAACCTTTTATTACAACAGAATTTAATATTGAAGGATATCCAACCAGAAAATTCCTCGACCTTGTACTATCCATTTTACCTGACCAGGTTACTTTAGTTCCTGATTTACCTGATGTCATTACATCAAATGCCGGATGGGACACAATAAAACATAAAACTTTCTTAAAAGAAGTAATTTCCGAAATTAAAAGAAAAGGAATACGGGTTTCTATATTTGTCGATACAAATCCCGAACACATTGATCATGCAAAGGATACCGGAACTGACAGAATCGAACTTTATACCGAACCGTATGCAGCACAATATCACATGAACAGGGATAAAGCCATCAAACCATATATTGAAGCGGCTAATCTTGCCCTGAAATCAGGTCTTGAATTGAATGCCGGTCATGATCTGAATCTTGATAATTTACGGTTCCTGTATAAAAACCTACCAGGATTGAAGGAAGTTTCGATAGGACATGCATTGATTTCCGATGCACTTTATTACGGCTTTGAGAACACTATTCAGATGTACCTGAGGGAATTAAGGAAATAGCTTTGCAAATTAATTTAAAAATAGTCATTCACTCGCTTCGCTCGTGTCATTTGCTCTCCGCCAGCTGGCGGATCGCGTAATTAGGTTGTAATTAACTAGTTATTAATTTGTTATACTTTTATCTTTTTACTTTTGTCTTTTATCTTGATCAGTTATGATTTTTATTAATAAACAGGATCTTACTGAAGGCTTTTCAGGATAATAGCCGTTAAAATATTAATTGCCACTTCGTTATTTCCACCCTGGGGTACGATAATATCAGCATATCTTTTTGTCGGTTCAATAAATTGCAAATGCATTGGTTTAACTGTTTTTTCATACCGTTCCAAAACTTTGATCACCAAGCGTCCTCTTTCAACAATATCACGCATAATCACCCGGCTAAGCCGATCATCGGCATCTGCATCAACATACACTTTTATATCCATTAAATTCCTTAACTCGGGATTTGTTAAGATTAGAATACCTTCTATTATGATGATATCTTTCGGTTCAACAATATTGGTCTCTTTCGCCCGGGTGCAAGTCAGATAGGAATAAATCGGTTGTTTTACAGGTTCACCCTTTCTTAGTTGCTTAATGTGTTCGATTAATAGCTTAAATTCAATTGCCCGTGGATGATCAAAATTAATTTCCTGACGTTTTTCCAAAGGAATATCACTATTGTCTTTGTAATACGAATCTTGTGGGATAACCACAACTGCTTCTTTCGGCAATTTTTTAATTATTTTGTTTACCACAGTTGTTTTCCCCGAACCGGTACCGCCGGTAATCCCAACTATTAGCATATTTTTATTATTTTAGTGTAATCTTCAAGGCTAATTTAAACATAAATTCAATGAGAAAATTATATCCTTTAAAATTTAACCCGATCTGCAAGGAAAAAATCTGGGGAGGGAAAAAACTTCATTCGATTTTGAATAAAAATGTTGGAGACATTAAAAAGTGTGGTGAAAGCTGGGAGATATCCGGCGTGCAGGAAAACTTATCCATTGTCTCAAACGGATATCTCACCGGGAATAATCTGGAAGAACTAACAGAGATTTATATGGGAGATCTGGTCGGAGACAAAGTGTTCAAAAAATTTGGGATAGAATTTCCTTTGTTGATTAAATATATTGATGCAAATGATGTTTTGTCCATTCAAGTGCATCCCGACGACAAATTGGCAAAGAAAAGACACAATGCTTATGGAAAAACCGAAATGTGGTATATCATTCAAGCCGATAAAAAATCTGAAATTATTACCGGATTCAGAAAAAAAGTTAATAAATCAACTTACTTAGATCATCTTAAAAACAAATCGTTGGCAGATATTCTCAACTTTGAGCAAGCCAATGAGAGTGATGTCTTTTTTATCCCCTCCGGACGTGTACATGCAATCGGAAAAGGGATATTACTTGCGGAGATTCAACAAACTTCTGATATTACGTACCGGATCTATGACTGGGACCGCAAAGATGACTGGGGTAAAAATCGCGAATTACATACCGAATTAGCTTTGGATGCAATAGATTATTGTTTCTACGATAATTATAAAACCAATTACAATGAAATGTTAAATGAAACTTCATTGTTAATCCATTGTGATTATTTTATTACCAATCTCTTGTATTTTGATCAACCCATTAAAAAAGATTATGATTTCCTGGATTCCTTTGTTATCTATATGGTTTTGCAAGGAGAATTCCGTATTAATTTTAACAATGACTCTGCACATGTTAAATTGGGAGAATCTGTTCTTTTACCTGCCAGCTTAGAAAACATAACACTTCACCCTTTTGAAGAATCGAAAATTTTAGAAGTCTATATAACCTAGTGTTATGACAATTTAATTATGGAACTTATTATTAACAAAATCACAAATTACAATCAACAAATTATTCACCCTGTGAAATGCTTGCCCAGTGGAATTCTGAAAGAACATTCCACAGGGCTGCTTCGCAGCAGTGGCTTTGCCACTATTTCACAGGGCAAGGGCTGAGGTTCAACTCGTTGAATTGCTTCGCATCCTGATTCCTGATTGCCCTGCCTGCCGGAATTGTATTTCTTCACAATAAAGGTAACGGTTTTAACTTTTATTATCAGTACATTTACTAAGAAGAAAACACACAAGCAAGTATTGAATAATCTATTATGAATTGGGCAGAATGTTAAGAAGTGCAAGTTGAAAAATCCCGAAGAGTTTTACGAAGTAAAACCACTATGAATAACCCCGTATGAAATGCGGGGCAAGGACAAGAAATATAATCACAACCCTGATAGGGGTTGCAGGAAATATATCATTGTAATCTACCGGTTTCACCAGTGGTTATTCAAAGCCTGCCCGACAACTGGCGGGTTTTACCCCTTTGGGGTAAGGATGTAATGGTTCAATTACGTGAAGTTTTAAAATCATATTAAAATGTAAAAACAAAAAGCTTTGAGTAAATTCTGATACATTTAACTATCTATGAAATATATATTTAATCAATACCCAATCCTTACTGTTATTATAACTTTAGTTATTTCAGGTTCATGTACACATACTCCAACCCCAATTGAAAAAACCGTTGTTTTATCTTCAAAAACTTCTAAACCACCCTCAGAGGACTCAAAATTTACAGGTATTTACAAAAGTTATCATACTGATGGCTATCTCTACTCGGAAATAAAATTTGAAAATGGATTAAAACACGGGCTAGCTAAAAGATATTATCCTGACGGGAAACTGCATTCTGAAATTTATTACGAAAACGGGAAAAAAGTTAATTTGTCCAAATGGTTTTACACCAGCGGAGAGGTATACCGGGTTACACCCTATAAAAATGGAAAAATTGATGGAATACAGAAGAAATTTTTCAGGGATGGAACCCTTCAGGCTGAAATACCTTATGAAAACGGAAACAGGAAAATAGGATTAAAAGAGTATGACAAATATGGTGATCTTCTGAAATCGTATCCAAAAATAGTATTTACTGCCACTGACAATACTCAAATAAATCGCATATATCTGCTAAGATGCTCACTTTCAAACAAATCAAGTAAAGTTAACTTTTATCTCGTTTT
>JABUBO010000363.1_pt1 | contig 14441 bp, 13 predicted proteins | sample 7240361 | NCBI WGS metagenome assembly JABUBO01 (sample SAMN07256346, study PRJNA390944) | subsurface metagenome | isolation source: Methane hydrate marine sediment | place: Pacific Ocean: Eastern North Pacific, ODP site
CACAATCTATTAATAAAACCTTCTTATTAAGATTTTTAAACATTACAGCAAAATTAACAGCAATTAATGTCTTACCAGTTCCTCCTTTTCCGCCAGTAACGGCAATAATCTTTGTGTTCATATCATTTATTACGCTTTAGGTTCTAAAATGAAAAATCAATTAAAATTGACGCCCTCCACCCATTCCACGCCCACCACCCATTCCACGCCCACCACCCATTCCACGACCACCACCGCCCATCCCATAATGTGCCCCAACATTTGAATTACTTAAAGGAGTGAGTTTTCCTTCAATAAGTAATTTAACCGCTTCATTAACCGTTAAATTCTGCTGTAGTATTTGGTAAATTTTTATATTTAATGAATTAAGCGCATGAAATGCATTTGGACCCAATTGTCCAACAATAACTTCTGTTGCACCATTATTTCCCAAAGTTTGTCCTGCTTGAATTCCAGCTCCACCCATTGCTCCTGCAGCTGCATTACTAACAACATTCACAGATGATATTTCATTATTAACAATCTTTACAAAAGTAAATGAATCACATCTACCAAATCTTGGATTAATAGCGGATTGAAGCCCACCTTCTCCAAAAGTCGGTATTCCTACTATTCTTTCAACCATAATTATTTTAACCTCTTCTTTATAATACTTTTAATTGAATACTATTTAATAATTTTTATAAAAAATAAAAAAAAAAAATTTAATCTGATGACTGGTCTTTTTTAAGTTCTGAAATTCGTTTGTTAATATCCTCTAAAGCTCCCTTCATCGATTCTAATTCTGCTTCAAGAAATTGCTTTTCTTGTGTTAAGAACTCTTCTGATTGAGGTAATCCCACAGCCGGATAAGGCGGTACAGCACCCGTATATACTGGAGTCTGTACTGGGTAAGCGGCTGGTCCAAACCAACGACCTCTGCCCCAATATCCTCTACCTCGTCCCATACCTCTTCCATAACCCCAATAACCTCTGCCTCTGCCAAAACCTCTCCCCCAAGCCATGCCCATACCAGGACCTATTGAGAATCCTGGAGCTGAATAACCAGCGCAATAACCTAAAGCTCTTCCAGTCATTGGTCCCAAACCACCAGGACCAGTTCCATCTCCACCTGGCATTTTTTATATACACTTCCTTTTTTTATTAATTATTTTTTATGAATCACTATTCATATATATAAAATCCTTTATATACTTTTGCATAACTATTCAAAACCCAAAAATAAATCATTTCTCTAGAAATTTAAAAAAAGAGGCGTCATTATTCTAAAAAAATTTTCTCACTAAAGCTGGAAGATCATTTAAAATTTCATCAGAAATCTTGTTTGCCTTCAATTTTATGATTAGGCTTTTATTTTCATTTCCTTTAGACTTTAAATGGATATTAATCATATGCATATCTGAAGCATTTCCACCATTGCCCGACCAATGCTCTTCCATTCGATTAGCAATTACAACACTTCTTTTTTTATCAGACTTTTCACTATTAAAATTCATTTTCTTATTATCTGACAATTAAATCAAATCATAGTTCTTTTTTGTTTCATCAATATCTATATTTTTAAATAAAACTAAAATTTTTACACCAAAATTGACATTATTTTTTGAAATAAATTTATTATAAATTAGTTTTAAAAGGAAATATTAGTCAATATTTGAATTTCATATTAAAATTCATATGATATCGTTAAAAAAATCGGTAATTTTAATCAATTTATTTGTATTCATGTCCATAATTAATCTCACGATTGAACCTTTAACCAAAAGTGTGTCATTTGATTTTGTATTTTTATAACAGTCCATAGCAAGTGTTATCGAAGTATTCCCTACTTTCAAAATTCGAGTGTGAATTAAAATTTTATCTCCAAAAGTAGCTGATTTTAAATATTCAATTTCAACCTTTCTCACTGGGAATACAATACCCTCTTTATGTAAGGTGCCACAATCTTTGCCTAATTTTTGAGTAAAACTAATAAAACCATCGTCAAAATAATTGAGATATTTATTTGAATGAACAACTTGCATTAAGTCGGTATCATCCACTCGTACTTCAATTTCTTTAAAGTCTTCAATTCCAAGTAGTTTTTCAATTATTTTTTTCTCTCTTTCTTCATTTGGGGACATAAATTTCAAACCACACTATCTTTATTTATTTTCTAATTAGAATTTTTCGTTAAATACTATTGATTTTAACAGATTTAAGTTAATAAATGAAATTAGATCAAATGTTTAAAAAATTCAGTTATTTTAATCAATTTATTGGTATTCATATCCATAATTAATCTCACCATTACACCTTTGGTTAATAATACATTATCTGATTTTCTATAGCATTCGTGAGCAAATGTCATAGAAGTATTACCAATTTTTAAAAGACGACTATGAACTTTAATAATATCCCCAAAAATGGCTGAATTTGCATATTCAATTTCAACTTTTTTCACAGGAAATACAATACCATTTTTAACAGATTCGAATACATTAAAATTTAATTTGGAGGTAATACTCACAAATCCATAATCAAAATAATTTAGATATTCATTAAAATGCACGATGGACATAAAATCTACGTCCTCAGCTCTCACGGGAACTTCTGTATAATCTTCTATTCCCAGTAGTTTTTCCTTGATTCGTTTCTCTCTTTCTTCATTGGCAGACATTTGAATCAAAAATTATTATTTCTAATTATTCTTTTTAATTTCACATTAATTTTAATTTTATTGAATGAAAATTAAACAAATTAATATATTTTTAAACTGATCTTAATATGTGAGCGAACCTAGGAAATATAACCTAACTTTAAGCGGAATTTATTTGATTAATTGTATATTAATGTTAATTAAGTTTTTTCCATATTCCGAATTTATTGATGTTATTGGCCTAGTTTGGCCAATTTTTGGCTTCTGGGCGATTTTAGAGTTTTTAAGGAAGGATCGATGGGGTTGGGGCGGAATAATTTCCCAACCATTTTTATTTTATTGTGCAATTTATTTTCCAATAATTGTAATCATTAATTTGATTAATTTATCTTTTACAGCAGATTTTTTAATAGATTTGACTCTCGCTATTTTAGGTGTAATTCAAATGATTATATACTATGATTAAAAAAGTATAATGAAGTAAGGCTTTAAAAAATGGGAAAAAAAATATTTTTAACTCCACATTCTCACTATGATTATTTATGGTGTGATACACCGGATGGAATGGGCAGTAAAAATGCAAAATTAATAAAAGAAGCCTTATTAATTATGCGAAAGCACGAAAATTATCGTTATATTATTGATTCAGTGATGGCATGTGAATATTTTCGTATAAATCATCCTGAAATGTGGGAAGAACTCCAACAGAGGGTAAAAGAAAGAAAAATTGAGTTAATTGGTGGAGATATTGTAGCTCCGGATACTCTCTTACCTAACGGGGAAAGCCTTGTAAGACAATTCTTATATGGTTGTAGATATTTTAAAAAACATTTTGGAATCGATTCAAAGATTGCATATCTTATTGATTCATTTGGTCAAACACCCCAACTTCCGCAGATATTAAAAAAAGCTGGTTTTGAATTTTTTATTTTTGTTAGAGGAGCAAGAAATAGAAGGCTCCCACAAGAATTTTGGTGGAAAAGTTTCGATGGGTCTAAAATTCTTACTCATTGGATGTATTCAACTTATACATATATTCCTCCTCCTTTTGCAATGACGATTTTGCCTCCTATTTTTCCATTCTTTCTGATTCCTGGAACTTTACAAATAATTCCACAAAATTTCAGAGTGTATGAATTTCTAATAAAAATTTTTCCTCCATTTAAATACATTTTTCGTAGATTATCAAATACCGGGTTAGGAATTTCTATATTCGGATTGGATATGGGGGGTCTAAAGTTTTCAATTAAAAATAGAATTGTTAGGTCAACTACTGATAACATTCTAATTTTAAATGGAACAGATAATCTTCCTCCGAGTACCAATATCCTTGATGCAGTCGATTATTATAATAAAAAAAATAAGGAAAATAAAGCAATTATCGCAAATCCCTCAGAATTTCACTCTGCTCTAAAAAAATCAAGGAAGAAATTTGGTATTGTAGAAAACTATGAATTTTTAGGACCTCCAGATCTATTCCCAGGAACGTTTAGTAATCGACCTAAATTAAAGCAACAAATACGATTTTTAGAGAATCAATTTTATTTAACAGAACTATTTTTGACACTATCCAATCTATTAAATAACACTCCTTATCCTAAAGAGGAAATTACTAAGGCAATAAAGCGAATTCTATGTTGTGATTTCCATGATGGAATAACCGGAGTTCATATAGATGCAGCATATGAAAATATAATGAAGCAATTAAAATTGTCAGAATTACAATTAAAAAGGCTATTTAAAAGTGCATTAAGTTATTTCATTAAAAATATTGATACTTCTAATATTTTAAAAGAAGATATACCGCTCTTAATTTTCAATCCACTGTCTTGGGAACGCACAAGCATTGAAAGAATAAACCTATCCAGTAAAATAAAGGAATTTATTATATTGAATCAAAATGGTAAACAAATCCCTCATCAAAAAGAAAAAATCAACGAGAAAGAAAATTCTTACATTTTCTTGGCTAAAGATATTCCTCCAATCGGTTATGCATTATATTCCATTAGGAAAAGCCAGTCTTCAAATCAGGAACCATCTAAATCGGAACAAAAAGAAATCAACACTCAAACTATTGAGAATACTATTCTAAAATTGAACTTTAAAGATGGAAAATTAATTAGTATTATTAACAAAAAAGATAAATTTGAGCTTAATTCAAATGGAAAATATTCAATTGGAGGTTTAAGAATCCACAATGATAGAGGAGATGGCTATTATATTGGAAGAATTGGAAAAATCCATTATATGTATGATTTTCAACTAGAAGTTGTCGAAAAAGGACCAGTTAGAACCGTCGTTAAATTAAATGGGAAATTAAAATGCAAAAGTAAGATTTTATTTAAATCAATTAACGAAATCACTCAATATATCATAATTCCTAATTTTGGTGATGTAAGAATTGATTTTATTACTATATTTTACAATAACATAAGAAACATTCGTATTCAAGCCTGTTTTCCAATTCCTATATCAAACCCTACTATAAGATCAGAAATTCCATATGGATTTATTGAGCGAAATATTGAACCAAAAGTGGGAAAATCATGGAAGGAAATAAATAAACATTTTGAACATTATGATAGAATAAAATCTGTTATTAATTGGATGGACTTTTCGAATATTAAGGAGAAAAAAGGAGTTTCAATTATGAATTATGGAATACCAGAATATGAAATTGGTAAAAATAAAGAATCTTGCTATCTGACTCTCATGCGAAGTACTGGATTACTTGCAAATATAATACACGGAACCGTTCCTGCCATAGCTGGCCCTTTTTATCGGATTCCTAAAGCTTATGCAATTGGAGATCATACATTTAGATACTCTTTATATTTACATAATGGTGATTTTCCTAATAACCTTATAGCTAAAAAAGCTCAAAGTTTTAACATACCCTTGATTGTTCGAAAGATCAAGCATAATAAGGGCAAATTAGCAAGTGAATTTAGTCTTTTTTCAATTGAACCTAAAAATTTTATAGTCTCATCAATAAAAAAACCTGAAGATGGAAATAATGGACTCTTAATTAGATTATTAGAAACATCTGGAAAAAAATCAACAGGAACAGTAAAATTCAATCAAAAAATTAAGAGTGTTAAAAAAGTAAATTTATTAGAATTAACAATTGAGGAGCTAAAGATTGAGAATGATAATTCCTTTACTTTTGTATCAAATCCACAAGAGATATTGAGTTTCATTATAAAAATATGAAATATTAATGCAACTAAAAAATTAAATTAAAGAGCGTCCAACCATACTTGGATGTGCTTTTCTACCTAGCATTTGTAATAATGTTGGAACAATGTCTGTTGTTGCGCAATAGGGTATTTCTTTATGAGGAATATCTGAAGAACCTCCAATTAATAAAGGCACAATTGCACAGTCTCTAAGACCCAAATCATGGAAAAAAATATTGTCACTTTTTCGCTTACCATGGGCAATATTAAAAACAACACTCCCATCAGTGCTCAGGATAATATCACCACTTCGAGGGTTTTTAAAATGACGTGGAATTAAATCAGGATACATTGGAAAATCAAGATGATATGTGGCGTCCATCCATTCGCGATTTGAATGAAATTTACCATCTATTAATTTACTGGCAGTTTCATCCTTTAAATAACCAAAGATATCATTATCATCATCTTCAGAAATGTATTTAGTCTTATAATCTATGTTTATCCCTTTATATTCTATTTTACCATTGTATATCTTTCCAGTTTTCTTATCTTTTCGTTTTAAATATACAATCCCTTTACGATGAGTATTGTTATCGTTTTTATAATACATCAATTGACTTTGTTCAATATTAAACAATTTTTCAAATAGATTAATTTGCTTTGGCCCAAAATTTTCAAGCTCCTTCAAAGTAGGCAGTGTCCATTGATATTTATTCTCTTGAAGTAAATTATTGTGTCCTCTGAAATAAAAAAAGCCAACGCCACCAAATTCAGCCAAGTTGAAATTCCCTTTATAACTTGCACGTGGTTCATATGGCTTCAAACCGTTTTTTAAATAAATAGAATTTAAATCTCCAACTTTATTCGCTCGATAATTTCCATGATCAGATGTGATTGCTATTGCTATTTCATCTAAATAACCCAATTCCTCTAATCCATCTAATAGAACACCCAAAACTTTATCAATATGCATCAAGTTTAACTTATACAAGTGGCTATCGTATCCAAAAACATGCATTAAAAGATCAGAAGACAAAAAATAGATTAAACTCCCAATTGGAGGTTCTTTGTTTCGAAAATACTTTTTTGGGTTTTTGAAATTATCTAACAATAAATATATCACTTTTGAATTGAATCTAGCAATTGCTTTTTTCAAATTTGGGTAATATTTTAATAATAAATAATAAAATCCTATTCTTATTTTGGATTTGGGGAAAAAATAAGATGTTCCTCGATTACAAAACTGAGTGATACTTGTTTTATTTCCATCTCCAACCATTTCAAGAAGAGTTTTGCAATTTTTGCCCAAATCTTCATTCATTTTAAAAGCATGAATGACATAGGAACCATAACTTCTGAGGATTGGAGGTGCTACATCGCGACCCATCCAATCAAAAGTAGGAATTCCATGACAATATTCTTTCCGATAATCTCCAGTATATGTGCCTGTTATTATCGTTGGTTGAGTAGGCAACGTTACAGATGGAAAATCAGTAATACAATTTTTTGAAAAAATACCTTCATCCTTTAATCTTTTTAAATTCGGAAGTAGGCCGCTATTGATAAATTTAAATAAATGTTCTGCTCGAAGACAATCAATTATACATAAAATTACGCGATTTATTTTATTCAATTTTTTTCTTTTGCCGCCCATCAATTTAAAAAATTAATAAAAGAAGCCTCCGAAGGGATTTGAACCCCTGACCGTCAGATTACAAGTCTGACGCTCTACCAGCTAAGCTACGGAGGCATATTTTTAAAATTTAAACACTTTTTAATTCATGAATTTTTACTGAACAAATCTAAATTCTATAATTATTTAGAGATTTAATATCTATTAATTTTTCTTTTCTGATTAAAATACGAATTTGTTATAACAACAAGAACTTTTCTTAAAAACGTAACAAATATATAGTAAACTTACTTCAATTTATAGGAAAAATTGTGCCGATTAAGAAAGAAGATATACAGATTCTGGCTTACCGACAATACAAATATAATGAATCTTATGAACATATTTGCTGGCGTTTAGCTGAACTAACAGAGACTATAAAGAAAAATATCACTAATGGAAGTGACGTTGAGGCTTTAGAGTCTGATAATCTAGTTTTCTTTTTAAAAAATGATACGTTAATAGAGCCAAGCCGTGATGATATTGCAGAAACTGCAGAAAAAATTTATCACAATTCTCCAGAGAAATCAAAATTACATTGGTATATTGCAGAGAAAACCTTATTGTTAGGTGAAATTAAAAAAGCCTTAGTTAAAAATGGCTAAAATAAATTAATTTTTTTACATGAAATTAATTAATTTATTTTTTTAAAAAATGAATCAATTTTCTTTATTCCTATAATTTCTTCATAAGATATGCCTAATGCATCAAGAAGTTGTTCGACTGCGCTTTTTAACAAATTTCTATACGCTTTTCCATCAATATCTTCAAGTTTGGCTAATTCAATAGGTTTAACACCTTCTTGGTATTCTAGAGTTTTTTTCGTTTTAACAAAAGATACAACATCACCTTTTTGCAGTTCTTTTTTCATCTTTTTTTGTAAAATTCGAGCAGCTTTTACATGTTGAGGAGTAATTTTTACATATTTATCTAAAGATCTCTGTAGTTCTAATGATATAACGTAATCATCTAAGGCAAATCTTCCTTTTTTTCCTATTGAACTTAGATCCCTTTTAAATATTTCAATAATTTTTTTGCGTGATGTATTAAATTCTTCATTATTAGTTATATCTCTTAATATTTCAGTTAATTGACCAAATGTTTTCTTGATAAAATTAGGAGTATTACTCTTTTTAGCCGTCATACCTTTAATATCAATAGTTTTTGTACCTGCATAAACTCCTATATAATTCTTTTTTCGTTTTGATAGAGCTAAAAATTGATAAGTTTTTTCTTCTTCTAAATCTAAATCCAATTCATCTTTACTCCAATTAGAAATTTCATTTAATTGGCTATTTGTTGGGCTTTTTAAGAAAATTGAGTCAGTATCGCCGTAAAGTACCTGAATTCCGAGGCTTTCCGCTTTCTTTACTGCAGATTGAATCGAATATCGACCAATACCTGTTGTGCTTTCAGCAACTGGCAAACAAAATAAGGGGAAATTTGGACTTCCAAATACACCGTACGAACCATTAATAAACACTTTTAGTGCTTGTTGTAAAACTTGGAATATATTTCTCTGTTTTTGGGGTATTAATTTATCTGATGATTTTGGTTTAAAATATTTAACCCGAACATCTCTGAAAAATCCAGTTACATAAGAAAATATGCCGGTTCTTTTATTGCAAACGTGATAAGAAATTCCTTTTATAAAATTTTCTTTACAAGTTTCATGGGGACATTGAACTGTTTCGTAAGATAAGTTATATTCTTTTATTATCGAGGGATAAAGGCTAGCAAAATCCAATACCACCACATTATAATGGGCACCTGGGACGGGATCTATAACTATAGCACCTTGAAATCCTTTCCCTTCGATTATTGACTGCGATCTCCCTCCCTTTTTTAAATCACTTATTTCAGATCTTTTTGGGATTAGATAATTTTTTTCCCTATGTTCAAAATAAAAGATATTTTTTATCCACGCAGAAATTTGGTGTCGAATTAAATCATGAAGGGGCATTTTTGTCATTCTTAAAAGTATCGTAATAAGGTTCATCACTACTGAATCATTGAACCTTGTTAGTTCCAATGTAATTTCAGAATCTTTATAATTATAATAAATAAGTCGATTATATGTCATCTCATGGATTTCTTCATCATGTTTAAATTTTCCTTCACCTAATAAAGCCGTTGTTATCATATCTAATGAATTCCTTTCATATGCCCCTCCAAAAGCGTAACCTTTAATACTCCTATTTGAAAAAAAGCTATATAGATCAATATGTAATCCTTTCTTTAAATTGCATTCTGCTTTCCGCATAGGTCCAAAACCGGCTCTAACAAGAATAGGATTTAATAGTTCAGAAATTTTAAGCCTTTTTGCTCTATGGAATAAGTAATTAAGATCAAAATTATCACCATTGAATGTTATAATTACGGGATATTTCCACATGATTCGAAAAGTTTCTATCAACAAATCCTTTTCATCCTTAAAAAATACAATTTCTAAGTCATTGGGAGTATCTTGAATTTTTTCTCCCATTGAAAAACCTTCTCTTTCTAATACATAGACCTTTTTTAATCCATCTATCCCAACAAAAGATATACTAATAACGCTATTTTTAGATTTACTTGGATCTGGTATTCTCTTCTCATCAGGATTCATATTTATTTCGATATCAATGGCAACCCTTTTTAAATCAATAATAGGCGTATTAAAAATCTCAAGATACCTATTAGCAAAATCTTTTAGTGCTTTACTCTCATCTTTAAAGATATCTGAAAGTTCTTTCGCTCTTTCAATTGTCTCCTTTGTACTTCCGCTAAAATCTTTTTTAATTAATTTATTATTTTTTATTTCATAAATCAATCCTGGTATTAATCCCTCATCATAAATATAATTTTGATGATATCTAATATCAGCTTCCCAAGCATTTTCTTTTTTTAGAATATCCCTTATAGCTTTTCCTCGAGCACCGATACTTGTGGGTGTTTTTCCGTAGACTTTTGTCATTTCAATTTCCTTATCAAATAATAAATCATATCGCTTAATTGTCTCATTTCTGACAAATCCGTCGAAATTCGTTAGATCAATATCATTATCAAGATCAGTTTTGCTTCTTTTACTTAAACAGTAAGGTGTATGACCAGTTGTATCAATCCAAATTTTGATCTCTTTTGATTCTAAATCATAAAATTTGCAGTATGCCTTATTTTGCCCTCCATCGTAATCAACATCTAGTAAAACCCCATTTTCTAAATTCGTGGTAATTTTTCCATTTTCAATTAAAAACCTAATATATGCAGCTTCTCCAGATTCTCTTTCCTTCTTTTTGAATTGAGTATTTTTTTCAAGTAATCCAAAATTTGTGGCTTTAGGTTCATAATATTGATTTTTAGGAATCTCTCCTAATGTCTCTTTTTTTGACACTTTTTCCCCAGATTCTATAACATTAATCTCTTTTTTTGCAACAGTTTTTGGTTGTTCCTTTATTCCTAGAATTTCCCTTTCGATTTGCTCTTTAGTAACCATTTGCGGCTGTTCTTCTTCAATAATTTCTTTTTTAGGTTTTTTTTTTTCAATAAATGAAGAAAGAGATACTTGTTCGCTCACTTTCCTCGTTTCCTTTTTACCTTTCTTTTTGGGTTGAGCCAACTTTAAGACCTTATTTTAATTTTCTTTATATTTCCAAATATAGTATAATCAAGGTTTAATAAAATATACTCTTATTACAATTTTATTATAAAAAACAATTTGAAAATTTTTTAAAAAAATTAAATTGAAAAATTGTAAAATGGAAAAAGAATTTAAATCCAAAATTAAAGAATTTTAAAATAAATTGGTGAATACAAATTGAAAGAAAAACATGAACCTCCCGTAGGTAAAGAGTTCCCTCGCGCGCATCTTATACATACCATCCTTCCAATTATTTTTACAATAATATGGATGCTAGATACTTTTATTTTTCAATTCTCAACAGGACTTAACTTATTTATCCCTGAAGTGATTCGAATAATTATATTCATAATTGTACTGATTATCTCTTTTACATTAATGAGATTAGTGAGTAAAGTTTTGTTTCATAGAGAGCAGGAGTCTCCTACACTAATAACAAATGGTATTTTTGCTCATGTTCGTCATCCTATGTATCTTGGTATTATTTTAATTTATATCGCATTTATCTTTTTATCAATATCGATTATTTGTATTATTCTTTGGTTCTTTATCCTCATTCCCTATAATATTATGGCAACCTATGAAGAGAAGGATCTTGAAAAGATATTCGGGGAGGAATATTTAGATTATAAAAAGAAAGTTCCAAAATGGATTCCAAGATAATTTATACCAAGGGTGCAAAATTTTAAAGTAGGATTCAATGAAAAAAAAACAACAACTCACTTGAAATCTCATTGAAAACAACACATTTTTTTTCTTTAAATTAAAAAATAATAATATCATCATAGATTTTATTAAAAATCCTAAGGCTCGTTTAAATTATATCTTAAAAGTTATTGATCTTTCTATAATAAAAATATAGGAGGTTTTAATTAGAATCAGAACGAAAACAGAAAAATCGCATTGGAAACAGAACAAAGAAAATATTATTTAAAGAGTCTAATTTTTTTTAAATACTGACGCAAATGGCACTTTAAATACTCTTAAAAAAGTAATCGAAGATGATTTCATTTGAAATCTATTCGATAGGGGTTGCCGGTTTCAACCTGTGCGAATAAGGGACCTGTTTCAAACTTCGCATAAACAATATCTATTAAATTATTTTAATAATTTTATATAAATTTAATAAAATTGATAACCTTATCTTTAATTCTATCACATAATTCAATTAAAAAATTAAGTCGAATCTTAAAGATAATAATTCTAAGTAGATGATATTAATGGAAAGAAAAGATGTTTTTATATGTTATGCTAAAAGAACTGCTATCGGTGCTTTTGGCGGAGGTCTTTTACCATATAATGCGGGAAAATTACTAAGCATTGTGATAAAGGATTGTGTTGAATCCACTGGAATTGATCCATCCATCATTTCCGATATAAAATCAGGGTGTTGCATGGAACATCAAGAAGAAATGAATACTGCAAGAGTAGGTGCGCTTATGGCAGGAATTCCACAAGAAGTACCGGCTATGACAATTAATAGAGTCTGTACATCTGCTATGGAAGCCGTAAGAGCCGGAATGGTTGATATCCAAATGGGTTATGCCGATATTGTTTTAGCGGGTGGTGTTGAATCAATGAGTAATGTTCCGTATTACCTTCCCTCCTTGCGATTTGGAGCAAGACTAAGAAGTACAGAAGCAAAATGCGGATTAATGGAAGGGCTACATGCTGGGAGTAAAGTTTTTGCTCCACCTGGTTATATTATGGGTCTTACCGCAGAGAGTTGTGCTGAAAAATATGGAATCACGCGCGAAATGCAAGACGAAGCGGCTTTAAGATCTCATAATAATGCAGAAAAGGCAACAGTATCCGGAAGATTTAAGGATGAAATTATTCCAATTGAAGTAAAAACTAGGAAAAAAACCTATATATTTGATAAAGATGAACATTTTAGACCTGGTTTAACTATGGAAGCTTTACAAGCATTAAGGCCTGTATTTAGTAAAGATGGAACAGTAACAGCCGGCAATTCTTCGGGAATTAATGACGGTGCGTGTATGACACTATTAACGACTAAAGATCGAGCAGAAGAACTGGGACTGACTCCCTTAGCCAAAATAATCACGATCTCATTAACAGGTAATGATCCGGCATACATGGGAATGGGACCAATGTATTCAGCTCCAAAAGCTCTTAAACAAGTAAATATGGAATATAAGGATATCGATTTGGTTGAATGTAATGAAGCGTTCGCTGCACAATATATGGCCGTTGCAAAACAATTAAATTGGGATATTGAAAAAACTAACGTAAATGGTTCAGGAATGGGTTTAGGACATCCAGTGGGTTGTACGGGTGCAAGAATTATAGTGACTCTAATTCATGAGATGAAAAAAAGAGGAGTTTCTTATGGACTCGCCACATTGTGTGGAGGTGGTGGTGTTTCTGAAGCGATAATAATAGAAAATATATAGAAATGAAACTTGTTTAAATTTTCTAATCTATAATTGATTTTATTTTTCCTTATATATTTCCAAATTTTTTTTTACCTTAATTAAAGACAAATAAAATGCAAATAAAATGGTTTTAAACAATTAAAACCCAAAAAATATTACTATCTAAAAATTTGTATAATTCTCGTCAAGATCAATAATCCAGTTATGGCTATTTATTTTTTTTGAATTAATTAATTTTATTAAAAAGAACTCTTATAGTGCCTAAAACAAAAAACTAATGCTATTGGGAAGAGATTTTGTAATAAGAACGTGCTATATTTAATTTCAATCTGCTTTAGGAATCTATTGTTTGTGCTACTATCATTAAAATCATATTCGTTATGAGAATATCAATTTAAATAAGGAACTTGAAAATGCCTGAGACCGTTATAGTTAATACGTCGTATCTTATCGCCTTAAATCAACTTATTGTCTTGAATCACTTGATTGTCGAAAATGTTTTTAAGATGTCAAGAGGTATTGGATTTTCATAATTTAATCCAATTTTCTTGCATAATTTATCAAAATCCGTATCCGTTGTTAAAATTGATGTAGCATCTTCTTGTTTAGCTAAAGCTAAATAAAAACAATCATAAATATCATGTTTTAATTCATTAGAATACTTAAAAGCTTCTATGATAGTTTCCCTCCTTAAACCAGCATAAATTGGGCTTGAATAATTCTTTACAAATTTAAAAATAATTTCTCTAGCAAGCTGTTTATTAATTCCCCATTTGGTTGTTAAAATCCAAAATGCACGAAATGGAAGTATTTCTGGAATGATTAGTTTAAATACACCCGTTAAACCCTCGTCCATTAACTTTTTAATAAAACTAAATCCAGGATGATCTTCAACAAAGTAAATAGAAAAAAAATTTATATCAATTAACTT
>JABUBO010000364.1_pt1 | contig 14425 bp, 8 predicted proteins | sample 7240361 | NCBI WGS metagenome assembly JABUBO01 (sample SAMN07256346, study PRJNA390944) | subsurface metagenome | isolation source: Methane hydrate marine sediment | place: Pacific Ocean: Eastern North Pacific, ODP site
TATATGCCGAATCGGAGAAATTGATCTTAAGGATCCCGGTAATTTTATGGCTTCAGAAAATGTGTTTAAAGTAGCTAAAAAGATGAAATACTGGGATGGTAAAAAACCATTTAAATTTTGGGAGTCATACAGTGGGCGGAAACCTTTCTCTATACGGGAATATTTCGTTCTCAGCAGCTTAGCGCCTTCTTTACACCTGGATTTTGAAGCTGAAGAATTACCATTTTCTGTGAAACCGGAGAAAAAAGTTGATATTCGTGAAATATTGAAATTCTTTCGTACAACGTACGAAGGTACGGAATGGGAGATGATAAAAAATCTCAAAATAACGGTTGAGCGTAAAGATGAAAATGATAGTGTACATGTAGATACAATTATCAGCCCAAGCGCTCATCCTTGGCTGGCAAGAGATAAACGTAAATTGCTAAACTCTATAGAGCCCGGTATTGTAGTCAGGCACCGGCCTATAGCTGTTCAATATTGTGCCTACTCCTGGATAGTGCAGTTGAGAGATTGGCTACCTGATGAGATTGGAGGGCGACTTTGGTTTGGTTTTGATGTGCCCCGGGAAAGTCCCAGGATCCCAATCTATGCAGGTAACTTAGATCTGCCCAAAAGTTTTTCTATATGCGGGCAAGACCACTTTAGCCGGGAGTCAGCCGTATGGGCTTTTCGAAGAGCAAACCGTCTGGCAATGGTAAAGTGGGGCGAAGGAAAGAAAATCATCGAACCTGTTGTACAAGAATTTGAAGATAAAGCTTTTAATGAAATTGATTTTATTGAAAAAAGGGCTTTGGAATTCTTAAAGAAGGATGAGGAGAATGTAAAAAACGGGATCGAAACCCAATTGTGCCGGGAATTTCTTACCAGGTATTCAAATAATTTCGCCCGTGCAGCCATTGACAGGTGGTGGGAGTTGGGTGATGAACTTTGGGTGAAGTTTAGATGGGCATTTTAACGAGAAAGTGAAGTGACTTTCAAGAGTTGTTATCTTCAAGCAGGAAAAACAGAATATTTTTGAAAAATGTCTCTGCTGGTATTCTTGCCACTCAATTACCATTTTCCACCTTTTCAAGCCTGTTGTTCCTCTAATAATACTTATCGCGATTGGGCGTGGACTGGAGTTGGAAAAGACCTGAATCCGGATGACTGGAGAAAGCAACTTGAAAAGTGGATAGCAGAAAATCGTCCGACCGCTCTGCCGGATGTGGGGTGGAGCGGTCCGACGAATAAGGAGTGAGCAGGAAATTTTGGCACTTCCTTCATCTTTCATCCTTAATTCCACTTGCTTTAACCTAAATAAAATGACGAACCGGAGCTTCGTCTTACTGACTTTTCCCTTTCACCCGGTCACCTCATCATTCCTCATTCCCCTTTCCCCTTACCTACTGCATATACTGCCTGCTGCCTGCTTATTCCTGCTACTGCCACCTTTTCCTAAGCCTTTGCCTTAGCCTTTGAAGATATTCAAACTGCCATCTTCTAAATTCACATTATCTTATCCTTTAAAGGCATATCTAAATAAAACGGATAGTTTGGGTTTCTGGCAACTTGTCAGTATTAATGCTCTGAATATTCGTGATCCTACAGTAAAAGGACTTTCAAGGTTGTTCGTGCAGAAAAATTCAATAAAAATCCGCTTAGTGGATTAAAAAAAACGACCCGGTGAGTCGTTCTACAAAAAAAGTTTTATTAAGTTTCTCAATAAGAAAAAAACAGTTACTTTTGCAGCGCAAAAGAAAATGGTGACGTAGTTCAGTTGGTTAGAATGCCGGCCTGTCACGCCGGAGGTCGCGAGTTCGAGTCTCGTCGTCACCGCAACATAAAATCATATCACCTGCCCAGCACTTCTCTTTTAATTCTTTGAATATGTCCGCGTCCCATAGCCTTTACTTCGCAGCCCAATTCAAAGTAACGATAGATATTGTCATCTGTAAGGATCCCAAAACAATCGATCACCACAATCGGAGCACCGGATGATTTCACAATGTTGTCAGGCGACAGATCCATATATTCTTTATGCGGAACAGCAAAAATTACCGCTTCGACTCCTCTCAGTGCTTTATCCAGGCCTTTCAGAACTGTGATATCTTTCAACTTATCCTGGTTTCTGAAAAAACGTTTCCATGAATGACCCGGTGCAGGATAAACATCCTGTTTTTCCAGTTCGTACCAATGTTCAACATAAGGATCGTGGATCCTCATTTCAGCACCCATCTCAGTTAGCTTACGAACAACCAGCTCACTGCCACTATATCGTGTATCACCAACATCTTGCCTGTAACTGGCGCCGCATATTAAAACCTCCGCACCGGCAATATGCCTTGCCATGTTTCGAAGTGCATCACGGGTAAGCTGGGCAACATGCAATCCCCTTGTATCATTTATATCAATTGCTGCAGGAGTGATATTAAACATTTTATCACCATCTTCAAAACCAAGAATATGCTTATATGCCCAATAGCCTAAGCCGCCGTCCTTAGGAAGACAGTAGCCTCCAATACCTGGGCCGGGGAAAATAATATTGCTATGGGTTGGTCGAACTTTTATGGCTTTAATGACTTTTACCAGGTCTACTCCATTCTTTTCAGCAAATAAACTCCATTCATTCAGAAAAGCCAATATTGTAGCACGATAGGAATTCTCAACAATCTTGGTGGTTTCCGATTCAATCGGACGATCCATTACCGTTAAAGGATAATCATTTGTATTCAGCACTTCTTTTAAAAACTTTTCTACACGTTCCTGCGCCACCTGATCACAGCCGGCACATACTCTCCAAAAATCCCGAATGCTCGATACGTATTCCTTCCCCGGCATTACCCGTTCAAAACTATGTGCAAGGATTGGTATGGTATCCAAACCACGCCGGGCAAATTCTTTCTTCAGGATAGGCCAGGCAATAAATTCTGTGGTTCCCGGTGCTACAGTCGTTTCAATTAAAACAAGACAGTCAGGTGGTATCTTCTGACCAATGGTTTTCAGAGTAGCTTCAAGCGCAGCCATATCAGCTTCGCCGGTCCGCATATTGCCAAGGTCGGATTTAATATAATCGCATTGAACATCAACAACAACACAGTCTGCCAGGTTTAGACAGTCACTGTTAAATGTTGCGACCAGGGTTTCTTTCTTGAGCACTGTACGCTCAATCATCTCATCAACCTCGGGGTCTTCTGCCTTTACAGGTGCAACTCCACGATTGAGCAGTGGTATCTTCCAGTAGCTCCTGGCACTGGGCCTTTGACAACCAATAACAAACTTGGTTGAGCAACCATTTTCGTCTTTAGTATCAGCAACAATTGCAGCCATAACTGCTCCGACAAAGCCAATCCCCATAACAACAACAATTTCCTTATTGTCTTTACGTGCAACATCCACTAAATTTTTAACACGTTCATATTCTTTCTGATAATCCTGCTCTGGTGGCAAAGCAAACTCTTCTCCAGCCGGACTAACTGAAACCTTACTTTTATTCTTTCCAGTCATAATAATTATTTTGAGTAAAAATCCACCCTCTAAGAAGGTGGCTTTGAATTGCACCCATTGGGCGCTTTATTAATAGTGATCAAGGAATGATGGAAAAATGGAAAAATGGAAAAATTGTTACTTTCAAAGACTCGAATAGGGGCCAATTCCAATATTCCAATAATATTATTATGTATAACAAAAAAAGAACATAACCACCATCAAAGAAGGTGGATTTCTAATTCAAATTAAAATTGTTTTAGTATTTTTACCCTGCAGTGAGACACAATTAAAAGTACTGTGACGAAAAGTAGGAAAAAAACTTTTAAAATCAACGGAAAATGAATCCAATCATTGAAAAATTAACTAAACTCAAGATTATTCCCGTAATTAAAATTGAAAATTCAAATGCCACTGTTCCACTTGGAGAGGCTCTTATAAAGGGTGATCTGCCGGCAGCTGAAATAACCTACCGCACGGATGCTGCTGAAAATGTAATTAAAATAGTTAGAAAAAAATTTCCTGATATCCTGCTTGGGGCAGGAACGATCCTTACTATCGACCAGGTTAAATCGGCAATGAATGCAGGTGCTCAGTTTTTAGTCTCGCCAGGGTTTAACCCCCGGATTGTAGACTATTGCATAGAGAATAACATTACCATAATCCCCGGAATTAATACGCCCTCAGAAATTGAAAAGGCTTTGGAACGGGGATTAAGGTATCTTAAATTCTTTCCTGCCGAAGCTTCAGGAGGCTTATTGTACCTTAATGCCATGGCTGCCCCTTATATTAATGTAAAATTTATGCCAACCGGAGGGATAAACCTGAATAATCTGAAAGAATACCTTGCAAATAAATATGTCTTTGCATGTGGTGGCAGTTGGATGGTTAAAACCACCCTGATATCAGAAGGAAGGTTTGAGGAAATCGAAGGATTAGTTAAAGAGGCGGTGAGGATGGTGGAGGGGGGGTAGATTTTGGTTTTTGGTTTGTAGTTTTCAGTTTTTAGTTCAATTATAATCAAGTATCCAGCAACCAGTATCTTTCATCACTCATCCTTCCCATCTTGCCTCCTGTTACTGCTACTGTCTTTTTCACTTCATCATTCATTATTCGGTGTTCGATATTCGATATTTTCTTTGTCAACTAAAAACTACCTTCTGTTGATTTTTAACTACTACTGTAACTGCCACTGAACATGGCTCTTCGTTCTCTGCTCTGCGCTCTCCGCACTTTGCCCTTTGCACTTTTCCTTCTCAACCTTAACCTCTTTCATCCTTCATCTTTCGTCCTTCATATTTCTCCAGGTCTCCCCATCTCCCAGTCACATACTCACCTAGTCTCTCCGTCACTCAGTCTCTCAGTCTTCCAGTTCCTTAATCCTAAATTCCCGTTCTACCGGGATTTTATGTCAAAAGTCAAAGGCCAAATGTATGATGTCAAATGTTGGATTTTTTTTTCTTCATTGTTGAAACTGATTTAGCAATGATTATAATATATTTCTGACTTTTATTTCATCTTACATTACTTTACCTTAATAGTATTAACTTGCACTTATTACATTCAATATTTGATATTTGCCATCTGACATTTGCCATTTGCCATTTGACTTTTGACATCAATTCCTCAACCTCAATATCTTTTATCTTTTCTTTAATGATAGTGTAATAAATCAAGGATGTCAGCCAGGTATGTTAAAAATAAGGAAAACAGAAAAGCAAAAATCGGAGCAATGATCCAGACTGCAAAAAACTTATTAACTGCTGTTTTTCTGAAAATGTTTTTAAATCCCAATCTTGAAACTCCTATTCCCACAATTGCTGCTGTATTTAACTGAACCAGGGATGAAGGAATTCCCTTTAATATGGATGCCAATAACAACAAACTAGCCGTAATAAAAGAAATTATAATTGCTTCAATCGGGCCGAACAGAAAAATACCTTTTCCTGTCTGTTTAACTATTTTATGACCAAAAAACGAACTGCCAATTCCAAAGCTTGGTGCAATAATCAGGGTTGCAAGTATCATAATAAGTATCCGATTTCTGCCGTCATCCTCGATGCCCAATTCATTCATGATCATGGACGCAATGGGGCCTGAAGCATTTGCCACATTGTTTGAACCAATTGCAAAAGCCACATAGCATGACATAACAATAACAAGTAATTTCAGAACCGGATGTTTTGTAATATTCCCGAAAGTAAAAATCCCTGTTTTTCTGATAGGAATATAAACATACTTCCCTATCAGGTAACAAATGATAAAAGAAACAACCGGAAGAATAAACCATGTTGGAATAATTTCAATAAACAATTTTTGTTTGTTTAACACCTCGAAATAAACCGCAGGACCGGTGACCGAAAGCACGGTTGCCTGACTGGTAGATTGAGGAATTCCAAGTAAATTGGCAATAAATAATGCAATAGCTACTGAGAACAGGATAATTGTAACGATGGTAAAAGTCATCATTTCGGGTTGCAATATTCCTTTACCCATAGTTGTTGCGGTTGCTTTGCCTGCAATCAAAGCACCTGCAAAAACCATTATTCCGAATAAACCCGGAATTACACTCTTTTTCAGAATGTTTGCACCGTAGGCTGCTGAAAACGAAGGAGCTGTTCCGCTGCCACCCATATTGATCGCCAAAAATATGGCTGTCAAAAAAGGTATTAAAAGCTGATTGAATAAAGGTGAAATCATATTAACTTACTAATCGATGTGTTAAATGCTTAGTTTTCAGTCCTAAAAATACATTTATAGAAAGGTAAATCAATTTCTTATTATCTGTTTCAAAGACAGTAATACAAAAAATACCAGATAATAACAAGTTGTATCAAAATTAAGAATATTATTTAAAGTTCCCGGTTCCCGGTTCTCGGTTCTCGGTTCCCGGTTCTCGGTTCTCGGTTCTCGGTTCTCGGTTCTCGGTTCTCGGTTCCCGGTTCTCGGTTCCCGGTTCTCGGTTCCCGGTTCTCGGTTCCCGGTTCTCGGTTCTCGGTTCCCGGCCTGCCCCGCAGGGAAGTTTACCCTGTGAAATGCGAAGCAATATTTAACAGGGAATGACTGTGCCGGGGTGAAATTTGAGGTACGAAAACATTTCACTAGGGAAGGAGCATATTTCACTGGGGTTCCTGGTTTTTGGGGTACTGGGTACTAGTTTAAAGTTTGAAGTAAAAAGTTTCAGGTTGCCTACTTTTATATAACTAAACTCACAACTGGCTGTATATTAGAAAGTTCAAATTTTGTTATTTTTCTTTTTTTCCAAAATCTTTGGTGGGGGACTGCTTACTTCTTACTACCGCTGCCGTTTAGTAACAAATAAATAAACCGGGATTCCCAACGAAAGGAGTACAACGCCCCAGCCTATTACCTTTAATCCCAGCCCATAAATTGCCCATACAGTAAAAAGAAAAGCCAGTATAGAAATAGATAGCTTTCCGGGATGGATCAATCCGTTTTTTTTATGACTTTGAAAATATAACTTTATTTCAAATAATGTAGTGATAAAATAAGGTAATAAGTTAGTCAGGACCGAGAGCATAATAATGAAAGTAAACATTGCCACCAGCCCATGGCTGAAGTTCATGTATATCAGGATTGAAGCCAACAAACTGGATATGATTAAACCGGGCAGGGGAATGCCCTTTTTGGATCTCCGGCGAAAAATCCCCGGGAAGACACCATCGAGTGCTGCCGCCATCGGAATTTGTCCTTGTAGCAGGATCCATCCATTTAATGCACCGAAACAAGAAATCGCCCCACCTGCTGCAATCAATAAACCTGCCCAGGGTGCCCAGATCTCCTTAGCAGCATCAGCAAAGGGAGCAGTTGAATTGCGAAGGTCCGAAGGAGCGATAATACCCATTACCGCAACTGTACTTAAAATGTAGAGCAATGCAACGATAAAGGTGCCAAACAAAGTTGCACGATAAATGGTTTTTTCAGGATTTTTTACTTTATCAGCAGGTACGGTTGCTGACTCCAAGCCGGTTAATGCCCAGAAAGTTAATGCAGCAGTTGTTGTAATTGCCGTGAAATTGGAAACTTTACTTAAGTTTAAAGGTCTGAAATTTTCTACATTAAACGAAAAAAAGCCAAAAGCAACAATTGCAAATAAAGGAAGAACTTTGAGAATGGTAGTGATAAGTTGTACATAACCTACTCTCCGGATATTCATTGAATTTATCCAGGTAAAAAACCAGATACTTCCCATTGCTGTTAATCCTGCCAATAAAGGATCTTTTCCGAGTGGTGACCAGAAAAAACCAAGGTACCCAACAGCAGCAACAGATATTGCTGCATTACCTGTCCATATTGAGATCCAGTATCCCCAGGCCACCATAAAACCAGTGAATCTCCCAAATCCCTCTCTGGCATATATGTAAGGCCCTCCTACTCCGGAAACAATACGACTTAGCCTTGCAAAAACAATAGCCAGAAGAATTGCCCCGAATGTCGAGAACAGCCACCCAAGGATGGAAATACCACCAAAAACCGCGAGAGCGGCTGGTAGCAGAAAAATCCCTGACCCAATCATGTTACCTGAAACCAGGGACAGGCTCATCCAAAAACCTATTTTTTGTTTATTTTTTTTCAATGTAACTATCCTCCGAAGGAGTCCCGTGGACAATTTTCAATGGTCTCTCTATATTAGTTTCTAGTTTCTAGTTTCTGGGTTCTGGGTTTCACGTAGGGATTCTTCGCAATTAATTGGTATAGGTTATAAACATATAACTTATAACTTATAACATTTTATAACACCCTGTTTCTTTTCCTCTAAACACGCTGATTAGCTACAAAAAGTTCAAAGACTGCGAATAAAACTCTCTCCCTTTTCGATCAGGTCATTATAATCTTCGGGCTCTTCCAGGTTTTCAATTAAATCTCTTGCATATTCTCTTAATATTTCATTTGCATTTGGATTTCCTTTCCGTATCCAATTTTCGAGAGTCATACCCGACCAAATACTTCTTTCATTCTGAAGTTCTTTATGAAGTTTTAATGTGAGTTCAGAAGTTAAAAAATCACCACCTGCCCCAACCTTCATAATTTCATCTAAAGCAACTGAAAATTCATCCAGCCTGAAACCTTTTGAAAAAGCCCTTACTTGTTTGATGATCAGATCAGAATAAACAACCGTAACTGGAGAAAACACCCTGGAATCAAAATTTCCGCCAACAAAAGGCACTATACCAATCTTTCCCAGACAACTGGTTAAATGATTTATCCACAGGCTTCCACTTGCTGAAAGATCAGGCCCCCATCCCAAACCGCTTCCCGAAGTGCCACAATGTGGTATATTATAAAATGCCATCATTTCAGCACACGCTAAATTCAACAGAAATGAACTGTGAGTATAGGCACTCCCCATTGTTTTCATATCAAAAGCGGCCGGAAGACTGCCCAGTATAACAGGTGCTCCTTCCCTGATTAACTGGCTTAACACTAACCCGACCAATAGTTCAGCATTCAACAATGTCAGGGTTCCGGCAGGTGTGATCGGTGTAGTTGCACCATACATACCATAATTGGAATATATGACAGGTATTCCCCTCTTTATAACAGTTACCATTTTATCTACCGTATTCTTATTTAATACCAACGGTGTAATTGGATTCACATACAAAATTAAAAAGGGTTTTTCTGATAAATTACCATGCAGATGTTCAAGAAGATCAAAAACATCATTAATCCTTCTTTCTTTTAATATTAAGATTACAATGGGTTTTATTGTATTTGTATATAAATCCAGGGTATTGTACAGATCTAATGTTTCAGGAGGCAGATCAGCTGGAATACCTGGGGTGGATATCATATCAAAATCCTTTAATGTATTACCCAAGCTGATTGAGGTCCTGTTATGTTCTCTTTTATAAGGTATGACATCATCCTTTTTAATATTCTGAAAATGAGTGTTGGTCACCCCTACTCCAAAAAAAGTCTTATCCGGGTTTTTGGTTCCTAAACGGAAAGCCAGGTCGCCATGACGGTTATAAACCGTAATGCCCGATGGTGCACTTTTAATTGCCAACTAATGAGATTGTCCGGGATCAGGAATTGATTATTTTTTAATTGTTTACAACCGGCTTTTTTGAATATTTCTCTTGCAAAGCCTGAATCAATACGAACCCCGGTTGTAGAAAGAATGTTAACAGACCAATTATGTACCTCATTCAATTGTTCTTCAGTTAATAAATTTAGCCGGGGAACGGCATTTGCTGAGATCGAAGAAGAATTAAGCATCATCTAAAAGTTTTATTGATTTTTCAGGGAATTATTAAGTTAATTGGGAATTTCTTCCTGTATTTAAACGGTTGTTGAATTTATTAGAATAATGGCATTAAACCATAATTAACAATTAACCTGATTAAATGAAAACATAATTTAAAGCTGAAAATTCATATCTTACTGATTTGTTTGAATTAAAAAACCTGCAAGTTTTTCATTTAGCCCAATCGGGCATTTGCCCAGGATCAATTTCCAGCAAAAATCCCAGGATCAGGATCCCGATCGTTAAAATTAGAACACCGATTAAATTCAGGAAAAAACCTGCCTTAACCATATCAATTATCCTTATCCTGCCGGTTCCGAAAATAATGGCATTTGGAGGAGTTGCTACAGGCATCATAAAAGCAAACGAACTTGCAAGGGTTGCCGGGACCATTAATAGCAAGGGATTCTTAACAATCGCGATTGATAATGAAGCCAGAATAGGAAGGACCATTTCAACAGTGGCTGTATTTGAGGTAAGCTCTGTAAGAAAAGTAATCATAAAACAAATACTTCCAATCAGAAAGGTAGGCGAAAACTCTCCTAAGCCAATTAACTGATTTCCAAACCATTCCGATAAGCCAGATTCTTTAAAGCCTCCGGCAAGGGCAAATCCGCCTCCAAATAATAAAACAATACCCCAGGGAAGTTGTTTTGTAGTTTCCCAATTCATGATCCTTGGTTTTCTCTTAGCCGGTATGATAAACAGAAGCAAAGCAAAAGAAATAGCGACGGTACCATCGTTTATATACTTAGGGTAAGGAAAAATCCCTGACCAGCCTGGCAATGTAAATTCCCCAATTTTCAGATCCGACCTTGTCAGCCATAATAAAGCCAGGAAAATAAATACTGCTAACACAACCTTTTCTTCATAAAGCATTTTACCTAACTGTTTATATTGTTGACTAAAGACCTCTCTGGATAAGCGGAATTTTACCTTGCAAAAAAAGAGAGAAAGAACTGACCAAGTAATAAACAGAAAGATAATGGATATAGGCAGTGCGAAAAAAAACCACTTGGAAAATGAAATTTCAGGAGCACCAGGAAATGTGATTACAAGTATTTGTGTGAAGATCGGATTGGGAGGAGTTCCAACAAGGGTGGCAATACCACCGATACTCGCACTATACGCGATTCCAAGAAACAGACCGATGGAATATTTTCTTACTACATTTTGTCCGAGTATCTCCTCAAGGCTTATAATTACTGATAAGGCGATAGGCAACATCATCATGGCTGTGGCAGTATTGGAAATCCACATGGATAAAAAGGCAGTGGATATCATAAATCCAAGAAGTATTCTGCGAGGTTTTACACCAAAGATCATAAGAGTAACAAGGGCTATCCGCTTATGCAGGTTCCATTTCTGCATGGCAAGGGCTACCATAAATCCACCGAGAAAAAGAAAAATCACATGGTTAAAATAGAGGGAAGAAACCTCCTTCCCATTCATTATTCCAAATAAAGGGAAAAGAGCTACAGGTATTAGAGCCGTGACTGCAAGGGGCACTGCTTCGGTTATCCACCAAACAGCCATTAATAAAGCAACGGAAGCTGTATAGGTAACCAGGGGATTCTCCGGAGCAAGGTCATAAAAAACTAAAAGTAAAAGACTCGCAACGGGGCCAGTAATCAGGCCAAGTTTCTTCAGCCAGCCTGTTTTGCCAACCAGGATTTGTTCGTTTTCAGCCAAACCAATTACTTAATAAGAAAGTTATGTGCACCTAAATGTGTCGGATCAATGTCAAGCGCTTTTCTAAGCTGGGTGTTGGCTTTTAAGTCATAACCCTGTCCTTTGTAGCCCAAACCCATAGAAAAATATGCATTAGCCCTGGATTTTAACTGTGCCTGCCGTAGTTAAACCCACGATCCATCTGGTACCATGACGCTTTTCATATTCTCCAACCCAAATTGTTTTGGAACCATCAGAATTCTCCGTAAGTTCATAATCAACCGGCATAAAAGTTGAAACCCGGTGGTGGTGAGGAATATTCCATTCAATACCCTGATTAGTTACAAATATATCATCTTCCTGGAATAGATGGTATTCTGATCGTGCTATAGATATGTGGTACCAGTGTGAGGTGTTTAATCTTTACCAGCCTGGAATAAAGTTTAATCCGAACACCCCTGTTTTCAGCCCTTTTTCCTGGAAAGGGAAGGCGTAATACGGTTCAAGGATCATAGCGCCAAATAAGTTTACTCTTACCGACACACCTGTACTATAAATAGGTATTCTCCTGGTTAAATCTGAACTATCATAGTCGAACCCTATGTTACTTTTTGAATCCCATGCCAGACCTGCATCAAGAAAGAAAGCTAATTCAGTCCAGAACATCTTCGATTTAATAAGTGAAAGTCTTTTTGGACCGGTAAATGGTATTCTTAATTCCAGGTTACCCACCAGCATTCTGCTTCCGTACAATTGCTGAATAACATACTCCACATCTTCAATGCTCAGGTCCTGATAAATTTTATTATTATCATACCCCCGGATATACCAGGGATAACCAAGATAAAGCGGAGCTACTAAATTGCTTTCAGAACCGGGGCCAAATCTACCATAATGATAAAAACGGGTTGCAATGGTAAATGGTCTTATCTGGAAATATTTCCTGTAATCAACCAGCGTAGTGAAATAACTAAACTCGCCAAAATATTTCTCTATCTGAACCCTTGCTCTTGACCCCTTAAGTGGAGATGCATAACCGAATACGGAATTATCCGTTACAAAAGCAGCATCCAGTTTTCTAATATTAAAGCCCTTTGGTGCAGGTTGCTTTTCCCTGGTTTGTCCTATAAGGTTTCCATATAAATCATAAAAGGATTCCCAGCGGTCGATACGATAATAATACCAGGATTGGGATGCACCGAGTTCAAATCTCCGTGTGGTGGAAAGCGGGAAATACCCGAAAAGTGAAAATCTGTCTTCAAATATTCTCATGAAATTCATTACAAGATTTTGTATCGGTATATACACATCTCCAACTGAAAGGGAATCCATTTCAAGATATGCCGATGCAAACTGATAAGGCATATGGGAAGCTGAAGCCCCCCAGTTTAACTTCTTTTTCTGATTAAAATAGGAAAATTGGCCTCCAAAATCATAGATTTCCCCATTTACAGCCAGTGTAACAAACATCTGGTTATCGCCAACCATATCGCTGAAGATTGCAAAAATACTGCCTGACATTCCTGTAGCAAGACGGCTTGAGCTTACCCCTGCTGTAACATTTGAAATATAATCGAGTTTAAATTTGGGTTTATACGGTTTTGGAGCATAAAATTCCGGTTTGACCTCCTGGAAACTTTCCCTGTCATCCAGCTGTCTGTCAACGAGATTATTCTTTAAAGTAATGTTGGGTGGCAGCGTGGCTGCAGCCATATCATTAAAATCAACAGGAACCTCAACAGGCTGGAAATCAGCCGCATTTGCTCTGTATATAGTATATTTGCTGTTAAAATAATACGAATACGCTATCTCATCACTGTTCCTGGCAATGCTGATAGCAGGCGAATGATGCGTAATACCTGTTATACCGGTTAAATAATTGGTTAAACGGTAAACTTTCCCCGATTTTAAATCATATTGGTACAGATTCCTGAAACCATCACTATTGGAAAGAAAATAAATTGAATTACCATCAGATGAAAATACCGGATTCATATTTTTCGCACCCGGAAAAACATGCAGCACTTTGGGTTGTTCGGAAGTGTTTTCCACATCGATAATGGCAAGATTATAATCCATATAGGGAACATTTGTTTCCGTTTCCGTACGGTCAGTAGAAACAACAAGATACCTGCCATCGGGTGACCAGGCAGGATGTATATAGGAAAACCGATCGTTGGTTAATAATTGTACTTCTCCGGTTTTAAGGTAATAACGGTACAAATTGTTAATACCTCCTGGTGTTCCTGCAACCACAATACTTTCACCATCAGGTGACCATGCAGGATGGGTAAATGCCGGCACTCCCGGAATTTCAATACTTTCAAGTATCCTGCTTCGTTTCACGTCAAGTATAATCAATTTATTAATTCCTTTTTCGAAAACACCAAAAGCCAATTTTTGTCCGTCCGGCGACCAGGTCCCTGAAGATTCGATGAAATTTAGCGCGTCAATTTCGTTGTTATGAACTGTTTTGGAAAGTTTTTTAATAATCTTACCTGTTTTGGCATCGGCAAGAAAAAGATCCAAAGAAAGCACATCGCGTTCCGAAATAAAAACTACATAATTACCATCCGGACTGATGGAAGGCGAGATATTCATATCGCCGGAGTTTCCTGAGAACAAAATCTTTTCACCCACTAACTGGTCTACTGAGTCCTTCATGAATTGCCTGTAATAATGCACTGTTGATGATTTCCACAACATGGAAAATGTTTCTGCACTCATGCCTAACAATGAATCAATAGCCGCTTTATAACCAATTTTGGCAGTGGCAGTAAATAAGGGTACAATCATATCACTACCCCAGGTTTTAGACACGAGAGCTATAAATGCCTGTCCCCACCGGTAGGGGAAATATTTTGAATTTCGTGTCAATTGCTTAAGCGTTGGAAAATTATCGTTAAGTACTGCATCCCGCATCCACATGGCTGTATGTTCATCAACACTGCCTATGGATAGATATTCAGCCATTCCTTCAATCATCCAGAGCGGCAGGTTCTTCAGGGAATTGAGATT
>JABUBO010000365.1_pt1 | contig 14425 bp, 9 predicted proteins | sample 7240361 | NCBI WGS metagenome assembly JABUBO01 (sample SAMN07256346, study PRJNA390944) | subsurface metagenome | isolation source: Methane hydrate marine sediment | place: Pacific Ocean: Eastern North Pacific, ODP site
GTAGCTGTCCCGGCTGTGAGATTCAGCTAGTTGACGGTATCATCAGAAATAAAATGCCGGTAAAGGTGATGCATATTATGGAGCTTCTGGAATAGATAGAAGCAGTTGAGCCTTAAGTTCCAAGAAGAGGAGGCTAGTTTCAGAAGCTAGCCTCTATCTTTGTCACTTTACCCGGATTATTTAAGAGCCCGCTGGCAAGCCTGGTAACCTAGTTCAAAGGCTTTAATGTTAACCGGAGCTATTTTAGCTGGGAAACGCGCCCGGATAGATTCCTTTATAGTTTCTATACTTATGGGAAGCAGCTCAGTGCCAAATAATGCCCCCAACATCACAATGTTGGTAGTTAACGAGCTTCCTGCTTGTTGAGCGGTTTGAGCGGCATCTAGCTTGATTACCCTGCCTGAAGCATCCCCCAGTTTTTCCAAGATTTCCTCCAAACTGGGATATTTACTTTGACCCAGGGAAACAGTGAAAGGGACTATTATTGCTGTATTGAGTATGACTAGGCTGGACTTTGACAGAAAGGCGATATTTCTCAGTGCCTCAGAGGGCTCCATTCCTATTAGAGTGTCGCACTTTCCCAGAGGGATGAGAGGACCATATACCTCGTCTCCAATTCTGATGATGCTGGTTACTGAACCGCCCCTGACCGCCATCCCCAATATCTCAGAGCCCCTAATCTTCAGCCCCTCTTTAACTGCTGACTTTCCCAGAAGCTCTGACATCAAAATTACGCCCTGTCCACCAACACCGGTGATTAATATGTTGAATTCCTTTATCATTCCTTCTCCTCTATTATAGCTTTGTATGGGCAAATCTGGGCACAGATTCCGCAACCAGTGCATAGTGAGCTGTCAATGATGGTCTTACCATCCTGTTTTATTATAGCTGGACATCCCAAAAGTTCGATGCAGGCGTCGCATTTTATATTACATTTGTCTTGGTCTATATAGTAGGGGATAACCTTTTCCTTCCTTTTTCTCTTTTCTCTCTGCTCAATTATAGTACAGAGCCTTCTGGAAACTATGACCGCTGGTCCCTTGAACCTTATCGCTTTTTCTATGGTCTCGGTTGCCTTTTTCAAGTCAAAGGGGTCTATGACCTCGACGAATTTTACCCCACACGCCCTGGCTATATCTTCAATCTTTAGCTGGATGGTCTCATCTCCAATGGCAGTATAGCCAGTGCCCGGGTGTGGCTGGAAACCGGTCATAGCTGTAGCTGAGTTATCAAGTATTACCATGGTTATGTTCGCCTTATTATAGACGGCGTTTATTAGCGGTGGTATCCCGGCGTGGAAGAAGGTTGAGTCGCCAAGGTGAGCTATTATTGGTGCTTCTACCACATGGGCTAGACCATTGGCAATACCAAAACTACCTCCCATGCAGATTTGGACGTCTACAGCCTCCAGCGGTGGGTTATAGGCTAGATCATAGCAACCAATATCACCGGGGTAGATAGGCTCTACATCTTTGCCATATTCTCTACCTACCCTTCGTGCGGCGACCTTAATGGCGTAGAAAGAGGCTCGGTGCGGGCAGCCGGGACATAAGGTTGGCGGTCTCCAGGGTAACAGCGGGGCTGTTTCCTGACTGAGCTTATCTAGCTCTGCGAAATCGACCGGCGGCTTGGAGTCAGTTAACTGGGCAATAGCCTGGGTAACCTTAGCGGTGGATAGCTCCCCTATTACTGGCACTAAGTCCTTACCGTGGATTTTGACTGGGATATTGGCTTCTCCGGCGATGGCTTTAACATGAAGCTCGACAAAGGGCTCTAGTTCCTCTACCACCAATATCTCCCCAACTGAGTTTAATAATCTTATCACCAGTTCCTCAGGGAGTGGGTGTGGCGTCCCAATCTTTAGTATGGAGACCTTGTCCTCAATCCCCAGCCATTTTATTGCCTCCAAAGTATAACTATATGAGAGACCACAGGCGATTATACCTAGCTTGGCTCTATCAGCCAGCTTTAGCTGGTTGTAGGGGAGTGTATTCACTGCTTTCCCGATTCTTTCAAACCTTTCAATCATTAAAGGTTTGTTTATTCTGGCCTCACGTGGTGTATAGACTAACCAAGAGCTGTCTTTTTCAAAGGAGCCCTTTCTCCTCTCCTTTGATATCTCTCCCAGTACTATGTCGCTCCTGGCGTGTCCTATCCTGGTTACTGACCTGACCATGAAAAGGTGCCTAAATTCCTCGGAGAGTCTAAAGGCATCGGCCATCATATCCTTAGCCTCTTGGACCGAGGAAGGCTCAAGGATGGGTATGTAACCCTGCTCAGCGATATATCGGGTATCCTGTTCATTCTGCGAACTCCACGCCCATGGGTCGTCGGCGGAGAGCAAAACAAGTCCCCCCTTGGCACCTATGTAGCTGGCCATCATTAATGGCTCGTGAGCTACATTTACCCCAACATGTTTCATGGATGCCATGGCTCTTACCCCACAGATTGAGGCGGCTAGGGCAACCTCAAAGGCTACCTTCTCATTGGTTGACCACTCAACATAGATGTCAAGCTCTTTGGCTACCCCGGCTAAGGTTTCTAGTATTTCACTTGATGGGGTACCAGGGTAAGCAGCGGCAACTTGAACCCCAGCCTCTATTGCCCCCCTAGCTATCGCCTCGTTGCCAAGGACAAAAAGTCTTTCTCCGGGGGCATCAGAACTAATGGTTAATTCCTTCAATTTACCCTCCTAAATCGGCGTATTTTTGTCTTAGTTTTGGTTTTTCTATCTTGCCGGTGGGATTTCGTGGTACCTTGTCAAATATGATGCGCTTTGGTCTCTTATATCTGGGCAGATTCTGTTCGCAGAACTGATTTACCTCTTCTTCAGTCAGTGTCTCCCCGGGCTTGAGGTCGATTATGGCTAGAGCTATCTCCCCTAGCCTCTCATCTGGAATACTAATTACCCCGACATCATAAATTTTGGTATGCTGCTGGAGAACATCCTCTACCTCTACAGGATAGATGTTTTCACCCCCAGTAATAACCACGTCCTTCTTTCTATCAACAAGGTAGATAAATCCCTCGCTATCCTCTTTAGCCATATCGCCTGTATATAGCCAGCCATTCTTGATAGTTTCTGCCGTCTTTTCCGGGTTCTTATAATATTCCTTCATAACACCTTTGCCCCTGACCAGCAACTCGTCAATCTCCCCTTGAACAACATCCTCACCCTTATCATTGACGATGCGAGTCTCCCAGTTAAAGCCAGCCTTGCCGATAGCTCCCACCTTATGCTCATTTTCTATCCCTAAATGGATGCATCCCGGACCTGTGGATTCACTCAGCCCATAGTTGGTGTCATACTGCATATCAGGAAAGTACTGTTTCCAGTGCTTAACCAAGCTAGGAGGTACCGGTTGAGCCCCGATGTGCATTAGGCGCCAGCAGCTCAAGTCATACTCTTCTTTCTTTAGTTCTCCTCTATCCATGGCAGTTAGAATATCTTGAGCCCAGGGCACTAGCAGCCATACAATTGTCCCTCTCTCTTTATCGACGGCTTCAAATATGTATTGAGGGCTAATTTCAGTTAGCAGTGTAGCTCGCCCTCCTACAATCAGGCTTCCAAACCAATGCATTTTGGCTCCGGTATGGTATAGGGGTGGGAGAAGGATAAAATTATCACCATGTTTTTGATAGTGGTGACGGTTCTCTGTTATGGCAGCACACTCCATATTCTTGTGGGTGAGCAGTATCGGTTTTGGTGCTCCGGTAGTGCCTGAGGTGAAGTAGAGCCCACACCCATCCTCATCACTTAATTCTACTTCTACTGGCTTGGGAGGAGATTTGCCTATTACCTGCTCAAAGTCCTCCATACCTTTGGGCAGGGGTTGTCCAACAAGGATATAATCCTTAATTGTGGGTAGCTGGGAGCGAATAGTCTCTACCCTCTCGGTAAATTCCTCGCCTAAAAGTATTGCCTTGGCTTCAGCTATATCAGCACAGTATTTAAAATCTTGGCTAGTAAATCTAAAGTTCAGGGGCACTGCCCATGCACCAGTTCTAATGATACCGAAATATGCCTCAAGCCAGCTAATGGAGTTCATCATCCAATGTATTACCTTATCGCCTTTCCTGATCCCTCGGTCTATAAGGGCGTTGGCTACCCTGTTTGCCCTTTCATCAAACTCCTTCCAGGTGATTTCTCTTCTTACCCCCTTGCTGGGTTTTAGTTCAATAAGCGCTGTATCATCGGGATACATTCGTCTATTTTTGGCTAGCATCTCTGATACAGTCACTTTTCCATTTACCCCCTTCTTCCAAGTCTCATCGGCAGCAAACTATTAAGCAGTATATGTAATGCTGGGGGTGAAATCAAGCTTCCATTTTGTGGGTTGGTCTTGAAAAGAAGGCTAGTATGAAGCCAATAGCACTGACTGCGGCACAAATCAAGAAGCCTAGCTGATAGCTCCCGGTTATATCAAATATGCGACCAGCCAGAACTGCTCCCAGAGCCCCACCCATAATAGCACTAAAGCTAATAGTGCCAAAGATTGTCCCGTGAGAGGTCAGCCCAAACCTTTCAGCGGTAATTAGCGGAAACGAGACTAGTAAGCCCCCGAAAGCAAAGCCAAATATAGCAGCGAATAAATAGAACATCCAGACCGCACTGGCTGATTGTAACCAGAGCAAAGCCATGGTTAATATGGTAAGACCTATAATTATTGTCGATTTACTCCCGGCTCTGTCAGCAAAAACACCCGTGACTAACCGACCAATAATACTCATACCGCCGATAATGGCTAAAATATTAGCGGCACTAATTGCTGAAATTCCCAGTCCGATAGCATGGATGACAATATGGGCAAAGATGGTATCCAGACAAAATAGAAAGCAGAAGTATACTGCACAAAGCAGCCAAAATTCCCTGGTATGAATTGCCTGCTGAAAAGAGAGCCCTGTAGCTTCCAGATTTGAGCTCTGCTTGTTTGCTACCCTCTCACCGTATGGCAATAGCCCCATCTGGCTAGGGTCGCGTCTGAGAAATTGTGCCGCCGCAACAACCAACACCAGAGCTGTCGCGCCTATCGCAATATAGGAAAAGCGCCAGCCATAGGTAGATATAAGCCATCCTGCTGCTGGCGCCAAAATTATGATACCGAGACCTTCTCCAGAGGCAGCCATGCCGGTGGCTAAACCCCTCCTCTTTTTAAACCACCTAGCTACAGTTGAAAGCTGGGGAATCCAGGCGCCACTCATGCCTAACCCGACCAAAATGCCATAGAATAAATAGAGCTGCCAAATACTACTGATTTGTGACATCAGCAGGTAGCCAGTGCCCAGTAGCAAACCACAGGCGGTAACCACTATTCTCGGGCCATACTTATCAGTTAATCTTCCGCTAACAACATAGAGAAAACCACGGACAACTATGCCTACTGAGAAAGCGCCAGCGGTCATTGCCCTTGACCAGCCAAACTCAGTTGCTACCGGCTCGAAAAAGATACCAAAGGTTAGCAGTGTGCCATACATTATCAATATCACACAGCCAGCAGCTATGACTACTATCCAACCATAGAACAATCTTGGCTTTCTCGCTTCCATTAAAGTCGATCCTTTATCACCCAAGTCCGAGCCAATGGCTTGATTGTAGCACTGTGAGTGAAGGTAACACAAAAAGCTGACCTCAGCCATTTGCGTAGAAGGGTGTGCAACTTGTTGTGCTTTAGCTCTAGTGCTACAATAAAATTTGACTATAGAAAGGGTATAAGTGTATGCCATTACAGGCTATAGTGGTTAAAGGGGCTCGCGAGCATAACCTCAAGAATATAGATGTAGTTATCCCCCGTGATAAGCTGGTAGTTATCACCGGTGTCTCCGGCTCAGGCAAGAGCTCATTGGCATTTGATACCATCTATGCTGAGGGGCAACGCCGTTATGTGGAGTCTCTATCTGCCTATGCTCGCCAGTTCCTGGGCAGAATGGAAAAACCCGAGGTTGATTATATTGAAGGCTTAAGCCCAGCCATCTCTATTGACCAAAAGGGTCAAAGTAAGAATCCACGGTCTACAGTGGGTACGGTAACCGAGACCTATGATTACCTGAGGCTGCTTTTTGCCCGGGTTGGACATCCACATTGCCCCAAGTGCGGGCGGGAGATTACTATGCAGACAGTGCAGCAGATTGTTGATGCTGTTCAAAATATCCCCAGTAGCAGCCGCATCATGATTTTGGCGCCACTGATAAGAGACCGCAAGGGTGAATATCAGGCGGTGTTTGATGATTTGCGCAAGGCGGGCTATGTCCGGGTTCGGGTTGATGGGCATATCTATGACCTGGCTGAGGAGTTCCAACTGGATAAGAACAAGAAGCACTTCATTGAGGTGGTGGTGGACAGGTTGGTAATCGGGCAAAGCGACCAGAGTCGCATTGCTGATTCGGTGGAAACTGCCCTCAAGCTTGGGGCTGGGGTGGTGCTGGTGTCTATTGTTGACGGTGAGGAATTGTTGTTCTCGGAGCACTTTGCCTGCGTGCACTGTGGGGTTAGCCTGGGTGAGATTGCCCCCCGAACCTTTAGCTTTAATTCACCTCATGGCGCCTGTCCTGCCTGCACCGGCTTGGGGGTTAAGCTGGAGATAGACCCTGAGCTGGTCATCCCCAATAAGGAGCTTTCCATCGCTGAAGGGGCAATCCATCCCTACCAAACACAGCTCTGGTATTTTGACCAACTTGATAATTTGGCCAGGCACTATGACTTTTCCTTTAATACGCCGGTTAAGGACTTAAGCGAATTGCAACTGAAGCTGATACTCTATGGGGAAGGGGGGGAGCTAGTAAGTTACCGTAATCGCTTCGGGCGGGTGAGGCAGTATTTTACCGGTTACGAAGGGGTAATTCCTCGGTTGGAGCGACTATACCGGGACACTGAGTCGGAGTACTCCCGCGCTTATATAGAGCGTTATATGGTATCCAGGATATGTCCCGTTTGTCAGGGTAAGAGGCTTAAACCAGAGTCTTTAGCTGTGACCATTGGTGGGAGAAATATTGTTGAGGTTAGCTCAATGTCAGTTGCTCAGGCATTGGAGTGGGCGGCTGCTATTGGTGGTGATGGTAAGAAGGCGGTGCTTACCGAGCGGGAGCGGATGATAGCCAACCAAATCCTCAAGGAGATTCAAGCCCGCCTGGGTTTCCTCAAGGATGTAGGTCTGGACTATCTTACCCTTGAGCGTACCTCGGCTACCCTTTCTGCTGGTGAGGCACAGCGCATTCGCCTGGCGACCCAGATTGGCAGCGGGCTTATGGGTGTGCTTTATATCTGTGACGAACCGACTATAGGTCTGCACCCAGCCGACGACTTTCGTTTGATTGAGACCTTGAAGCGGCTTAGAGACCTGGGTAATACTATACTGGTTGTGGAGCATGATGAAGCCATGATGAGGGCGGCTGACCACATTATTGATATGGGGCCTGGGGCTGGGGAGCATGGCGGCTGGATTGTGACCACAGGGACTCTAACTGATATTATGAGTTGCAAGGAATCAATAACCGGTCAGTATCTCAGTGGTGCCAAGCAGATTCCTCTGCCCCATAAGCGTCGCCCCGGCTCAGGCGAGGAGATAGGAATAAAGGGGGCTAGACAGAATAACCTCAAGAATATAGATGTCCATATTCCCCTGGGCAAGTTTGTTTGTATCACCGGGGTTTCAGGCAGTGGTAAGAGCACCCTTATTGACCAGATTTTGTATAAGAAGCTGGCACAGCTCTTCTATCGGTCGAGGGAAAGGGCGGGCGACTGCGATAGTATCATCGGTGTTGAGCATATTGATAAGGCAGTCAATATTGACCAGTCTCCTATTGGGCGTACCCCTCGTAGTAATCCAGCCACCTATACTGGAACCTTTACCCCTATCCGTGAGCTTTTTGCCACTGTTCCTGAGGCTCGGATGAGAGGCTATGCTCCGGGTCGGTTCTCGTTTAATGTTAAGGGTGGACGCTGTGAAGCCTGTCGGGGGGAGGGGTTTATTCAGATTGAGATGCAGTTCTTGCCTGATGTGACCGTTGCCTGCGAGGTGTGCAAGGGGAAGCGTTATAACCGTGAGGCTCTGGAGATTAGGTTTAAGGGCAAGAACATCGCTGAGGTATTGGATATGACTGTGGAGCAAGCCCTGTCCTTCTTTGAACATTTTCCCAAGGTGAGGGGTAAGCTGGAGACATTGCGGGATGTGGGGCTGGGCTATATTCGTCTCGGTCAGCCAGCACCTACTCTCTCTGGCGGTGAGGCGCAGCGGGTGAAACTATCCACTGAGCTATCGCGTCGGTCTACCGGAAGGACACTTTATATCCTTGATGAACCAACCACTGGTCTCTCCTTTGAGGATGTGGCAGCTCTACTACGGGTGCTACAGCGTCTGGTTGATGCTGGTAATACGGTGGTGGTCATTGAGCATCACCTGGATGTGATTAAGAATGCCGACCATATCATTGACCTCGGACCGGGAGCCGGTGACCGGGGTGGCTATGTTGTAGCCACAGGCACACCTGAGGAGATAGCTCAGGAGAAATCTTCAGCCACTGGTCAGTATTTGGGTCGGGTACTGGGTAAAGATATTGAGTATGCATTGACCAGTTGACTATTGGCCGGGCTAATACCTTTCTATTTCAATGTTATTTGACAAGGGATACATAGCTAGTCTTTTTTGTGCCAAAAACATCTAGTAGGGGTTTGTTTTGCCTGAGCGGGAAGTTCTTAATTTAAGTGCCGGCGAGAAGCCAAGGTTCTTCTATGGCTGGTTTGTGGTCCCTGTTGCTTGGTTTATCATGGTAATAATTTGGGGCACATACTACACCTTTGGCGTCTTCTTTGAGCCAGTGTTAACCGAGTTTGGCTGGTCGAGGGCAATGACCGCTGGCGCCTTCTCGGTATGTGCCCTGCTAACTGGTTTGATTACCATTATCGCGGGAAGGCTAACTGATAGATTTGGTCCCAGGATTGTTTTGTCAGCCTGCGGCTTGTTTCTGGGATTGGGTTATTTATTGATGTCGCAGATTAGTGCTGTTTGGCAGCTATATCTGTTCTACGGGGTGATGGTAGCAGTTGGCATGAGTGGTGCCCTTCTCCCCTTGCAATCTACAGTGGCGAGGTGGTTTGTCAAGCGAAGGGGGACGATGACGGGTATTGTTTTAACTGGCATAGGTATGGGTACTGTTATTGTGCCCCCGCTGGCTAGTAGGCTTATTTCTGCCTATGGCTGGCACACTGCCTATATTATAGTAGGCGGGATAGCTTTAGTATTTATTATCTCGGCAGCGCAGTTTATAAAACGCGACCCGGAGCAGATGGGGCAGTTACCATACGGTGGGACTCAGCTGGAAGAACAGAAAGCAAATCTGAATTCTGGCGGGTTTTCTCTTAAACAGGCAATTCGCACCATGCAATTTTGGATAATTTGTATGTTGAACTTCTGTTTTGTTTTCTCTCTCTATACAGTGATGGTTCATATTGCTGCCCATGCCGTGAAGCTTGGAGCTTCAGAGGTAGTTGCAGCCAGTACTTTAGCAGTTATTGGTGGAGTCAGTATCATTGGCAGGCCGGCAGTGGGTGCTTTCGCTGATAGAGCCGGGGGTAAATGGGCAATGATTGTTTGTTTTACTCTTTTGGCAGTCAATTTTCTTTGGCTGACAGTAACCCAGGAAGTATGGGCGATTTTCCTGTTTGCTGCTATCTTCGGTTTTGCTTACGGAGGTATATCGGCATTGTTTTCACCCATAATAGCGGAACGATTTGGGCTCAGTTCGCACGGTGTAATTTTCGGTATTTCTCTCTTTTGTGGTCACATTGGGGGCGCTATCGGCCCCTTTATAGCTGGTCACATATGTGATGTAACTGATAGTTACCAGATAGCTTTCCTGGTTTGCGTTGCAGTTGGTATTTTAGGTATTATATTGGCGTCGCTGTTAAAACCGAGTGTTAGTAAAGGGGGTGAAGGTGACTCGAGAAGAAGCACTTGACTCTATTAAAGCCAATGTGGAGAATGAAAACCTAATCAAGCACATGCTGGCTACCGAGGCTATTATGCTGGCTCTAGCCAGGCGCCTTGGTGAGGATGAGGAGGAGTGGGGGCTTACCGGGCTGCTGCATGATATAGACATGGAGCTTACCGAGGGAGATATGAGCACCCATAGTACGCTGGGGGCTGACCTGGCTAGGGAGCTAGGAGCTAGTGAGGCTATGGCTCATGCTATACTATGCCATAATGAAGCCCATGGCATTCCCCTGGAGACAAAGCTTGACAAAGCCCTGTTTTGTGCTGACCCGCTAACCGGCTTAATAATTGCTGCTGCCCTGGTTCGCCCGGATAAAAAATTGGCTGGGGTTGAGGCTAGGTCGGTGAGGAAGAGGTTTAAGGAGAAGAGCTTTGCTGCTGGGGCGAATAGAGAGCAAATCTCTCAGTGCACTGAAATTGGGTTTGAGCTTGACGAATTTCTCGAGCTGGGGCTGGTGGCAATGAAGGAGATTGCCACCAGCCTGGGGCTGTAAATTAACTCACTTCAAGTGTTGAGCCTTCGGCGGTTTTGATAACATCAATCCGGGTGGGAAAGGCGTCTCTGAGCTCCTCAATATGAGTGATGACCAGTATCTTGTCAAAGTCGTCCTGAATAGAGTTTATTGCTTCTTTAAGTTTTTCTATGCCGGTGCTATCTTGAGTGCCAAAGCCTTCATCAATGACTAGGGTGGGTAGTGGTGCCCCGGCTCGTCTGGCTAGTAGCTTGGACAGGGCAATACGAACGGCAAAGTCGATGCGAAAGGCTTCACCACCACTGAACATTTCATAATTTCGTGTTCCTAGCTCGTCGGCAATATTGATATCCAGGGTTTCGATAACATCTCCCCTCTTGGTTTCCCGCTGGGTTTCAATTTTCACATGCATTCTATTATCCGTCATCCGTCCCAGCAGTCGGTTGGCTTCAGCCTCAATTTCAGGAAGTGCCATCTCAATGAGCAAGGCTTGTATCCCCTTTTTGCCGAAGGCTTGAGCTAAGTCTTTATAGATTTTCTCCTCCCGTGATGCTTGACCCATTAGTTTTTCCTTTTCCCTCTTTTTTATCTCCAGCTCAGAACAGCGCTCCAGTTTTGACTTCGCGCTCCACATTAGCTCCTGGGCTTGCTTTTGTTGGGCAGCTAGCGCCTGGTAATCAGTTTCAGCCTGTGTTAAATAACCGATTAGCTGGGGGAGTGCGTCCAGTTCTTTGCTCAGGCCTTGCCCTTTTTGATTGTCAACCTCTAGTCTCTGGCGCAGCTCCTGGCTAGCCTCCTCAGCTTTATGAGCTGCTTCCCTCTCTTGATTGATAAGCCTAGCGGCTTCTTCCAGTTTTCGCTTGGGGCTTTCATATTGTTCTAATTCGGTCAGCCAATGCCGGACCTGCTCATGCTGCTGTGAATCATAATCAAGTTTGGCTAATTCCCCCTCAAGCTGGGCTAATGCCTGTTGCTCCATAGCGGCAAAGTCCTTCTTGGCTAGGTGCTGTTCAATCTCGGTCAGTCTTTCCCTTTCCTCGTTTAGCTGGTTATCTGCCGCTTTGGCTTCACCGATATCTTTGCCGAGGAGGCTGATTTTGCTCTGTGCCGAGGCTCTATCTTGATTTAGCTTTGCTTCTAGCGGTGATATTTCGCCTTCCAGCGACTCAAGCTCTGTTTTCTTGCTGGCTAGCTCGGCTTGATTTGACTTTAGCGAATTGGATTTGCTATCCCTATCGGCGGTGTATTTCGCCTCAATTCGTTTTAAACCGTCTTTGCCCAACTCAGTTTCACATAAGGGGCATTTAGCATCAGCTTGAGTCGATAGGAGGTTGATTTTTTCTATTATCTCCTCTATTTCCCGTTCCAGACGGGTTTGGCTGGATTCTAGATAGCTGACCTGTGTTCTTAGCTCTTGGCTGGTTTGCTTTTTTCTGCTTAGCTTCTCTTCCTGTTCAGCCAAATGGTGCAATTGAGCTTCCGCCTGCTGCAGCTCATTTTTAAGTTGGGGCAGTTTCTGGGAGATGGCTTCTAGCTCTGTGATTTTGCTTTGAGCTAATTTATGTTCTGTAATTAAGGCTGCCTGTGCCCGCTCTATGCTCATCTCTAACTGGCTCTTACTATCCCTTAATTTAACCAGTAACCCTAACTTTTGGTTTAGTTCATCATTTTGTCTTCGGGCTTCAGTTAATTGGGCATAGCCTTCTTCTATTGTGGAACGCTGAGCTATTACCTCTTCATACTCTTTGAGCCGAGTTTGATGCTGCTCGAGCTGGTCATCCCAGCGCTCCAGTTCTCTTTTAGTGGCTGTTATGTGCTCCTCTAGCTGAACTAGTTGAGACTCCTTACTTCTCAGTATTTCTCTTTCCTGCCTGAGGCTATTGAGTCTGGATTCCTGCTCTGTCATCGCTTTTTCTATTTGGGTGAGTCCGGTCTGTGCTTGTTCCAGCTCAGCCTCATAGATTGGCTTTTGGGCTAATTCATCGCTGCTCTCTTTGATAGCGCTCTCGAGTTGCGCCCTTTCTGTTTCCTGCTGTTTAGCCAGGTCTTTAGCCCGTTCCTCAAGTTCATCATAGAAGGAGAGCCCCAGGATATCAGCTAGCACTTGCTTGCGCTCGACCGGTCGCTTGATAGCGAACTCATCAGCATGACCTTGTCGGAGGAAGGCGCTATTAATGAATGTGGGGTAGTCCATGTGCAGGGTGTCGATAATCTTCTGCTGGGTCTGGGTTATACTGTCGCCACTAATTGACCTGAAGCCGTCTCCGCTAGCTATCTGAAACTCTAGGATGGTTTGTCCTGAGCGTCCTCGTCGCCTGGGCTTAGAGTGCTTGCGTATAATGCGATATGGCTGCTGACCCACGGCGAAGTCAAACTCCACCTCCATTTCCGTCTGACCTGAGTGAATGAGGTCATCATCGCTCTTAGCCCTGGTTTTCCCCCATAGTGCCCAGGTCATAGCATCAATCAGGGCTGACTTGCCATTGCCATTATCGCCGCTGATGCAGGCGGTATGGATACCATCAAAATGGAGTGGTGGCACATTATCCCGATAGCACATAAAATTGCGCAATGCTAGCTTGATGGGAATCATTTATGAAACTCCGCTTTGCCTATTTTAGCATAATTAGGGGATTATTTATCTACCTCACCCACCTTATCCCCACCTTCCTCGTGGTTTTTCTCATTCTATCGTTTCACGCTCAACTAGTGTGCCGCAGTTGTATTGATAACGACAAACTTCAATGCTAGTATGTTGGCTAGGATGATTCCGTTATTTGAGCATTACCCACAGCTTGGAGACAAACTCCCCTATCTCTCTCTGGGCAAATTCCCAACCCCAGTGCAGAAGCTCGAGCGATTAGGTGAGGATATGGGCATAAATCATCTTTATATAAAGCGGGACGACCTGAGTGGTAAGGTCTACGGCGGAAACAAGCCACGAAAGTTGGAGTTTCTCTTGGGTAATGCCCTTCGCACCAGAGTAAAGGAGGTTTTGACTTTTGGCTGTGCAGGCTCTAATCATTGCCTGGCTACGGCCATTTATGCCCGACAGGTAGGACTACAGAGTGTCTCTATGCTAATCCCTCAGCCCAATGCTCACTATGTCCGCCGCAATCTCCTCATGAGTCACTATTGCGGGGCGGAACTTCACTTACATCGAAACATGCCATTCCTTGTATTAGGAGCTATATACCAACTTCTATGGCATAGACTAAAATACGGACATTTTCCTCAGGTTATCCCTTTCGGCGGTTCTTCACCCCTTGGCGTCACTGGTTTTGTTAATGCGTCCTTTGAACTCAAAGAACAAATCATGAAAGGGGAAATACCTGAGCCCGACTATATTTATGTTGCCTCAGGTACCATGGGCACAGCAGCAGGGCTGCTGCTTGGACTTAGGGCTGCAAACCTCAAAAGCCAGGTAATCCCGGTGCGGGTAACAGGTCAGAAGCTTGTCAGTGTAAAAGGAATGGTCAAACTTATTCGTAAGACCAACTCTTTACTTCACTCCTTGGATCCATCCTTTCCCAAACTTGAATTTTTCGAGGAGGATATGGATATTAGACACGACTTTTTTGGACAGCAGTACGCCCTTTTCACCAGGGAAGGAATGGAAGCAGTAACCCGTATGGAGAAAAACGAGGGAATTAAATTGGACGGAACTTATACAGGCAAGGCATTTGCTGCCCTAATTGATGACGTGAAAAAACACGATTTGAGAGACAAGGTAATCCTATTCTGGAACACCTTAAACTCCAGAGATTTCTCAGATGCTATAATTACCATTGATTATCACCAGTTACCCCAATGCCTTCATCGCTATTTTGAAGAGGAAGTCCAACCCCTGGACAGACATTCCTTATGCTAAACTCAGGCAATAGCTACCTCTCCCCCTTAGGTTTTTTATTTAGTAACCCTATCCCCTTTATCCCCTTCCCCTTAACAAGGGGAAGGGGAACGGGT
>JABUBO010000366.1_pt1 | contig 14407 bp, 12 predicted proteins | sample 7240361 | NCBI WGS metagenome assembly JABUBO01 (sample SAMN07256346, study PRJNA390944) | subsurface metagenome | isolation source: Methane hydrate marine sediment | place: Pacific Ocean: Eastern North Pacific, ODP site
ATCAGGAATGCCCAGATGACAGTGAATCCATAACCATCACGTCCACAGTGTTAGAACAAGACGAAAATCATATAGTAATTCTCCTAATATATGAATTTGACGGCACAATATATGAATTTACTATTGTCAATACTTTGCTGTGGAGTTATAATGAGATCACAAATGAAATCAACAGAACTGCTTACTTTTATTCAACTAATATCACCACAGAAGACACATACACGCAATTTTATCAATTATACTATTTAGTTCAACACGAAGATTATACTTTGATTCTTCACACAAAACTTTTTCCCCTCAATTCAGAAACCTATAATAGTTCTTACACGATTTTAAGCTATATCCCTACCAGCGGAAAATCTATTACCTCGATGGAGATCGTAAAGTTCAATTCGCCTATTACATTATCGCAACACTATAGAATTTTAGGTAAAGTTTCTAAAGAGATGGGAAAACTCTATGAGAAATCTGGAGATGAAAGTCTCGCACAATTGGTTCGCGCCTACCGTACTATGGAGAAAGAAGCTAAGTCTCTTTCCATGTTGGTTGAAACACAACTCTTAGAATACAACCGGCAAATCCTTCAAAGCTCGGCAATATTAACAGATGATTTAGGATACGATATTTGTCTGTTTTTATGTGAGTTAGCCATAGCGGAAGGATGTGGCTTGGGACTTACACTACTTTGTTGGCTTGCTTGTTCTGCTTGGTGCGCTCCTTCTGCTCCTGTTCCTCCTGCATATGCCTCGTGTAATTTAACATGCACGCTAATATGTGCCGGAATTGCTATCGCTCTCTGTCAATTAATTGGATTTTATGGTGCAGCTCCTGGTTGTAGTTGGTTATGTAGCCAGATTTAGGAAAAATTTCCAAAAGGAGGTAATATAGTTTGAATAAATATAGATGGACCCTCGTGATAATTACAACTATTGATTCTTTCATTATTGGTTTGTTATTTTGGTATTTCTTAGGAGGAAGAGACGTAATACTTGCCTCTGCTATGACGTTTGGAGGAGCCAGTGGAACTTTCATAGGAGGGGTGTTAGCTGGAACTTATCTAGATAAAAAAGAAAAAAGAAGTCAAAAGAATCAAGCAGTAGTATGAGGCAAAATAAAACAATCGGCTAAATAAATAATATTATTAGATCACAGAGAAGGTATATGAATATCCAATCTAAGATTTTTTTTTTTTAAAATTTTTCATTATTATTGCTTTTTAAAATGTACGATTCAACACATTCAATTATTCCATTTCTAAATACTTGTATATATGTATGCCCCTTCCTTTCTTTACCAAACTCTTCATACGTAAGGTATCCGTCAATATTGTACCGAAATAAATTATGGCTTGAATAAATAGGATTCCATAGTTTACAAGCAATCTTACCCACATCAATATTTTGCCCTGGACTGAAGGAAGATAACGGAATAAAGTGTATTAAAATTATAGGGTTGCTTAAGATTGGAATAGGGGTTTCATTGGCATATACTTTTGATATTCTATTTTCTCTAAATCTCCTAATTCTTTCTGTAAGAGTTTCTGATAATAAGAAAGCAGATCTTAATTGGTTTATATCCAACAAATACCTTCCATTTGAAGCTCTTGAGTAAAATCTATGAATCTTATTAAATGAAATTCTATGCGGTCCCAACCAGCTTCTAAAAATTCTAATAATAATTATATTGTTATTTTCGGAGATCTTTATTTCTCTTATTGTAATATTTGATGAGTAGTTCTTGCCGTTAAAACTGCTAAAGGATTTAGGTCAAAACCAACAATATTCTTTGTTATCTTTGCTAATGCTTCACCCTTTACATTGTCATAAAGTTCTTCTGATATGATTTCTTTAATTTTAGATATTATTTTAACTAAAAAAGTTCCACTTCCACAAGCTGGATCTAAAAATCTTAACTTTAAAGGATCATTATTCTTTGGATTAAAATTCTCAAGTTTGAATTCTTTTTCCTTTAGAATTAATTCTGCTACCCAATCAGGAGTATAATATTCACCCAAATTATGTCTAACATCCTGTGGAACTAAATCCTCATATAATTCTTTAAAAATGTCTCTAATTTCATCGGGTTCTAATTCAACAGTTCCAGGTTCATATTTTGCAACCCCATCAATAATTTGAATTAAGGCGTTTGCGATCGTTAAATCCCATTCATTTAATTACCAAAATTTAAAGAGAGCTATGTTTATTAATAAAAAATTTTATAAGTGGATGACCAGCTTTGTCGAAAATAACTTTATTTAATTTTTCACCAAACGGTACGACAAAGATAATAGATTTTATTGAGCTCCCTATCTGTAATTATTGTAAAAAGCCAATAAAAATTATTAAAACTTAGAAACCCATGCCCATTGTCGATTTATTCGAAAATTGCGATGTCCAGAAAGTATGTTATCGATTCGGAAAAGGGTTATGTCCTGGGCGGATAGGAAATTCTTACTGTATAATAATTTTCTGGATATATTTTTCGATTCATAATAACATATAGGGTAATCGTTATATTTCAACTTTTTGTTAATTTTGTCACCAACAATAATGTTACAAGAAGGCAACTGAGATTATTTTGCTACCTTATATTCTTTTTTTATTAATTTTTCCCTTTTTCTAACCCGACATTATTTCTTCCTTGATGATTTAACTGGCTTTAAGTTTTTTTATATGATTTTGTTTGAACTAAAACGTTTCTGCTTATCCCCTTATCCCGACTAAAAGTTCCTTATGATAAAATTAGTAATGTAAGATACAAAATCAGGAGAAACTTCATAGTTAGGGAAATATTCATTCAAGTAATAAGCAATATAATTATAAGAATCCCTACAAAATATATATCCATAAACTGAATTTGTGATAGCATTAACGGTAAATTTAATCTTCGGTGTATCTCGAACTTTAAATTCGCTTAATAAAGATATAAATAATGAATTAACTATTGCTTTTTGATGACATTATTCGCATTCTCTTACTATTTAATAACATGCTAAATTTATCATTCCTGAGAACAAAGTTGGATTAGAAATAAAAAGTTCAATTGAGGGTATACAAAAATATAAAGAAAAGTATTCCAGTAGAAAAAAAAATTGCTCTCTTTTAGGCTTGATTCAAAAATTAAAAGAAATAGGCTTATTTTTTTGCAGATCACACCCATTAAAGAGATATTTATGTCAAAAATTTGAGTTAATATACAACGAAAAGAAAACATTATTGGTGTTCCATTTTATAGGGTTTGAATATCCGAGAGCGTTTAAAAAACTTGAGAGCAGTGTTTTTTCATTATAGAATTATGTTCCGCCAGATACAATGGATTTTATTCTCAAGAATAAATCAGCGTTATGTCTATGTAAAATCCAATACTAATCCATAACTTGGGCTGTTAAAAAATATTCCAAAATTCCTTAATCCTTTCTTTCAAACTCAATACAACAATCTGCTTGAAGAATAATGAGGAAACAAACCGATCAATCTCCTACATAATAATTACCAAATAGGTGTTTCCCAATTAATAAAATAGGATATTTAGATTTCTATTACCATGGTAAAAGTTATAAAATTGAAAATATTATTTTTCAATATAAAATAATTTAAATAACTTACTCATTTCTCATCTTAGGTAGGAGGATTCCAAGTACAAAGAAAGGAATAGCCCAAAATATCCCGAACAATATATTGTTAAAAAAAGCAATTATTACTTCTTCTCCTTGAAAAATTGAAATTATACTTCTGGATAACCACACAAACAAACCAAAATGAATGCCAATTAAAAATAAAACCTTTCTTGTATTGATTTTCTCATTTAAATCTTTGATCCATTTTCTTAACTTTTTCATTGTTAAATTATACCACCTATTTATTCAATAAAAGAATTGAGGATATTTTAATTTTTTCTAATTTCTTCCCCTCACTTAAATTCTCTGTTTCCTTAATTTATAGCCCAAAAATCTTTCAATGTTTTCTTTTTAGTTCTAATTTTTTCATGATTTGATGCAAGAATTAGCGAACTTGAAGGGCATAATACTTCTGATATTATTGTTTATTGCAAGTCTGGCGGAAGAAGTAAGCTGGCAAGTGAAATTCTCGTCGAATATGGGTTTACAAAAGTTTACAATATGCTTGGAGGTATTATTGCATGGATCGAAGCGGATTACCCAATCTGGTCAGTTGCTCATAAAATTAATATTGAAGAAGTAGAGGACGACATTAAGATTCAAATAGATCCATTAATTCCAAATCCTCTTAATCCAACCAACTGTGGGTGCCCCAACGGGAATCAAGGAGATTCTTGTACAAATACCTTAGATATTACAAGCACAAAAATAGAAGAAGGCGAGAACTACTATATAATTTCAATAACACTTAACATTGAAGGCGTAATCTATGAATACACTGTAATTACTACTTTATTATGGAGTTATATTGATATTTCAGATGAAATCAACAGAACTGCCGCATTTATTTCCTTACAAATCATACATGAGAATAAATATGAAAAATTATATTACTTAAATTATATTGTACAACATCAAGAATACAATTTGACTCTTTTAACAATCCTTAACCCTCTCAATTCAGAATTCTATAATAAATCATCCACATTAATGATATTTACTCCAACAGAAAAGAAGATAAATACTTTTGAACGGATTGAGTTTAATTCGATCTTTAAATTATCGGAAATGTATAACATTTTGGGTCAAGTTGCGAGAAAGATTGGGAAAATCTACGATAAATCTTATGAAATTTCTGAAGATAAAAGTATCACACAGCTGGCTCAAAATTACTTCATTATGGAGGATGAAATTAGGATTATCTCCATTTTAGTTAAACAACAACTCCCAGAATACGACCTACAGATTATCGAGAGTTCAGTAAAATTATTGGATTTTGGACAAACTGATTGTATAGCAGTATGTGGGTTTATTGAAATCTTTGGATGTGCACTTATAGCTGGTTTTTTTTGCGCTGCGGTTATATTGATACTCGGTTTGATTCTTTGGTGGGCTTTCTTTTTTGGTTTAGGGTGTGAATTCGTATATAGTGTTATATGTGAAGGGGGATTAGGTTCCATGACTTTTGAAGAATGCATTGATTGGTGTTTAGAGATTTATTAAACAAATATAAATAAAATAAATAAAATATTTTTTTTTAACACCTTTTCTTTAGTGTTTGGGGTTTATATTTAACAAAAGAAAATATTTATATGAAGAACTCCTAATGGAGGAATAGAAAAACACTTTAATAAGATCGCATCATACTTTTTATCATGACAGATGAAGGGAAAGAAGTATCAAAAGGGAAGTTTATTGGTGTAGTAACCTTTGTAACGTTCTTGCTTGGATTAGGAATGTTCATACCCGCTAATGATTTTCTATGGGTTGAGGCTTGGATTGTACTCATTTTATTTTACGTGTTTTTTATAAATAATATCTTATATTTCAGCAAACACGACCCCGATTTAATCCAGAAACGCTCCAAACCAGAATTTAAAGAAAAATGGGATAAAATCGTGACTTTTTTTACATCCATCGGATTCATTCCGATTTTCTTCGTTCCCGGCTTAGATAGACAATTTGGATGGTCAAACGTACCCATCATAGTTGAAATAATTGGTTTTATCGCGTTTATTATGGGTGTCATTATTATTTTCTTAACAATGAAGGAGAATTCCTTTTTATCGAAGGCAGTGGAAATCCAAGAAGGACATACAGTTATTACCACAGGTCCTTATAAAATTGTTCGCCATCCAATGTATCTAGGCCTGATAATTTTTATGACGGGGTGGTGCTTAGCCCTCGGATCGCTGTTTTCACTCATATTCGTGGCGTTCATAGTAATAGGTTTAATTATTCGCATTGTATTTGAAGATAAAATGCTTCATGAAGAACTTGAAGGGTATAAAGAGTATGCTCAAAAAACTAAGAAGAAGTTAATACCCTTTATATGGTAAAAAGGGTCTATTTTTATTTTTTTATGTATCCCAGCCGCCCTTGGCTCTCGCTTCCTCGATATCCTTATCCACGCGTTCTTTCAACGCTAAATAATCCGTTTTTGCCACGCGGTTTAAAGGAAATTCCTCCAAGAATACGACCAATGAGGGGCGCTTATATGCCGCCATCCCCTTGCAATGTTCCAGTACCTTCTCTTCCATCAGGGTCATCCCTTCATGAACTTTGATGTATGCAACGATCCCCTTGGTAAAGATTTTATGCTCTGCGCCGATGACTCCTACAAATTCTACCTCGGGCATTTCGGCGATGAAATCCCCCACCTCGGGAGGAAATACTTGAAATCCCTTTGGTTTTATTATGAATTTTCTCCTACCGGAGAGATGCAAGCCTTTCTCATCCATGTACCCCAAATCTCCCGTATATAAAATTCCCTCGGTGGATAGAACCGCTTTCGTGGCTTCCTCATTTCCAAAATACCCCTTGAACACTTGAGGACCTCCCACGCAGACTTCGCCGATCTCCCCGTTTGTTAGTTCTTTATTTCATGAAGAAAAATATTTAGATGAAGAAATCATTGTAGAGGTATAGAAAAAAAGATATTCAAAACACTTTAATTATATATTTATGCTCGAAAAGCTGGTGGATCGTTAATTTAAGTAATTATCTTCCGACAATTTTTTTATAGCAGTTTCGAACGCTAGTATGTCCGATATCGCCCCCAGCGCCTTCACCTCCTACAGAGTCTCCAGTAATAAATAAATTGGAGATTTCTTTAATTTCATTTCCAGGTCTCTTTAATCGATGTTGTTCTGTATTAACCTCAACTCCATCAATCATTTCATGAAATAATGATCTCTCAAATTCCAAATTATTTTCAATCTCCGGGAAGAATCTTAAAATAACACTTTTAAGATCTTTGTAGATTTCATTAGATTTACTCTTATCTTTAATATCTTCAACATTAGTTATTGTAAAAAAAGTTATTAAAGATTTTCCTTCTGGAGCTACTTCTGGAGAAATATTAGATGGAATAAAACCAAAACCCAGCGGGTTCTCGAGCATAATACCTCCATCAATATCACTAATTGGTTTAGATAAACAAAAGTCAATACTGATTCCTGAAGTACATTTCAAACCTTGACATCTAGTAACGAAATCTTTATCACATAATTTTTCATCCAATATAGTAAAAAGTTGCTGGACAGGAATTGTAGAAATGATTTTTTCACCTTTAATTATTTCAGCTCCAAATTTAACTCCTATTACTTTGCCCTCTTTAACTATAATTTCCGATATTTCGCTTTTTAATCTGATCTCTCCATTCTCTTTAATTTTTTCAGAAAATCTTGAAAAGATTTCACTCCATCCACCTCTTGGGTAATATGCACTCCCAATATCGAGAACTTTTCTAATATTTTGTAGAGTTTCCCCGGCTGAGGATCGTTCTATAAAGGGATTTACTTGGAGAGTGGCACTTGCCATGGTTAAAAATTTTCGAATTTTAGGCGTAATATTCTCCTTGTTAAACCATTCTTCTAAAGACATATCATAAAGAGCTACAAAATCTTCCTCTGCCATTTTCTTTATTTTTAACATTAATTTCAAAATCTTTAAAAAAGGAACCATTTTACTCTTTAGAACGGTCATTATACCTCCTGAGGGATATATACTTATAGAACCATCATCCAAGAACGCCAATACTTTACCTAGTTTTATGAATTCAACTGGTTTTCCTATTTCTTCGAGAGATTTACCAAGATCTGATTTAGGACCAAATCTTATGGGTGGGCTCCAAAATCCAACTTAAAACCATCTTTTTCAACAAGTTTAGCTCGACCGCCAATTTCATTCGTTTTTTCAAGAACAACTACCTTTCCATGCTGACTCAGTAAAGCACCGATGTGTAATCCGGCGATGCCTGCACCTAAAACAATATAATCAAAATTTGTTGCGATTTTAAACACCTTTTTTTGCCATTGACCATTTATAACTAAAGATTAATCATAAATTATTTTTTAACTATTAAAATTAATTAGTATTTAATTAAAAACATTTATACACTAATAAAATCTATTTCAATTATCAAGTTTTAAGTTGGATAATATGAAAGGAGGAAAAAAACCCATTCATTTTATCACTGGCAATATTCATAAATTTAATGAAATTTTAGATATTTTCGATAAATCTAATTTAAATAAAAAATATAAATTATTTCATTCTAAATTCGAGCCAATTGAAATACAAGTCGATCATTTAAGAGATGTAGCTGTCTTTAAAATTAAAAGTGTTATGGATAAATTAAATGAATCTTGTTTTGTTGAAGATGCTGGATTTTTCGTTGATGAGCCTTTAAATGGATTTCCGGGAGTTTATTCGGCGTATGTTCATAAAACCGTAGGAAATGAAGGGATTCTTAAGTTAATTGGAGAAGAGTCCAAAACTTGTGCGCATTTCGAGAGCGTTATTGCACTCTATTTCAAACCAATTAATGAAATCAAAATTTTTAAAGGTGAAGTTAGTGGTAAAATTGCTAAAAAAATGAGGGGAAACCATGGTTTTGGTTTTGATCCTATTTTTTTACCTGATACCTTTCCAGATAAAACCTTTTCTGAGATTCTGATTGAAGAAAAAAATAAAATATCTCATAGAAGTCAAGCATTTAACAAATTAGTGGATTTTCTTAAACAAAATTTATAAAAAAAATATGGTTATAACCGAAATATTCATAAATAACTTATTACTTAGAGCCAACTATATCATCTTTAATTACAATATACCTTTAAGGTTCCATTTTATTGAATCTTCATTTAAATAATATTTATTTTACATGAAAAGAGGAATATCAAGAAATTATAATGTAATATGTAATTATGATTACTCTCAATAATTATAATCTATTTTATCATTAAGATTCAACATTATTTACTACTTATATGAACTTATTAGAGCTCATTTCTGGCTTCTGAGATATATATATATTTTACAAAAAGATTAAATATAAGATGCCTTAAATTTTTAAATTAGAAAAATATATCAAAACCTAAATTTTTGAGAAATAAAGATTTTAGAGTGATATGAATGGAAAAAGATAATAACAAAAAAGAAGCAAAAAAGTTGAGTACGAAAGCCAAAAGAACGCTTCTTAAGACTTTTCAGTGTTCTCTAACACAGATTAGAGTCTTTCAAGACGTTTATGATCTAAAAGATGATGATGTCTTAAAATCAATAGCAGGATGTTCAGGAGGAGTTCTCCAAAAAGGTTCATCGTGTGGTGTTGTTTTCAGCGGTGCTCTAAGTTTGGCGATGTTAATGGATTCCAAACTCTCAGAATGGAAAACAGAAGACGAAGTAAAACTTCATGCTCTCATAGAAGATTATATAAACTGGTGGCATGAAAAATATGGAACAACACTATGTCGAGAAAGAGTAAAATTGAATTTGTGGAAAAGAAGAGGTGTAATGGGACTCTTACTACCCCAAAAATTTTATAGATGCTTATCACATACTTCTAAAGCTATGAAGCATCTCTATTTAATTAAAGATACTTTACCTGAAATCGATTCGAGTCAATTTTCTGGTTTTTCAAATAGTTTCCATTGTACTCGCACTGTTTTTGAAGAGGTAAGAAAAAGTACATCTGTTGGTAGTCCTCGCCTTGAAAGAATATCTGTGGCACTTGATGGCGGTATAGGGTTACAAGGAGGTGCTTGTGGTGCTATAGCTGGAGCGATTATGGCAATAAGCCTTCATTCAGGTGTAAATTATATGGAATCAGGTATGCTTAAAAATATGAGAGCCTTCTATAAATCCTCAAAAAGACTAAGAAAGATGAAACCATCTGACTCTAATGATATTTTCGTTGGTGGAAGAAAAATTATAGAGGGATTTTTAGAACGAACTGGCACTTTAGAATGCAAAGATATTACTAATACAACATTTAACAATTGGAAAGAATTTCAGCAATTTGGAGCGTCTAGTGAAGAATGTAAAGAATTAATAGATTTTTGTGCAAAAGAGGCAATTAATTTCATTCGTAATTCAGAAAGTGAAAATGCTACAAAATAAGATTATGAAAAAGTCTTTTATGCTTAGTTAGATGATGCAGTGAAGTTTTTTGCTTTAAAACTTTTTTTTTAATTATGGAGATTAAAAATTTTCTAAAAGTCGTTTATATACGTATATATATAAAAAAAGAATTTGAAAAAGATTTTCGCATATTTATTGAATGTTTCATCTAAAAGGTCTGTCTAAAGATATCCATTAAAGTCTGTCTGCTCAGTCTTAATAATATTAAATACATTCCTATTATTCCAATAATAATACTTATACCAAAAACTCTAATTATTGTATCTATTGGGATAGAAAATATTGTTGGTAATTCTGTGAGGAGGCTTAAATTGCTCTCCATCAAGTAAGCCGAATAGCTGCCAATTAAGACCCCCATAAAACCAGCTGAAATCATTAAAATCATGCTCTCCAATAGAAACATATTTCTTACTTCCTTTATTCTCATTCCGAGCGCTCGTAATATTCCAATTTCTAAATTTCTTTCAAGAATTGTTGCATACATCGATGAGATTAACCCAAAAATGCAGATAATGACAGTAAATGTTAGGAGAATTTCTGAGAGTGAAGAAAATTGTTCATTCATCTCTTCAAGGAATTTAATTTTAGAAATAGCATCATCAAGAGTAAAAAAATTATTCATATACATATCGTTTATCAATTGTTTTGTATCTTTAATATTTTCTTCACTTGGATCAGCTAAATTAATAAAAATTTTATCAACAATCATATCTTTTCCATCATTAGGCCAACTCATAAGTTCAATGTATGTATCCATAGAAACCATAATCCCGCCATTTTCCGCCGTCATTTCTGAAGATTTAAAATTAATAAAACCCGGCATTCCTCCTGAAATTCCAACAACTTCAAATAATGAGAAATTTCCAGTTCCACCCTTTTCTGGATCTCTAACAGTCAATCTTACTTTTTGCCCAACTTCTTTTACACCTATTTTTGCTGCTATTGCTTTAGAGATTATAATCGCATCATTTCTATCCAAAATTGCAGAAAATGATGCATCAAATCCACTCCCTGCAGATTTCCAAATAAAAAAATTTCTATCTACTAGATTAAGATATCGTTCATCAACTCCAACTATTTTTACATCGACAGAATCAAATTCTACGACATCAGAGATAGTTATCGAAAATTTACTCTCTCCATATTGACTAAATGCTGCCGCTTGTCTCATAACAGTTTGAATTTGCTCTGGATTAAAGTCTAATCCTGATTCAGAACTAAAATCTAATAAAGACAAGAAAGAAGTAAGATCAAATGAATTGTGTAATACCGGTGCAACCTCTTCCACACCTTGCAATTCCTTTAGCTCCTCTACGGACTCTATAGTAAAAGCATTTCCTTCTTCTGAAGTTCCATAATTAGCAAGTACTAAATCTGCTCCATATTGAAATTTAAAATTTAAAGACCAAGTTTGTTTTTCAATTTCAGAAGAAGTTGTTATGAAAAATATGAATGAGAATGATATTGCAAACATTAAGATCGTCCCAGAATTTCTTCTCTGATATCTTTTTAAAGATATTTTAACTATATTCATATATTTTCTAAAAAAAGGTTTTAATGTATACACTAAAAATGTTTGTATATAAGGTATAATTGCCAGAGATGCAAAAACAAATCCAAGTACAATCGCTGATAATAATATAATAAAAAAAGCTGCTATTAACATTATATCCATTGAAACAAATATTCTGGGTAGTAATATGAAAATTAACAAACCAATAAGCGCAATAGAGATTCCTACTAAAAATCCTTTAACATTCATGGAGCCTTCTTTAGCTACTTCCCATCCTTCTTCTTTAGTTTGAAAGGGGGTTATAGCTTTTATTAATTTGATTCGTGCTACTTTTAATGCAGGATTATTTGCAACACCAACAGATACTACAATTCCAATTATAATAGCCAAAATAATCGTTTGGGGGCTGATAATATATTCAAAGTTTTCGCCATATTGTCTAATGAAAAAATCAAATAGTGAATTGACAAATGGAGGTGTAATAAATAATCCTGCAATAATTCCAATTATTGTTCCAAATGTCCCTAATAAAAATCCTTCAAATAAAACCATTTTAATTGAATAAACTTTCTTTCCTCCCAAAACTCGTGTTATACCAAATTCTCTAATTCTTTCTTCTGCTGAAGTTGATAATATACCATTTATTAGGATACCTGTTATCAACGTAGATAATAAAGTCACAAACCAGAACATAATTGTCCGTCCAATCATTGAAAATTCGGACATTTCTAATTCTTCTAATTTTGGAAGCATAACTTGATACTCTTCAATTGTAAGGATTTTTTGGATATCTTCTCCAATATCTCTTAATGTTAGTTTTGTACCTTTAATATCACTTGAATCATAAATAAATTCTCTATCTCTTAACAAGACCATAACCATAGATGCTTGGTCACCCAGATTTAGCCAATCTTGAACATGTTCAATATCCATAATAATTTGATTATTTTCATATTCATTAAATTTTAAATCTTGGACACAAATTTCATCAATAACTAAGTCGGTCTCTTTATTCTGATAAACCAAATGTAATGTATCTCCTTTTGACGCGTTTAATTTAACGGCTGTTGCTTTTAATATTATACAATATCCTTTTTCTGGTACATTTTCGTAAATTTCATCAGTCTCAGTTAAATTTTCATCATAAATTATAAGATCTCCAATAATCCCGGTATCCTTTTCTCTTTCAAAATCGATTCCATAAAGCATTATACTTCCACTAATATTGTTCTCAAGATTATTCACATCAACAGGTAAGATCTGCAATCGAGGGAACATTTCTTCAATTTTTTCTATTTTTTTTAGGACATCTTCTACATAACTATGGTTGAAATATAGATCAAAACTCATGTCAGTGCTGAGGGTCTTCATTATCCAGATATCGGCGGATCCTGTTTGATTAGTGACCATATCCATATAATTAAAATTCATTGTGTCATTGACCATTCCTATACCAGTTAACAAAGCAATTGAGATTGAAATCCCCATGACTCCAAATATGGTCTTAGCTTTGTTTCGTTTGAGATCCACCCAGGAATGTTTCAGCCATTGAAAGTTAGATGTTCTCTTTAATCTTTTTTTTAATTTCATTTTAAATTATAAATTTTTTAAATTATGATATAATTAATGTTAGGATTTTTCTCCTAATTCATCAAATGATTTCCATACTAATTCTTTTTTAATTTCTTCCATTGATAGCTTTACCATTTTTATTTTACATTTTTTACAATTATAATCTCCCGGATCATCTTTAAAATGCCAATTTTTACAAATAGGACATTGATATGCAAGATATAATTGATCTGTATTGCATGATGGACACATCCATTTAAAACCAGAATAATCGACAAACCAAGATTTACAATTCTTACAGAAATATGTATAAGGTCTTTCTTTTAATTCTTCTTTAGTCAAACTATCAACTCTTTTTCTGATTTTTTCTTTATCTTCATCAAGCAGTCTAATTCTTTTCTTTATAGCACTGCGATTTGCTTTAATTCCATCAATCAAAACTTTACCTCTTTTAACAGTAATTAATCCTATAGTTATTGATAAACTTATCGACACACCAATAAGAATTATCCAGGGAAGCCATTCAATCCAAATAGGTATATTATCCACTATTATAACAATTGAAGTATCTATCTTATTATCGTAATTATCATATACGACAATTTCTATTATATATTCCCCATCTAAATATAATGAAGTATCCCAAACAAAAGTCAACATTCCATTTTCATAGGTAGCATTAACTAATGTATCATTAATGTATAATTTAATTTGTGTTAAATCATATCCATGCTTCTCAGATATAGAAACATTAATTATTTGAACGCCATTTACAACAATTTCATTTATCGGATTCACAAAATCAATTAAGACGCTATAACCGATAAATAAATCTTTTATAAACCATCCAAGTCCAAATGGATTTGTTTCATTATTTGAATCTAGTTCAAACTTAACCATAACAATCTCACCATTGAAGTTAGAGATATCAATATAATAATAACCTTCACTATTGTTCAAATAGGTATATTTAATTAATTCATGCCAAGTTGCTCCGAAGTCGGTTGATATTGAAATATTGCATTGATCATAATCATTTCCCTCATAGAATGTCGCGTTCTCATTTTCTAAAGTTATATTTTGAAAAAATTGAATATAATTCTTATTTTTTGTTCCTAAATTCAGCGGGTGAGTTATTAATTTTGCATTCCAGTTGTCTCCATATCCATTATCACTAGTTATTATATTCGTTTGTCCAATTCCGCAATATATTGAGGAATTCATATAATGCCATGTATCATCTGCTGAAAGCCAAATTGTATATTCTCTCGGTTCTGGAA
>JABUBO010000367.1_pt1 | contig 14402 bp, 15 predicted proteins | sample 7240361 | NCBI WGS metagenome assembly JABUBO01 (sample SAMN07256346, study PRJNA390944) | subsurface metagenome | isolation source: Methane hydrate marine sediment | place: Pacific Ocean: Eastern North Pacific, ODP site
TTTGCGGGAGTTCAGTGCAGGCAACTTGAAACAAATTATTGGAGAGTATCGTGATTTTCTGAATTTTGTACCCACGTCATTTAACACAGTTATGGATATATTCCTTACTCATGTTACAACACTTGATTCAGTTGATATTTTACATAAGTTTACTTGTATTGAGCTAAAAACCGGGTTGAGCACTGAGAAGGACTTGAATCAAATCATAAAATATGAAAATTGGCTAGTCAGGAGACTTGCTGCTGGCGATAGCGATATGGTTCAAAGTATACTTATTGCGCTTGATTTTCAAGACAAAGTACTGGAATATGTACAGAGAAGGAAACTAATAGAAGAGAAGACGGTGAGGCTCTTAAGATATCGGGTTCCTGAAGGCCAAGATAATATAATAATAACTGAAATTAAATTTGATTGAGTCGCTAACGAATTTGGTAGGCTATCCGTATGCTTGATAGAGAAGTTGTCAAAGAATTCCTTGATTGCCAATTTGAAGATATAGGACTGGAAATTCCTGAGGGCATTTCAAAAAACAGCTTGTAGAAATTTTTTGCCAGTATGTTGAGGATGACTATTATGAGTGGCTGAAGGATAACTTCAAGTCTTTCTTCGATAATGATGAGCCTGACTGGGAATGGATAAGAGAGAGAGTTAAAGCTTCACCCCCTGAACACGAATAGTTTACGACTGAGCATAAATTGTATTCGGTGGAGCGGGGATAATCCCAATGAAAAATACGGCTATTGCCAAGGTATTCAGTGATATTGCCGACCTCCTGGAGCTTAAGGGCGAGAATGCCTTCAAGATTCGCGCTTATCAGAAGGTGGTTCGGGCTATCGAACATTATCCCAAGGAAATAAAAATCATGATTGATGAAGGGGAGGACTTGAGGAGTATCCCTGGTGTGGGCGACGCCATAGCCAAGAAAACTATTGAACTGGTGACTACAGGAAAGCTGGAATATTATGAAAGGTTAAAAGCTGAGTTCCCTGAAGGGATAACCAATCTCCTGGCTATTCCAGGAATCGGTCCTAAGACAGCCAACAAGCTTTCCACCGAGCTAGGGATAACATCCGTGGATGCTTTAGAGCAAGCAATCCACGATGGCCAGGTTGCCAGTCTATTTCGCCTGGGTGACAAGACCGCTGGCAATATCCTCCAGCAGATTCAAGCCCTGCGCCGAAAGGACCAGCGTATTCCCATCGGGGAAGCTTTACCCATTGTGGAGGAAATCCTTGGTTCCCTGCGCCCTATTCCCGGGGTAAGGAACCTGACCTATGCCGGCAGCCTGCGCCGGTTCAGGGAGACATTGGGTGATATTGACCTTATGGGCACCGCCGATGATCCCAAAGAGGTTATAGATACCTTTGTCGCTTTACCTCAAATAGGGCAGGTGCTGGCTCAGGGGTCAACCAAGGCAAGCGCTATTGTTGCTGGAGGACTGCAGGTTGACTTGAGGATGGTGGAGCATGATTCTTTTGGCTCTTTACTTCAGTATTTCACCGGCAGCAAACAGCACAATATCTCCTTGAGGGAGCGAGGACGCAGGCAGGGCTTAAAGCTGAGCGAATATGGCATTACCAGCCTGGATACGGATAAGCTGGAGAAATTTGCTGTCGAGGAGGACTTTTACCACCGGCTGGGGCTGCAGTATATTCCGCCTGAACTCAGAGAAGCTCAAGGGGAGGTAGAAAGGGCGGAGCAGGGTACTTTACCCAACCTTGTGGAGTTATCTGATATAAAGGGAGACCTCCACATGCACACCGATTGGAGCGATGGACACAACTCCCTTGAGGAAATGGCTCTGGCGGCTAAGAAATTGGGCTACCAGTACATAGCCATTACCGACCACTCCGGGGGGCGGGGTATTGCTCACGGGCTTGATGAGGAAAGATTAAGGAAACAGATGGCTGAGATAAGGGCGCTTAATGAGCACCTGGATGGCATCCACATATTTAGCGGCATCGAGGTTGATATTCGCGCGGATGGCAGCCTGGATTTGCCACATGATATCCTGTCTGATTTGGACATAGTTATCGGTGCCGTTCACTCCGCCATGAACCAGGACGAGGGAAAGATGACCAGAAGGGTATTAAGCGCCGTAGAGAATCCAGACGTTGACATCATAGCTCACCCCTCCTGCCGTCTACTGGGCCAGCGTGAGCCTGTAGCTATAGATTTAGAGGCCATCTTCTGGGCGGCAGCCAAAAATAATAAAGTATTGGAGATTAATGCTATGCCTGCCAGGCTTGACTTGAACGATATTCACGCTTTTCGAGCCCGGGAGATGGGAGTAAAGCTCGCTATAGGTACCGATGCTCACAGCGTCACTCACCTGGGTTTCATGCGTTTCGGGGTCAGTGTTGCCCGGCGAGCCTGGTGTGAGTCCCTACATATATTAAACACCTCGCCTTTAGAAGGAATTCTTGCCCTTTTAGGTAGATAAATGAGTAAAGTTGCGGCTATTTTCGACCTCGATGGCACTTTAACCAGCGGCCACGTCTGGACCGGGTTTCAGAAATATTACTTCGGGCACAAAAAGAACAGGAGGCTGATAATGTCTTCCTTCCTGCTACCACATTTACTCTTATGGCTGCTGAGTAAGTACAAATTGTTCAATGAGGCCAGGTGTATGCTTATGTGGGCTGAAGACTTCAGCGCCATCTTTAGAGGGTTAAGTAAGAAGGAAGTCTCGGAAGCCTTCCAATGGGTAGTTGATAACTATTTAATCGAAATGTTACAGCAGGATATTGTTGATATTCTGAATAAGCATAAACGAAGCGGACACGTAGTGATAATTGCTTCCGGTGCCTCCAGTGAGTTGTTAGAAATTATAGGGCAAGAATTGGGTGTACACAATGTAATCGGCACAAAGCTTGAAGTGATTGATGGCAGATATACCGGCAGGACTATTAAACCCGCATGCTTCGGTGAGAACAAAGTTAAACTGCTTGAAGAGTATATCGGTCAAAATGGGTTGGAAATAGACCTTGCGTCAAGTTTCGCTTATGCCGACAGCGTATTTGATATCCCCTTATTGAAGCTGGTGGGGAACCCCGTGGCAACCTACCCGGACGAAAACTTGCGCCAGTTTGCCAGGCATAGCGGCTGGCAGATACTGCCTTAAGACCATCTAGCAAACCCTCTTTGAACCTTCCGAGATGACAGGAATATAATATAAGATTACGATATGTTTGGAGGGTGAATGCAGTGTCTTCCCAGACTGGTGATATTCCGGCAATTCAGCATCTAAAAGAAACCCTTGCTGAGGGTAAGCACTGGTATATAGCTTTGCTCGAAGCTATCAGATTGTGGGCCAGCCCGGAGGAGGACTACAACGGACGGCACTATAAATACCTTATCGACAATGAGGCTTTTGACTGGCTGGTTCTAGCGGAGAGGCTATGCGAAGAGATTGAGGGACTTATCCCGGAGAAAGAGAGAATCGACCTTCTTTTCTTCGACCGACCTCCAGTAGAATTGACTAAAGATGAATTCAAGGACCTGATTGGTAATGCCAAATATCAAGCTTATCTTAACTATCTCTACGGTGTTCTTGTGGAGGAATTTCTGATTTTATCTGTAACCGAGGAGATACGCAAAAGGAAACGAGCTTCAGGCTTAACCAGGGATGGTGAGATAGTTGACGAGGCATATCAGCGCATCTATGGTGCTACTCAACAGGAGTTAGTAAATCGCTCCAGGAAAGAGAAAGGCTACCCCAGACGTAAATCCATAACTGTGGGAGAAATTAAGGAATTCACCTACTGGTTATTTAAACAGCGCTTGAAGATGTGTGATAAATCCTGCGTTGCCAGTGATACCAAGAAAGCTTTGGTGAAGCTAAACTATTATATGAGGCTAAAAAGCCGCAGCATGCCTCACTCGAGCTGAGATAGCTCTGATTCTAATCTTTCCAGCTTATCCTCAAGCGTGTGAAGTTTCCCCTTTTCCTTCTCAACAATGTGTGGCGGCGCCTTGGCCAGAAAAGCGCTATCCCCTAACCTTTCATTAAGTCGGGCAATCCTGGTCAGGGTTGCTTCCCTTTCCTTCATCAGGCGCTCCTTTTCAGCAAGCTTATCTACCATGCCTTCCCATGGTAGAACCACCTCAGCTTCTTTCAGCACCAGAACAAGTACTTCCTCTTCCTCAGATTTCCTTTCTGCCCGGCTAAGAATAACTAAGGAACGGACACGAGCTAGAGTTTCTATAAATTTAGCTTGAGAGGCGATGTCAGACAGGAGTTCATCAGCATAAACTCGCGCCTCAATCCACCTGCTCGATTTAACTTTGTGCTGGGCGCGTGTATTACGGATGCATCGGACAATCTCTAACACAGCATCCATAGTTCGCTCCGCTTCAGTATCAATGGATTCATTATCAGCGATAGGGTATGGAGCTATCATTATAGAGGCCGGCATCTGGCTTTTGTCAGGAAGACGCTGCTTTAATCTTTGCCACAACTCCTCGGTGATGAAAGGCATGAAAGGGTGTAAAAGGCATAGCGATTTCTCCAATGTATCAACTAAGTAAGGCAGAGGTGAAGGCGTCGCCCCATCACTCTTAAGGCGTATCTTGGCAATTTCAATGTACCAGTCGCAGAACTCAGACCAGATGAACTCATATATTTGCTGCTCTGCTTCACCAAACTGGAAGTTTTCCATAAGCTTGCTGACACTGTCGATAAGACGATTGAGCCGGCTGTGAATCCAGCGGTCCTCTATGCTCTGTGAGCCCTGAGTTCGCTTGGCTTCACCCGCAACGACATCTGCCTGTAATGCTCGACCTTTTAGTGCTTCCGTATCCATGCTCTGGAGAATAAATCTGCTGGCGTTCCACAATTTATTGACGAAATTGCGGCCGGATTCCAGCCTTCCACGGCCAAGGTTCAGGTCATTGCCTGGAGAACTACCCGTGGTCAGGGCAAATCGAAGAGCATCAATACCATACTCGCTTATGGCTTCAATGGGATCAATAACATTCCCCCGCAGTTTGCTCATCTTCTCACCATTCTCATCTCGAATCAATCCATGAAGGTAAACAGTATGGAAAGGGCTCTGCCCAGTATCTTCCAATCCCAGCATAATCATTCTGGCAACCCAGAAGAACAGGATGTCATAGCCAGTCTCCATCACCGAGGTGGGATAGAAATAACGAAGGTCATTGGTATCATCTGGCCAACCTAAGGTGGAGTGCGTCCATAACCCTGAGCTGAACCAGGTATCAAGGACATCAGGGTCCTGTACTATTTGATTTGAGCCACAATGCCTACAGGTTAAGGGCTCATCTACAGATGCCGTTAACTCGTCACAGCTCTGGCAATACCACACTGGAATGCGGTGCCCCCACCATAGTTGTCGGCTAATGCACCAATCTCTGATGTTTTCCATCCAGTCAAAGTATACTTTGGCAAAGTGTTCTGGGATTATGGTAATGCTGCCATCCCTGACAGCTTTTATAGCTGCTTCAGCCAGAGGTTTTGTGCGGACAAACCATTGCAGGCTGACTCTGGGTTCAACCATAGTCTGACAGCGGTTGCAATGCCCCACCGAATGCATATAGGGTTCGATTTTTCCCAGCAGCCCCTTATCCCTGAGCTCAGCTAACAACCTGTCCCGGCAGGCAGAACGTTCTAATCCTGTATAGGGACCGGCTTTATCATTCATGGTGGCATCAGGGTTCATAACGTTTACCAGTGGCAGATTATGCCGCCCGGCTACTTCAAAATCTGTGGGGTCGTGAGCCGGAGTTATCTTTAAGGCACCGGTGCCAAAAGAGGGGTCAACTGCGTCATCGGCGATGATGGGGATTTTCTTATTGATAACAGGAAGGACCACCTCTTTCCCCACCAAATCCTTATAGCGTCCATCTTCTGGATTTACCGCTACAGCGGTATCGCCAAAAAATGTCTCAGGGCGGGTGGTAGCCACAGTGATAAAGCCCTCCTCATCAGCCAGTGGATAGCGCATATAATAGAGGTGCCCCATAATATCCTTATGGTCGACCTCAAGGTCAGAAAGTGCAGTCTGGCAACGTGGACACCAGTTTATTATACGTTCTCCCCGGTAAATCAAACCCTTGTCGTATAGATGAACAAAGACAATACGGACCGCTTTGCTTGGGCCCTCATCAAGAGTGAAGCAATCTCGCGTCCAATCGCAGGAAGCCCCCATCATCTGATGCTGATAATTAATGCTGCTCCGGCTTTTTTCTGCCCACTCCCAGGCCATCTCTGAGAACTTTTCCCTGCCCAGGTCATTCTTGGTCAGCCCCTGTCCGGCTAACTGCTGCTCAACAAGCACCTGTGTAGCAATGCCAGCGTGGTCGCTCCCGGGAAGCCATAAGGCTGGCTCTCCTTTCATCCGATGCCACCTGACCATAATGTCCTCCACTGTGTCGGTTAACGCATGCCCCAGGTGTAGCTTGCCAGTAACGTTGGGTGGCGGCATGATAATAACGAACGGCTTCTTGTCAGGGTCAATTTTAGGGGTAAAATAGCCTTGCTCAAGCCAGAAGTTGTACCACTTCCTCTCTATCGTGCCTGGCTCATAGGCTTTCGGGATCTGTTCCAACATCTTCTAGTTGTGATTGGTTTCATACTTTGCAGCAAGCAAAGCTGCTACTTTATCCAAAATCTTATCAGCTACCTCTCTTTTAGGTAGAAGAGGCAATCTGTCAATTTTGCCATCCCTCTCGATTATGGTCACCTGGTTATTATCTGCACCAAAACCGCTATCACCCGCTGTAATATCATTAGCCACGATGAGGTCAAGGCCTTTTTGCTGGAGCTTCTGTTTAGCATTTTCTATCAGGTCGCTGCTTTCAGCAGCAAAGCCCACCTTAATGAAATCGCCCTGGACACTGCCCAGAATATCAGGGGTGGGTTCTAGCTCCAGGGTTAGTCCAGCGCCTTTCTTCTTTATCTTGTCTCTGGCTATAGTCACAGGTTGATAGTCAGCCACAGCAGCAGCCATTATCAGCGCATCAGCCCGGGGTACAGCGTCTCTTACCGCCTGGCACATCTCTTGAGCAGTACGGACATCAATTATTTCCACACCCACAAGTCTGGCAAGTGAGGTGGGCGCTGTGATTAATGTTACTCTAGCTCCTCTGTCACGGGCTGCTTCAGCCAGAGCGTAGCCCATTTTCCCCGAGGAGCGGTTAGTTATACAGCGAACAGGGTCAATAGGCTCCTGGGTGCCACCTGCAGTAACCACGATATCCTTACCCGCCATGTCTCCCCCTCTCCCCAATACCTGGCAGATAGCGCCTATAATGTCATTGATATCGGCGAGCCGCCCTAAACCTTCCTTACCTGACGCCAGCCTCCCTGAGGCCGGCCCAACAGTAATGAATTTACGCGCTTTCAGCTTCGACAAATTATCTTGAGTAATGGGATTCTCAAACATATTTGTATCCATAGCTGGAGCTATGATTACAGGTGCTTTACTTGCCAGCACCGTACAGCACAGCATGTCATCAGCCATGCCAGCAGCCAGTCTGGCAATAATATTAGCTGTAGCCGGGGCAATGGCTATCACATCAGCAGCTTCAGCCAGAGATATATGTTCGATGTTAAAATCTGTGGGCAATTCAAACATATCGTTAGCTACAGCTCCCCCTGTAATAGACTGGAACGTCAAAGGAGTTACAAATTCAGTAGCTGCTTCAGTCATAATGACGTCCACTCTTGCTCCTGCCTGGGTTAACTGGCTGGCAATATCAACCGCCTTATAGGCAGCAATACTCCCTGTCACTCCCAAGACAACGGTTTTCCCCTTCAGCATAGTGTCTCCTCAGTTATCCTCCATCTTATTCATCTCATAGATAAGACGCAACCCAATTAATGACAAATGAGGGTTTATTTCCTCCACCTCCGGTATTTCTTTGGCTAAATAGGTATAGCCTCCTGTAGCCACCACCTTCGCCTTGCCCCCCAACTCTCGCTCTATCCGCCGGAGTATGCTTTCGATAAGCCCAATATAACCAAAGAATATGCCCGATTGCATAGCAGATACTGTATTCCTGCCAATAACCTGCTTTGGGCGAGTTAATTCTATTCTGGGTAGCATAGCAGTACGGGCAAACAGTGCTTCACTAGATATGCCAATCCCTGGAGCAATAGCTCCTCCAAGATAGTCGCCTTCTTTGGAAATAACATCAAAGGTGGTAGCAGTGCCAAAGTCAATGACAATCACCGGCTCTCCATAAAGGTGATGAGCGGCAACAGCATTCACCACACGGTCAGGGCCAACCTCTCGAGGGTTATCCAGACAGATACGTACCCCGGTTCTTACACCGGGTTCAACTACCAAGGGGGCTGAGGAGGCTAAATATTTATGACACACTTCCTGAAAGACAGGTACCAGTGGCGGGACAACACTGCATAACACTGTTCCTGTGATTTTGGAAGCTGGCAGCTTGTGGTGCTGGAAAAGAGTGAGTAAAAAAGCACCATATTCATCCGCCAGACGATCCAAGCCTGTGGCTAATCGCCAGTCAACCTTTAGTTTAGCACCATCAAATACACCTACCTTAACGATAGTGTTCCCGATATCAATAGCTAGTAACATGATGACTCACCTTATATTTTAAAGGGATATGAAGTGAGTATAACATCTTGATTTAACCTTAGCCACTGCTGATAGATTCAGGGTTAAGGTGTCCGGGTATCAGCACCCTCTGGCAAGATGTTTTAGTTCCTTAACCATCGCCTGCCAATGTGTGCCCTGCCAATAAATACGATGGCATGCAGGGCATTCCATATACTGCTCTTGAGTTTTAAAGACATAGGGTGGAATTAAATCTTGTACCTCCTCTCTGCTCCTTGGTATCAGTATCTGGTTGCACTCAAGACAAAGCGAAAAGGGCTTGAAATGCCAGCTTAAATGCAAAGCCTTTACCGTACCCTGTAATTGAGCTTTAGGGTTATCCTGCTTGATAAGCATAACCTTGAGCTTGCCATCTATAGCTAGACGCCTTTTGGCGATCTGATTATCCTTGGTCAAAATTACCCTGTCTTCCCTAAGTGCAATTTCAATCATACTCCTGTCATCCTTTTCTTTAAACAGTATGGTATCGTAGCCAATCATCCTTAACCATCTGGCTAACTTGCCAACATTGTTATCTGCGATAAATTTGACCTGCGTGGACATCTAGTGTAGAGGTGGCTTACAGCCATTTGCGACGGCGCAGAAAAATAAACATACCTATGCCTATGAGTGCCATGACTAAAAACAAAATGCCAAGAGGTAAAAGGCTGCCCGAGCTTACGCCACCAGGCAGGGGAACATTCATACCCCAGATGCTAGCTATCAAGGTAGCTGGCGCCAGAAGAGCCATGACGATTGTTAGCACTCGCATTATCTCCTGAATTCGATGCGAGGTTAACCAGTTGCTAGTATCTGCAAGCCCGTCTACGACCTCCTTGCTGTCCTCAAGCCCGTCCCAAATCTTACGAACATGGTCGGCGATATCACCGAAATAGATTTCCTGCTCCTCCTTGAAAAAGGGATACTCCTCCTCCTCCAACGTTTCTATTACTGCCATCTGGGGACGAATAACGCGGCGAAAGGAAATGAGGTCCCGTCGAATCACAGCAATTTGACGAACTGTCTCAGGAACAGCTTTAGTGTAGATGAGATCCTCTACAGAGTCGATGCTTTCGGTGATTTTACCTAAGATAGGAAAGCAATAGTTAACCAATCTATCGATTATATGGTACAAAAGGAACGCTGAGGTTCTCCCCAGGTAATCCTGCCGACTTTTCTCATCAGTCTGACATTCACGGAAAAACTTGGCCAGCGGCTTGAGGTTAGCAGAGCAATGCACCGTGATGACATAATTCTCCCCGACGAAAATGTCCACCTCACTGGGCCTTGTTATGTGACTTTGCTTATCAAATACGGGAAATTGTAGGACTATGAATAAGTGGTCTTCATATTCATCGATTTTAGGGCGCTGCATGCGGCTCAAAACATCATCTAAATTGAGAGGATGGAAGTCAAATTGCTGCTTTAGAAAGTCAACTTCGTCAGTAGAAGGCCTCTCAATGTAAAACCAGGTCAGTTTGCCTTCACTAATTGAGTCGATGTTCAACTGCTCCTTTTCTGTCGTTGACATAATTGATACCTGCTACTAGGAAAATTTCCGCTATTTTATCACCAATGTCATGGCTGGGCTACATTTTAAGTTGCCTGAGTTTACACTTTTTACCGTGAAAAATCCACAAAAGGTGCTGGGAAGGAGATGATTCCTGACAAACCCTGCTGATGGCACACTGGTAAATTATGAACGCATACATTTTCTTGTCTCAACCTGGCAGGATTGATATACTAGCTCTATACTCATGGATTACGAGATTGTCATTGGCTTAGAGGTTCATGCTCAGCTGCTAACCAAAAGCAAGATGTTTTGCCCCTGCAGTGCTGATTATGTCAACGCTCCTCCTAATACTCACGTCTGCCCTATCTGTCTTGGTATGCCTGGAGTCCTTCCCGTTATTAACAAAACGGCGGTGGAATATACGATAATGACCGCCTTAGCCTTAAACTGCTCCATCCCCGAATATACCAAATTTGATCGTAAGAACTATTGCTACCCTGACTTGATGAAAGGCTATCAGATTTCTCAATACGATGCCCCTATTGGAAAGCAGGGATGGCTAATTATTGACAGCAATGGGGCTAAAAAAAAGGTCAATATCACCAGGGTACATCTTGAGGAGGATGTAGCGAAATTATGGCATAGAGGAAGTTACAGCCTGATAGATGTCAACCGCTCTGGTGTGCCGTTAATGGAGGTTGTCGGCGAGCCTGAAATCAGCTCACCTGAAGAAGCCCGAGATTACCTTATTAAGCTGCGCAGTATTCTCCGCTACTTAGGGGTGTCCACAGGTAACATGGAGGAAGGCAGCTTTAGATGCGACGCCAATATAAGTATCCGCCCTGTAGGCAGCAAAGAGATGCTGTCTAAAATAGAAGTCAAAAATATGAATAGCTTTAAGGCAGTTTACCAGGCGATGGAATACGAATACAGGCGACAAAGGGAGGTGCTTGAATCAGGTGGCGAGCTTGTGCAGGAGACCAGAGGCTGGATAGATGAAAAGTGCATAACCGTGAGTCAGAGAAGCAAGGAATATGCTGATGACTACCGATATTTCCCTGAACCTGATTTGCCTCCACTAGTTTTCGATACAGCCTGGATAGAAGAAATAAGGGCAAGGCTACCCGAACTACCTGAAGCAAGAAGAGAGCGCTTTATGGCACAATATAGTCTGCCCCTATATGACGCCAGTATCTTGACCAACTCCAAGGCGCTGGCTGATTATTTTGAAAGCTGTGTTAAATTAATGGATAATAGCAAAGTAAAAATGATAAGCAACTGGCTTTTGGGTGATTTCAGTCGATGGCTTAATGCCACTAATACCGACATTGAAAATACGAAGGTAAGCCCCGAACGCCTGGCAGAGATGCTTGACATGGTGGATAAGGGAATCATCAGTGGCCCAGCCACCAAGGCAGTGTTTGAAGAGATGTTTTATAGTGGCAAGAGCGCTAACACTATTGTGGCAGAAAAGGGGCTCAGCCAAATTAGCGATATCGATGAATTGAAAAAAGTGGTAAAACAAGTAATAGCTAACAACAAGAAGGCAGTATCAGATTATAATGCTGGTAAACAGCAAGCCTTAGCCTTCATTACCGGACAGGTAATGAAAGCTACCAGAGGAAGAGCCAATCCCTCTTTGGTGAGGGAAATTCTCATACAGGAGTTAGGAGGGAAATAACTTGCCTACTTATCTTATCATCGCTCAGATATTAGTAAGCGCGGCTTTAATTGCCACTATCCTGGTTCAGCTCCATGGTGGAGGTTTAGGGGGTATCTTCGGGCAAGCCGATTCTGTATATCGAACACGACGAGGATTAGAAAAGACCATGCTGAGACTCACTATCGTCTTAGCTATTGTTTTCGTCATCCTCGCAATTTTAACAGTAGCATCTGCTCAGTAATTAAAAATGAGCCCTATAATAACGCTGACCACTGATTTCGGGTTCGATGATGCCTATGTTGCCATTATGAAAGGCGTCATCCTGAGCATCAACCCTAAGGCTAATATCATCGATATAACCCATTCCATCGAGCCTCAGAACATTGCTCAAGGGGCTTTTATTCTCAATGTAGCTTATCGCTATTTCCCCGAGCAAAGCATCCATATGGCTATCGTTGATCCCGGAGTGGGCAGTAAACGTCGTGGGATAATACTGAAAACACCCTCATCTCTATTCGAGCCTTAAGCCAATATCCTCAAAGCCTGGGGGAAGTAAAGTTAAAAAAGGGGCTCGAAGCTGTGGCCATTACTGACCCACGTTTCTGGAGGCACCCGGTCAGCCCTACCTTTCATGGCAGAGATATTTTTGCTCCGGTTGCCGCTGGCCTCTCTCTGGGTATATCGCCTTATGAGTTTGGTGATAAAATTAACTCTCTCTATGTTTTCTCCACTCCTAAGCCGTCCCTTGACCCGCAGGATAATTTAGTGGGCCATGTTTTATATATCGACCACTTCGGCAACCTGATCACCGATATTAGAAGCACTGATTTACCCCCAGGAAATGTTATTGTGGAAGCAGCAGGGCAACTTATCCAGGGTATAACCACTCATTATGAGCAGGGCCACAGGTTGATGGCTATTCTGGGCAGCAGCGGCTACCTGGAGATATCGCTAAGAGATGGGAGCGCCTGCGACTTCCTCAACATGGAAGTGGGAGACGAGATAAAGGTAATGTTAGCCTAGGCAAAACCAGTCCTATATCGGTATCCAGGAATATAAGAATGTATATTCCCGTCAAGTTTCCCGAACCTTCACCCTACCTTCAACCCAACCAATTTTAACATTGGCCTTTCGTGTCTATCGCAGGTATATACGGCTTGATATCTAATAGAAGCGTACCATCTATGGCATCCAATCCTTTTACCTCAAGGATGTTTTCTTTTCTAGCAATTAATTCCACCACAGATAATCCTAATGGACAGGGTCTGTTCGGCGACCTCGTGGTAAAAAGCCCGTGTATCTTTGTATCCCAGGGCGTCCTAACAAGCAGATGATACCCTTTAGATTTGTGGAGGTAATATATCAAGATAATGTGGGAGAAACCCTCTATATCTGTTAAACCTTGCTCAAACTCTTTAAACACTTCTACCTGGCAGGTTTCCTTCCGTCCACAACCCTGATATGGCGCCTGCCGTCTATCACGATAGGGGGAGTGGATTATCCCTATGGGCTTCATTACCAGATTTTGCTCTTCCATTGTCGCCACCTAGCCATTAACGACAAGTTTATCAATTCTTTGAATTACAGCATCTGCTCGTCGCTTCAAATTGGAAACAGTTGTCTTCAACTCTTCAGGGGAAACGGCAACTAACTCCAATATTGCTCCTTGAGGACAGATATTCACACATTGATAACAGCGGATGCATATTCTAACATCTATTTGCACCTTGCCTCCGATAAGGCTGATTGCTCCTTGAAGGCAAACTCGGGCGCATAAGCCACAGCCTCGACAAAGGCTCTCTTTTACTTCTAACATAGCTTAATATCTCACCTGCGTCAAAGCTTTGGCCTTCGCCTCAACGTTTCTCGTAAATTCAGCGGCACAACTTCAGGCCTTGATGACTCATAAACCGTCACTACATTCCATAAGTTAGCAAATTTACCCTTAATAGAAGCCATCTGCGCTGGTGTCACAGGCTTGACAGCACAAGGACGCAAAGGGGTATTAAGCTGAACTTCATCAGGCGAGAGCGAGTTTGCTATTCGTGCTATCTCTCCGGCAAAATCTTTGTTTGCCTCAATAAACATTATTTGAAGACACAGCTTGCCGGTAAACTTACTTCTGAAAAGCCGGATGCCCTCGATTATGTCGGCAAGTATAATGTCAGCCATAGGCCTATTTACCTGCTCAAATAGCTCCTGTTTATGGGCATCCAACTTAGCCACCACTACATCTGCCTTTACCAGAGCATCAACCACATCTTCTCTGGATATCAATGAAGAGTTAGTCAGCACTGCAGTTGGAAGATGTAAAACTGATTTGGCTACATCAATAGCCTGCCCCAAATTGTCAGCTAGTGTGGGCTCGCCCGTCCCGGAAAAGGTAACATAATCAGCAGCTATACCTTTCACTTCCTTTAGCTCTTCAGTTAATCTGGCGATTGAGACAAATTCCCCTCGCGCAGTAGATAGGTTGGTAGTTCCGCCCAGCTGGCAATAAACGCAATCGAATGAGCAAATTTTGCCTTGCGCACAGAGAAGGTCTATGCCCAATGATTTACCTAATCGCCATGACGGCACTGGTCCATAAATAATGGAACTCACTTATAGCCTCAGTGGATTCAGATTCTGCTGCTAC
>JABUBO010000368.1_pt1 | contig 14392 bp, 21 predicted proteins | sample 7240361 | NCBI WGS metagenome assembly JABUBO01 (sample SAMN07256346, study PRJNA390944) | subsurface metagenome | isolation source: Methane hydrate marine sediment | place: Pacific Ocean: Eastern North Pacific, ODP site
GCATAGCGTCAAAAACCCCTTCGCAAATATAAATCTTGCTACCCGGGGCAATCTCTTTTAATATATCGGCATTAAAGAGAGGGACAGGTCTTTTAATCTGCAAATAGCGGGGTTGCTGATCGTCTGCCCGCCTGCCCTGCAAGTAAATGATCCGCCCATTATTGTAAAAGGGTATAACTATTTTATGCTCATAGAAGATTAAATTACCCTTTTCGCTCACCAGCCCAGCCTGCTTTAATTGCCCCAGGTTAAATTTCTCCCGCATAAATTTATTAGTTGCCGGGTAATCCTTTATATTAAAAAGCCGGTAACGGCTTATGGTCTCCTTCTTTAGCCCCCTGGTAGCCCCGGTCAGATAAGCGAGGCTTTTCTGATCCAGCTCCCCGCAGTAGCCCTGTAATGCCTCATAAATACCCTTTATTGCCCCGGTCTGCTCCGGTATAGGTTTATTAACTTCTCGGCTAATATCTTTTTTTCGTTTTAGCGGTCTGGGGTTATCTGTAAAGCCCGCCATCTGGGCAAGATCATTTATCGCCTGTTTAAGCCCTACCTTTTTAACTCCTATGTAAAGGTCAATAATACTTCCGCTTACCCCGCAGGCAAAACACTTAAAGCGGTTAGTTTTAAGGTCAAACCCTAAACTGGGGTTCCTGTCTTGGTGCTTATGCATCGCCCCATTAAAACATCTGGCTTGCCTGCCCCTAACCTGTAAGCCTAATTGCCGGGCAAGATCATCTATTCTTATAGCCTGTTTTAGCTGATCCAGGTCTATCATTTCTTATCTTTATTCTCCCCTTAAAAGTAAGTAAGTTATGGGGGGGCAGGGGGGCTTAAAATAGCTACCCCCTGCCCCTCTCTTCTATTTATATATATTTATAACTCTTTATGAGAAATTTACCGCTTAAGACTATTGCTATATAAGCCTTACAGAAAGCCCCTGTCGCATAATGTTTATACCTTGTCGCATAATGTTTATACCTTGTCGCATAATGTTTATACCTTACTTTGCCTGAATATCCTTTTTAGATAGAAGCTCCTTGTGCTTAATAAATTTATCAGAATAGACCCAATTAAACTGGTCTTTTATCTCGTCATATCCCCATTCTTTAAGGTGTCCTTTAACTAATAGTTCTCTAAAAGCTATTTTTATATTCTCAAGTATCCTTTTTTTACCGTGTCCAGCCCGGATACGCTTGCCCTTGTCGTCATATACCCCGTAGATCTGCTTCCCCAGGTTAAGATATTTTTTAGAGGTCAGCTTCCGAAAACCTATCTTAAAGGTCGGTCTATTGCTACCACTAAAGCAGAATAACTTATAGGCTAAATCGCTCAAACCCAAACTAAAGGCTACAAAGTTGTCATCTACCAAGACATTACCCAGCCCCTTGCCCTCTAATCCTTCAATAATGCTGGCAGAGGGGGTTATTTCTACGCTTTTAACAAATCTATCTCTAATAAAACTTATATAATTAGTCCCGGTTCGATAATCATCATTAAAGCTGTCTTCGTCTTCCCCCTTTTTAAAACGCATATTAAACTTAATATAAAAAAGCTTGTCGCTGTAAATAGATAGAGTTCTGGTCTCTTTGTTTATTTTAGTTACCGGGTATTGATAACCTGCTAAACAGAGGAGATAAACCTTTAGCTCCTGCGGGCTTGTTTTCATTATCCTGGCAATTTCCGTCAGGTTGTTTATGGTATAAATCCCTTTTTCGTCTTTATTTTTCTGCCATAATTTAATTAAAAGGTTGCCCATTATAGCGGTATTTTTGGACATAACTTTTTTGAAGGGGTTAATATTGCCCTGGTAAGCGGGTAAGGTAAACAAGGTTTGCTCCCGATCCCTGCCCACTACGCTGGCTGACGTCTTGAATAGGCTCCTTGATTGGCGGTGCATAGGTGGCGGTGGTCTTTTTGGGATCGTAAGGCTCCTGATAGGGGTCTCGTTCTTCTTGCTCATTAAAAGTCTTCTCCTAATATATTAGTAAATTCTTTAGAATATTGCCTTTCTATCCCGCCATTAGGCTTGATCTTCTTGGTATCGATAAATAACTTTTTATCCCGGTAGCTTTTTTTCTTAACTTGTAGGTAAAAAGGTGCGAAGATATTATCTAATGCCTCTAAAATGGTATGATTATAGCTGTCTATCATTCCCTGGCTCTGGATTATCCATTTGCTTATTTTATAAGTTAAATCTTGTTCATAAACCCTCGAAAGCCGTTTAAATAAAACCTCAAAGGCAAGTAAGCTTTCGTATCCCTCTATATAATTGCTCCGTAGCTTCAAAAAAAAGTCTTTTATATTAGGGGTGCCTTTTTTAAGGTCTAAAATTATCTCCCCGTCTTTCTCGGTCTCCTCAATTATTGATAAGAAACTGAAAAACCTTTTTGCCGTCCCGATATATGCGTTGTATCTACTGTAAAACTGCTCGTCTGTAATTAGGAGTTCTCTATCAAAATAATCCTCTCCCTTGCCTTTGACTAAACCCATTTCCGGCTCATAGAGGTCAGCATATTGCTTATACCAGGTAATAAATTTATACCTCAAATTGCTATTATAGAGGCTGTCTCCGGTAAGGGTCAGCTCCTCTCCCTTGCCCTGGGTCGAAAGTTCCCCCTTGTCTATCAATTCCTGCAAAACTTCTTCTGCCTTTTCTTTGGTCTTAATCCATTTAGTTAAAAACTCCGGCTGGCAGACAGCAAGCGGTTTATGCTCTTTTTCCAGTAGCCCCTCTTTAATCCATTTAAGGCAGGCGGTCTTTATGATCTCCTCTACTGTCTCCTTTTTCTTCCGGGCGTGTTTTACCAGGGTCGAAACTAACAGATCCCGAGAGGTAGGCTTTCTTGCCTCTATAAGTTTTGTGTCCTCGTCTTCGGTATGCTCTTTATAGGGCAGTTTGTTCTCCTTCACATACCGCCTGGCTACTTCCCATAATGGTATGCAGGCATAAGTAGCAAACGACATATATTCTTTACTGTGGGGGTTGTAGAAGTTTTTACTTACCCGCTCGGCTATGGTCTCAAAGTCTTTAGCCTGGTAAAGTTCGGCAAGTTCCTGCTCTTCTTCTAAATAGTTGCGTTCAGTCTCTATATCCTGATCAATCTTAAGTAATTTCTTTTGATACTCCTTACCTATAAGCTCAAAGGTAAGCTCGTATATTGCCTGGGTAAATTCATAACCCTCTTTTAACTTCTCCTGCCTCTGCCGGCTAATGATCTCTATTGCTTCCTTTGCACTTACCCGTTTAATCTTTGCCAGCTTGTCCAATGCTTCCTTCACCTCACTATGAACCGGGTAAAATTGAAAATCCCTTAAATACTTTCCCATATTTTGAAATTCTATCAGTGTGCTTAAATAGGTGGTCTGGGCGTCAAGTTCCGCAGAGCAAAGGGTCTTCCAGCCTTCACGATAGCGGTTAAATTCCTTTACCTCGTTATTGTTTTTAGGTGTCCAGCCTTCACCGCATAAAGCGGTTATATCCGCCCCAGTTAAAAATTCCTTGCCTTCTTTCTCCCTGCTCACGGTATCGGCTACCATAAGCAAAACCCGCTCCTTCGGAGTAAAATTTCCTCTTTGTAATAACTTGCTAAAGTTTCTCATATTATCAAACCCCCTTCAAAAGCGTAATTTAATATCCCCGTTTCTTAAGTATCAACTGTTCAAAAGCCTCTAATTTATCGTTAAGTTGTGCCACCTCTAAAGCCTTAATTAAATGCCCCGTCAATACCCCTAAACAGTTGGCTACCTTTACATCAAGCTCTCCAGCCCTGACCCGGTTAATGGTATCTACCAGCAATAAAACTACGTCTTTAGGTGTCTTTAAAGTCATAGGTGGCAAAGGCTCGGCTATGGTCAAGGCTCTCCGGTTAGCCCCGCCCCGGGTCTGGGCAAGCTTCTTCTGCTCTTTTCTAATAGCGGGGTTGTGTAGATAGCAAAATTTGCTTCCTTTCATAGCATAAGCCCCGCATTGTTTCCCGTTGTCTTTGGTGTATTTACACTTTTTATCTACCATTTAATTGCCTTCCTTCTCCCCTGCCAGGATAGTATTTAGAGTAATTACCATATCTTCCTAATAATCTTCCTGCCTATGATCTTGTTTTTTACTCTCCGGGCTATCTTCTTCGGATCACCGCTTGTTATCGCTTTAACGTCGTTAAGTTTGCGAGCCAGTTTATAAACAAAAGATACTAATTTATTCATTTCTTAATGTCCTGCCCTTTTCTTATTTTACTTATAGCGTCTGCAATTATATCTTCAAAAGCCTTTATAAATTCCGCCAGTTTCGCCCTTCTTGCTAAAAGCTCCGGAGACTGCTCCCGCCTTTCTCTCCTGCTTCCCTTCTCAATAGCCATATTAAATTATCCTTCCTGGTAATAATATATTAGCTTTTTTAAACAGTCCTACCCGCCTTTAGGTTGCCTATCTCTTTATAAAGTAGCTGATAATAGCGGTCAGGGTCTTGCCCTGCTTCCGCAATTTCAATATCTCTTTAAGCCTCCGGGTGGCTTCTATTCTGGGGTAATATTTGGCAAGCCGGTCTCCCCTCTGCTCATAAGGTAAAAGCCCCAGCTCACTATAATATTTAATGGTCGAATACCTGACCCCGGCAAGCTCGGCAAGCTCGGCAAGCTTTAAAAACTCCCTCTGTTTAATCTGCTCTAAATTCCTTTTTGTCGGCATAGTCTAATCCCCCTGTTTCTACTTCCTGTAATTAGGATTATCGGAAGTAGAAGACTCTCTGTTTAAAGTTAAGTAATTACTCCTCGCAAAACTTAACTTTAAGTAATTCCTTTAATTTCGCTTCTCCCTTATCGGTTAAGGTTATTATTTTTACCTTATTAAATCCTCTCATCGAAGGGATAGCCACCTTCTCTTTTCTCGGGCTGGCTAAAACCTCTTTGTAATTATCTTCAAAGGCTTTTAAGGTTTTGCCCTGCATACCGTAAATCGTAGCCATAGTTTCTATTGCTACGGGAGATAGCCCGGTAATAAATCCCCTATCAATTAAACTCCAGATTGACCTCGATAAAACTGCCTCTGTGGTCGGTGTCCTCTCTTTAAAAAATTCGCTAATTACCTGCTGTCTGGCAATCATCTTATTAGGTGCCTCCCCGCAAGCTGTTAGAATCCACTTTTGAAGTCTGCTTAACCTCTCTCTGGTCATCTCTGGCTAAAAATTAACCCCCTTAAAAGCCTTATAAAAGCGGGGCAAGTCTGCCTCTCTTTTAATGCTGTCATTATAGACTTGTAGCATTTCCAGGCTTTTGTGCCTGGTATATTGGGCTACCTCTAACAGGTCGCCTTTATAAGTCTTAATTAACTTGGTGGTAAAATAATGCCTAAAGCCGTGCGTGGTCTTATTGATCCCTAATTCTGCCAGGGTAGCCTTTACAATACCCCTTATCGCCCTGGTGGTAAGCCGGCGGTGGCGTGAATTATTGCTCTGGCTGGTAAACAAAGCCCCGTCAGCTATCTTATTAGTCTTTAAATATTCTTGTAAGGTCTTACAGGTTTCCGGGTGTAAGTTAATCAGTTCTTTGTCGTCTTGCCCCTTGCCCAGTATAAAGGCAGTCCTGCTCACAAAGTCAAGGTCTTTGACCTCAAGCCTGATCAGCTCTATCTGCCTTAAGCCCTGTAAGGTCAATAAAACTAATATAGCCTTTAGCCTGGCAGTCTGGGGGGTATTGGGCAGTGGTCTGATCTTCTCCATTAAAGCGTTAATCTCCTCATCGGTCAGCCCATCTTTTTTGTGCTTTTTGCTCTGTCTAAAAGTCTTTATATTCTGGGTTATGTCGGTAGGCAAAACCCCCTGTCGGTTAAGCTCCTTTAAGAAGACTCTGGCGGTAGTAAGGTATTTGTTTTTTGTGCTTACGCTTAAATCTGTCCGGTCGGTTAATTCCCTTTTGAAATCTAAAAAGCTGTTGCGGTTGATCCCGTGCTTACGGGTAAAGTCAAGAAATAAACCTATGCGGGTTTTATAGTCGGCTCGGGTAGTCTCTCTAACGTCTAAAAGGTCAAAGACTTTTTCAGCTTTAGCCTGGGCATTGTCAAGGGTCAGCTCCTTATCTCCTATCGTTATAATATCTTTTCTCATCTTATCCCCCTTATCATTTTAAACTTACTACTTATATTATAACGATAAATAAAGAAATGTCAAGGCTATTCCAAAACTTTTACCAAAATCCTCTCCGGACACTCTTTATATTTCGATATTCGCAATTTCCTTTATAGACTTAATATTCGATTCAATTTCCTCTATCCAATATTCAAAACTTTCTTCTGCCGTTCCCGGCTTTCGCTTCAATTTAAGCTCTAACAAAATATCAGCAATCTTTTTTATATTCTTCAAGCGATCGGTTATCCTATGATCACTAATATAAATTTTTTTCTCTTTCTTGCCCATATCAATTTATCCCCTTTCTATTTTGTGAAGGGCGTTCACTTTTTAAATACTGTTAAGCTAATATCATTAAATTTTAAATTGCCCTGCCCCCTCTGAAAAAATGTTTATTTAAGAGGGCAGGGGATCGGCAATCCGGTAAACTCCCGTCAGAAAGTCCGGATCACCGAATAATTTTAGTTACTCCCTTTTCTTTTCTTTCTTAGTCAAAAAGTAAACTACCCCTACCATTATGGCTAAAACTATCCAGTTAGAGTTAAGAAATCTGATTATAATTAACCAGTCCATTTTTTTTAACGCCCCCTTTATTAAGTTCATTTTGCCTATCCCCTTGTAGCCAACCCGACATACGGATTCCCTTCTTTTGGAAACGGTATTGCCGTGATTAAATATGACAATTCTTCTATATCCTCTTCGCCCAATTTATACCTATATCCTTTCAAAATTTCACAGACCTCTTCTTTGTATTCTTTTTTAGTCAACTATCTCACCTCACTTTTTATCTTTTAGTCTTGTGCCTACTTTTTTTCCATAATACTGACCTAAAAAATTATCTTCTTCAAATTGCCTTTGACCTTCTTCATAACCACTATTGCCCATTAACCAAAGTATTAATAATATAATTACGAATAACCAAAACCAAAAATTAAACATTTGTCCTCCTTTTTTAATTGGAGAAGACCGTTAGTTAGTTAGAGTCAGAACTCTGGAAAGAAAAAACTCCAACTTGACTAATAAAATGCACAGTTTTATTTTTACGATCCCCTCCAACTTTCTTTAACTTTTCTTTTTTTCTTTCCTAATGCAACAAATTATTATACCCAAAACCACTAATGCCGTTACAACAACATACCAATACGAATACATCATTTAACCCCCTTTTTTAAATTGCCCTGCCCCCTCTGAAAAAACGTTTATTTAAGAGGGCAGGGATCGGCAATCCAACTAAAAGCACCGACTGAAAGTCAGATTACCGGGATACTTTTAATAACCTCTATAACTTTCGTTATTATGAAATACCGCTTTATGATCATAGACAATAAATCTTTTATCCTTTCTTTTTTCTCTGGCTTTCTCTTTCCTCTTAATAAGTCCCTCGATGATTTTTAAAGCCTTTGAATATTTAGATCGTTCCCTCTCTGTCAGGTCTTCCTTCTTCAATTCCACCTTATAGAAAGCCCTGGTTTCTTCTAAATTCCTTAAACTTAACACCATTTTAAACCGCTCACTTTCTTATGATCACCACCTAAACCTACCTGATTTTTTTCTTACAGAATACTTTTTTTTCTTCTCCGGCTTCTCCGTCTTCTTTATAAATGCAAGATAGATTATCCCAGCTAAAAATAATAGAAATAACAGCCACAAAAAACACCTCATTTTTTTACTCCCTTCTCCTAACCGATAGAAAATGTTAAGATAGAGAGGTCGGGGGATCCCCAAAGAATAGGATTATAAGGATTCAACTTTTAAATCTTATTTAGAGGGGATTCCCTGTCCCTCTTTAATTTGTTCAGGATACCCTGATTTATCTTTTATTCATCATAAATCCACCCGCTAAACTTTTATCCAAAACCTTCTTTTCTGATTCTATATATCTGCTGTCAAAGCAATCATCTTTAAAGTCCTTTTCAATCCAACCAGCGATCCCCCTTAATGCTTTTACTGCTATCTCTTTTTTTGTTCCCGGTTTGATAAAGACCCGGACACTCCAAACCGGATACATCAATTCAGAAGTAAGCGTATTCATATAAGCGATACCGTCTTTACTTGGAGCAACAACACTATCGAAACAGTCGGGACTTGTAAAAGCGTCGTATTGAAAGAAATCAGTTATTTCTCCTTCGCTATAATGCTCTAATAGTTTTTTCTTTGTCCTCAAAGCCATTAGTTTTTCACCCCCTTTATTATTTGATAATACGTTCAGAATACCCCTAAAACCGCTCAAATTCCGCTTTGTTAGCGTTTCTTTGACCTATCCGATACCTTTTCTACCACTCCCCTTTTTAGCTCTAAACCCTGAAAGCTATAAGATATAAGGCTTTTAATCAATTTAGCTAAAAATAAAACCTTCAATTTTGCCTTTTAAGCCCCCTGTTTTTTTCGATAGGTATAATCATAAGCGAAATATCGTTATTTTAATTAAAAACTTGCACCTATTCGAGCCTGTTATTGCCGGTTAATTATCCTGCTCCGGTTATCCTTCCTTTTAAATCGCTTCTTTTTTTCTCCCCGGTTGAATTTATCTAACCGGTCTGTCTCCAACCTATTTTTTCTCCCCCATTTTAAGGCTCGTTCTAATCTTTTATCTATCATTATTTAAAAAATTCACCACCCTTAAACTATCACTACCGGAGACTATATCCTTTCTCCTATTTCGTCTATCTTTTTTATAAGCCAGCTCCTGCCTTCTTTTTCTTCTCCTAACCTATCATTCCAGGCGTCAAAGTCGATATACTCTTTAATTGATTCCATTACTAATTTTTGAATTTCGAGAGGCGGTAGAGCGTCAAGTTCCCAGCAGTCAGAGCCGAATTGACTTATATAATTTTTTGCTTTAGTATCGCTTTTCTTAACCGGATTCGGCTTTAGATTAAACTTCCTTACCTGATTGTAAGTCAAGCCGATTCTTTTTATTTGAATAGAATACCCACCATAAGCCAGGAGCCTCTTTTTTAAGTCCCGGGTCATATCAAGACCGCTCGGATCGTGATCGCTTAAATGTAAGATTACTCTCTCTTTACCGCTATATTCTTTTAATCGTTCAATTCCTTCCATAACTTTTGTAAAAGAGGTATTTCCTATCGCCGGGAAGACTAAAACCCGAAAGTCTTTAGCAACCTGATTAACTAAATTAGAGAGAGCGTCTTTCTCGATCCAAACCTCAATTTTATAGTCCTGATTCTTCCATATCTCTATTTTGTAGTCTTGCCAACAATTTTTAAGATAATCAATTTCTGACCTTAAAAATTCTTGGGGATTATTAGAGCCATAATCACCACCTAAAGCAGTTCTCGTCTTATCTTCAATCCTGGTATAATCAACCTCTCCTCTCTCCCGAGCTTTTACTAACATTCTATCAAACTGTTTATATCTTGATTTCGTATTCTCGAATAAAAGGTAGGGATCAGAAATAAGCCGGTAATAAATCTGTCGGACCGTCAGCTTAAAATCATACTGACTAATGATCTCATTTACTATCGGGATTGTTTCTTTGTGTTTCATTTTATATCAATCTCCTTTTTTATAAATTGCCCCTTCTTAAATTCTTACGGGTCTTTAATACTTTAGCGATCATATCTCTCCGAAATTTCTTATTATCAGTTTTGTTATTAGAATAGACTTCTTCAAGCTCACTACCGCAAACAGGGCACTTATTTTTATACTTGTATTTCATAACCCAGCCACAAAAAACCCCCCTACATTTAGGGCATAAGTATTCAGGCATTATTTATCACCCCTTCCCTAAATTTTTAATGCTCATTCCTCTTTTTTTCGGTCAAGCCTTCTTCAATTCCCACTTATAAAAAGGCAAAATTTTTTTAGAGTTTTAAAATTTAACCTCATTTATCCCCTTCGGCTTATCTTTTATCACCTTCTCCGTCAAGAAATTTCTGTAAATTTTCTTCTGATACCATATAGAATTTACCTATTTTGATAGCCTTTAACCTGCCCCGGTTTATATACTTCCTGACCGTCTCCGATGGTATTTTTAACATCTTTGATAAGGTTTGCACATTATAAAATTGCTTCTTTCCGATCTTGATAGTAGTCATTATGCTTTAATACCCCCTTAATATTTGATATTTTGATTTTACCATATCTAAATATATAAAGCAAGTAGAAAAAAGATATAAGTTTATAAACCTTTCTAAACATTTACAACGTCCTATAACAAGTGTTATGTAAAGTAAACTAAAAAAGACCCCCCGAAAGCCCTTTGTTTATAAGGGTTTCAGGACGCCTCTTTTCACTACTTTTTACCATAAATCCACCGCTATATGTAGCGTAGTTTTTTAGCTAAAAGCCTTATAGAATAAGAGATAATCAGCTATAACAAGTTCACTTTACATAATACTTGCCTGGACAGCTTTATAATTGTCTATAACCGGGCAATACCCCCCACCCTTTTGCCCAATTTATAGATATTACTGGCAGAGACCCCCTACCCGGTTTCCGCCACAACCTTATTTAGGGATCGCTTTTATCCGGATAAGAAAAGAGGGTATTCCTGCCCCCTAATTAGATTCTTATTACGTAGTAAGAATTGAAACTTTGAAATTAAGCAACGTTCCTTAAATCTTTCTTCTTTTTTTATTTCTTCTTTGGTATCATCTTGGTATCATCTTGGTTTAGTTTCTTCAAAGAATAATCTACCCCCTATTTCGGCAATTAAATGCACTATAATTTTATTCTTTAACTTCCTAAAACCCTATAATTATAAGAGCCTTGATATAAGCAGTTAGTTTTTATTTTTCTTAAAATTTTAATCAGGATCAGAAATAAAAAAAAGAAGCTGGTATGACATCATACCGCCCCCTGAATTTTCCACTATATTCCACTATAATTTTTCTTCTTTATCGCTTGAAGCCCCTGAATTATAAGAGCTTTGATACTACCAGGTAATTTTATAATTTACGAAAAATTTTTAACCGCTTCACAGAATTTATTTATATCAGTTCTACTACCTTTAAAAACCTGCTTTTTTGTAAGATATGTAAACGTTTACAAACCTGAAAATGTAACCTTTTATTACATCGATCCCCCCTTTTTTTGTAAGATAAACCTTACATTCTTTACCTTAACCCCTAACCCTTTCTTTTTATCGATATTTCTTTCGTTTCTTTCGTTTTGAATATAGACCCCTGACCCCTAAAAATAGTATCGCTAAAAAGCAGGGAACCCTTATCACTACGGCAGGACAGGGGTAAAGCCCTGACACTCCTAAACCTTTATATAAGAGATGTTTCCTTTTTGTCATTTTTTCTTTGGATTCTTTGGATTTTATCCTAACGTTAGTGAAGTATATTTTAAGTGATAGATAAGAGCTTCCCCTTTTTGTGCTTTTCCTTTCCTTTTTGTCCTTTTTAAGTAGGATCAGTTTAATTTTCTGCTTCCCTTTTTAGCGAGATTTAGTTTCTTTAGTTTCTTTTCTTGCCTGGTATTTTAGCTAAAAAAAGAAAATAGGTATAATTGCCTATCATTGCCTTAAAAATAAAAATATGTGTGAATAAAGATACCCTACGTTCGTTAAAAGGGTATTCCCGGAGATTAAACTGGTAGTTAGTGAAGAAGTGAAGAAAGCAAGATCAAAGTAGTTTGACCTTGAAAGATTAGGATAGGTTATTTAAGAGGTGCTTTTAGTGCTGAAATTCACGTTCCGGGTGCCTTTCTACCCTTGTTGTTAGCTTACCAAGCATTAACCGCTTATGATACCCTATGTAATTTATTCTATTCCTGTAAACCCTTGTTAGATAGGTTATTTTTTATACTAAAACCGCAGTAGATAAGACCGTTTTTATCCGTTATTAACCGATAAAGCGGTTAGATTCTCTAACATAAAGATTATGCAAGACCCTGCAGTATCTTGATCTCTTTAAGATATTTTAATTTTTATCTTAAACTTTTACCGATTTTCTCCGTTATTAACGGGCATTTATTGTTTTTTCTTTGAGATATTTTGAGATAAAGCCCCCCGCTTTTTCCCGCTTAATCGTTGTAATTCTTTCCATTAAGTCTCCATTATTATTGGACATTTCCTAATATCCGGAGAGATCCGTTATCTCTCACCTTCCTCTAAAACTTTTATTAAAGCTTCTCTCTTAATTTTATGAGTTTCTATTCCTTTCTTTTCAGCTTCTTTTTTCAGTTCCCAGTAACTTAAAGGTTTATAGTCTATCCCATCGTTTCTGAAATGCGGTCTCATTTTGGCAATTATAGCCGGGTTATGCGTTTCAAACTTCCCGTCTTTATCAAAGCGGGCTATTATCCTATTCGCTTTTTTACTATTCACCACGAGACCTGGTGTATTAGTATAAAATATCATAATTTTTTAATCCCCCTGTTATCGAATTTAGATAATTTAATAGACTGTTCAATTTACTTCTGCCTCGCACGTGCGTAAGGAGAGTATGGAAAGCCTACGGGTCGCTTTCTCATTCATAAATTAAAAGCAATCAATTTCTGCCTCTGTATAAGGGTTTTCAAGCTATATCTTGTAAGTTATATATCCTAATATGCCCTAACAAAAGCTTTTATTGCTGTATTTTGAGTCTAATTTAACATTAGCTCTAATTTTAGAAGCTACGATAGCAAGTTTCTGGCTACAAATAAAGGCTTTCCTGTTCAAAGTGATTTTCTTCCTGCGATACAACCCCCATATATCAAGATAGTTTATACTGATTATGTTTTCTTGCGAAACATTTTCTCCTGGTAAGCGGATTGAGGAAGGCTATCAGTAGAGAGTAGGAGTTAGGACATCGGACAACCCCCCACCCCTGCCCTTCTATCTATCAGGGAATAGGAGAGTCAGGGAGTCAAAAGATAAACTTCCCATATCTACTTTTTAACCCGGAGTAATTTCTCCAATCAATATTTAGTTCGGCTAATAGCTTTTCAATAATGCTCATCGTTTGCTCTAATTGATTAGCAACATACCATATCTTTTTTTTCGATAAGCCCGGATTGTAGATATTTTTCTCGTTGAAGTAAAATCTTATCCTGGCTAATTGAATAACCTGCTCCTTTGCCTTTTTATTGAGTTCGATAACTTCCATAATTATTGTATTCCCCTTTCTTAAATTATTAAAGGGCTTCTATAAATTCGCTATACTCCCCGTTAAATTCCATTTTTATTTTAGTGGGTGCATTGTATCTGTTTTTATCTATCTTTAAATAAATAGTCCTGGGTTCGTTAGCTTTAAAATCCTCTATTGTCTGGTTTTTCTTCTCTTTCTCCCCCTCTAAAAACATCACCACATCGGCAAGGTAAACTATATCTACACTCCCCTTAATAGTCTGTAAACCGCTATGCAAATATCCTGCCTTATTTTTCTGGCTTACTAAAAGTATGGTCGCCCCGGTTCGCTCACTTATCCCCTTAAAACCTGTTATCAGTTTACTCTCCCTATCTACCTGGTCTCTGTAAGTCGGGACATCAAAAACCTGTAAATGATCTATAACTACCAGGAGCTTTTTATCTTTATGCTCTGCCTTGATAAAGTTAATCTCCTGCTCTACTGTTTCAAAGCTTATATCCGCCTCGCCTCGTTCCCGGGTTCTGATATAAAAAATATCTCCTACCTTCTTTAATATATCTTTGCCTGCTGACAATCCACTTTTATTTATAAATGATAACAGTTCCTTTTCTATCTGTTCTCCGGTTAAATACCGCCTGCCCTTAAGCAGTATATCGCTATATCTTACCTTCGCCACCCGGTTTAAAATCTTGGTAAATATTGCCCGCCTGGGCATTTCAAGGCTGTAAAATATAGCCGGTGTCCCTAAATCGCTGACCTCAAAAGCAAGCTGTAAGGCAAAAGAAGTTTTGCCCTGCCCGGCTAATCCACCTAATACTATTAAGCCGTCAAGACCTAAAGTCGCCTTGTTTAATCTGTCAAAATCTGTTTCAATACCTAAAAACTTTGTTTCACCATCGCCTAATGTCTGGTAATACTCCTCTAAATACTCGCCGGCAGGTCGGGGCTTGCCTTCTATCTCAATATCCTGCTCCGGTAAAGTGTCAAAATCCTTTTCAGTCATCTTGTTTTTTCTCCTTTCCTTGTGTCTCTACCTCTAATTTATTGGCAAATACCCGGTAGTTAAAGCCTTGTTTTTCGCAATACTTTACCCCTGCCTCTAACGAATTAGAGGCTTTTATATCCTTTTCTATATCCGTGCCTCTGATCCTTACCTTATATTTCATTTCCCAGCCCCCTTTATAAAATACTCCGTTATATCTTTTATCCCATCGGGCAGTCTCTTGGTCTTTACCTT
>JABUBO010000369.1_pt1 | contig 14363 bp, 9 predicted proteins | sample 7240361 | NCBI WGS metagenome assembly JABUBO01 (sample SAMN07256346, study PRJNA390944) | subsurface metagenome | isolation source: Methane hydrate marine sediment | place: Pacific Ocean: Eastern North Pacific, ODP site
ATTTACGTGCCTATAAGGCCCAGCAGGCCCAGATTCATGAACGGTAAATAGTCAATAATCAATAGTAAATAGTAAATCATGAGCATCAAGTATCTAACTTTAGCTCACTTTAGGCACTTTAGCTCACTCTTCACTCTCTCACCCCTCTACATCTGTAGAGATGCCTCTACAAATCACCCCTTTTTATGCAAAACAAACCCAATGTCAAGGACGCTCAAATTAACGTAAACTCTTATATGAAAAGTATATATGAAAAATTGGACACTTGGCTAAGTGGAAAAAACAAAGCCAATTCAAACCCAATCAAACCCAATCTCCGAAAAGCCAAAATGAACGTAAACTTAACTTTAACAAAGGATTACAGAAAAAACGATGATTTCGTAGTCCGAATAAACAAACCCAATTTCCGAAATGCCAAAAATGAACGTAAACTTAACTTTAACAAAGGATTACAGAAAAAACGATTGTTTAGCTGCCCCAAAAACAAACCCAATTCAAACCCAATCTTGTCCGCCGTAGGCGGATTCCGAATGAGCTTAAAATCGCTTGCCAGAAAATCCGGCCACACCCTCTCAGAGAGGATATTTGCAAAATATTTGAATCTTGATACTATAGTGCAATGAGAACAAGTTTCAGACCACGTTATGTTTCGGTCTCAGCGAATCTTACTTAGGAGAGGATTATGAGCAAAAAATGTTCAACAACCCGAAGAAACTTTTTAAAGAGAATTGTTGCTGCTGCAGAAAGACTCACAACGTTATTACTCATATTCGGCCTGACGTGTATTTCGTTCTCAGGTACGGCCTTCGCTACGGACGCAGACTGGGAAGACCTTTTTGACGGCAAGACTCTCAACGGCTGGATCCAGCGCAACGGCCAGGCAAAGTACACTATCGAAGATGGAATGATTGTAGGAACCACAGTTCTCAATACGCCCAACAGCTTCCTCTGCACCGAGAAGATGTACACCGATTTCATTCTGGAGCTGGAGTTCCTTGTCGAACCCGATATGAATTCAGGCATTCAGATTCGCAGCCACAGCTTTGAGCACTTTAAGAACTACCGCGTCCACGGCTATCAGGTCGAGATCGACACCTCAGACCGGGCCTGGAGTGGCGGCATCTATGACGAGGCCCGCCGGGGCTGGCTCTTTTCCCTCAAGGACAAACCCGAAGCGCAAAAAGCCTTCAAGCAAAATCAATGGAACCACTACCGCATCGAGGCCATTGGCGAGAAGATACGAACGTGGGTGAACGGTGTGCCCGCCGCCGACCTGAAAGACGATATGACCTCCACCGGCTTTCTCGCCTTACAGGTGCACGGTTCCAAAGTTGCAGACAAAAAAATCAAATGGCGCAATATCCGCATCCGAGACCTCAGTCGAGCAAATCAAAGAATTCTAAAGGCTCTGATTGTTGACGGCCAGAACAACCACGATTGGAAAGGCACTACGCCCGTTCTCAAGAGCTTACTGGAAGAAACAGGCCTGTTTGCTGTGGACGTAGCGACCACGCCCGCCGAAAAGCAGCCGATGGATTCATTCAGGCCAAATTTTGCAAAGTACGATGTTATTGTCTCGAACTATACCGGCGCAGACTGGCCCAAACAAACCCAGGATGCCTTGGTCGAGTATATGAAAAACGGCGGCGGTCTGGTTATCTACCACGCCGCAAACAACGCATTTCCCAAGTGGAAGGAGTGGAACGAGATGATTGCTATCGGCGGATGGGGCGGCCGAGACGAGAAGTCCGGGCCGATGGTTCGTTACCGGGACGGCAAAATCGTTTTGGATAACTCTCCCGGTCGCGGCGGGACACACGGGCCGCAGCATGAATTCCAGGTTGTGATTCGAGACCGTTTACACGCCATTACCGCAGGGCTTCCCGAAAAATGGATGCATGCAAAGGACGAGCTCTACAGTAAACTCCGAGGCCCCGCAAAGAATATGGCTGTCCTCGCAACCGCCTACGCCGACCCGGCAAAAAAGGGCACCGGCGAGCACGAACCTGCCCTGTTCACTGTGCGCTATGGCAAAGGGAGAGTATTCCATACGGTCCTCGGTCACGGGCCCGAACAGTTGCGATGTGTCGGATTTATCGTTACCTTCCTGCGTGGTACTGAGTGGGCCGCCACAGGACGAGTTACCCGGATGGAAGTTCCCGCGGACTTCCCGACCGCCGATAAGGTCAGCCTTCGGGTGGGCCTCTCGGCCAACTAAGAAACCATCGAAGTTTACGACTCCTGCCGGGACGTAGCTCTTGCCGCGATGCGTCGCAGCGGGCCGGCACGGCTGAAAGGAGCACCCGCGATGATAGAGATTCGACTTATGACAATCGATGACCTTAAGCTTGGGCTGAGATTAACCGAGCAAGCGGGATGGAACCAAACCGAATCAGATTGGCTGCGTTTTATGAATATGGAACCTACAGGCTGTTTTGTGGCCGAGCTGAACGGAGCATCAGTGGGTACAACCGCTACCTGCATCCTTGGCAAGGTGGCCTGGATAGCTATGGTTTTGGTCGATGTCAATGCCCGCGGCAGGGGCGTAGGTACAGCGCTGTTGAAACACGCCCTGAATTATCTCGATGAGCGAAAAGTAAAAACTGTTCGTCTTGATGCAACTCCCGCGGGTCAGCCTATCTACGAGAAATTGGGATTTGCGCCGGAATACGAGTTAGCTCGTTTCGAGGGCATAGTACCGCCGGGCAAAGCCGGGCCCCTCGTCCCAAAAGGTACACCAGATGCCTTCGCGAGCATAATTGAGTTTGATAATCGAATGACCGGCACGGACCGTGCGAAAATGCTTAGCCGGCTATTTGAGGAATTCCCGGAAAACATATGCCTCTTGCGGCATGGTGACATAGTAGAAGGATATATCACCACTCGTCCCGGAGCAAATGCAGTACAAATAGGACCGTGTATAGCTACGCGCAAAGCCGGTCCGGCATTACTTTGCGATGCCTTGAAACGTTCTGTGGGAAAGCAGGTATTTATCGACATACCTCTCGACAACTCAGATGCGGTGGACATTGCCCAGTCAAGCGGACTAAGAATTCAACGACCTTTTACGAGGATGTACCGCGGCGAGCCGGTCAAGGACAATGTCAAAGCATTATGGGCCAGCTCAGGCCCTGAGAAAGGATAGCGGCTGACCCGGCTGTTCAGTAAACGAATTTGGGCAGAATCTCTACACTCCTTAGAATTCCAAACGAGGCAAGTGACTACACCTGTTCAGGTACTACGAAAGGTTTTCTGTAGCTGCGGGAAAGATGCTCATTGGCTCGGTCGCTGAATTCGCCTACGAATTTTTCCTTGTCGGAATCCATTGTCAGCCAGGGGCCAAGAATCCGTGGTGTTTGTTGCACGTCCACAACATTAAGTAACAGGTGTTCCTGAAAACGCTCGAACGCATCCAGCAATTCCTTGTTTGACTTGGTCGATTGCACTATTTCATCGCGCGAGGCCGTCTGGCCGAGCCTATAGGAAATATTTCCCATGTGACACAATGTAGTAGAAAGATGCCCTTCGAGGACATCGGCGTTAAGGTCGCTGACTTTGCGGCTGCGCACAGCCTTGATGAAATTCTCGTGGTGACTGCCGCCCCCCGTGACTTTGAACTGTTTGAGCTTTTTGCCGTTATAATCGTAAGCCCAGCCGCCGGCATAGTAACCGCCCTCACATTCAATAACCACCATAGTGCGAATGTTACGGTAGGTGGCGTCCATGGCCGAATCCCCTTTCTTTCGCGGCAGGTTACGCATCTCAAAGATGATTGGGGCCGGCTTGTAGTCAAAGAACGCTACCTGAGTGTTGGGTGTCTGCCTGTCGTCGTCCCAGAGGAACTTGCCGCCAAAGCTAATCACCCGCGGGGCCAGGGTGGAATAGCCCAGCGCCCATCGGCAGACGTCGATGCAATGGACACCATTATTACCCAGGTCTCCGTTGCCGTAAGGCCACTGCCAGTGCCAGTCATAGTGCAGGTTTTTGCGCATCAGGGGTACCATGGGCGCCGGTCCCATCCACAGATTATAGTCAACTGTTTCAGGAATGGGCTGAGGGCCATCTACTTTGCCGATAGGGCCGCGCGGGCTAAAGTAGTAGCAGCGTGCTCGAAGTATCCGGCCAAGACGGCCCTGCCGGATGTATGCAAACGCCTGCATAAGCCCCTCATCGGAGCGGCGCTGGGTGCCTGTCTGCACAATCCGGTTGTATTTCCGGGCCGCTTCGACCATCTTGCGGCCTTCCCGGATATTGTGTGAGACCGGCTTTTCAACATACACGTCCTTGCCGGCCTGGCAGGCCCAGACCGTAACAAGTGAATGCCAATGGTTGGGTGTGGCCGTAATAATTGCGTCGATATTTTTATCGTCCAGCAGCTTGCGAACGTCAACGTAAGTATCAACCTTTTCATTGCGTTCTTTGAGCTTCTTGACTTCCCGGTCGATAAGATTTCTATCCACGTCACACAGCGCCACGACTCGGACGCCGGGGATTTCGCCAAACCATTTGATGTGATTGCTCCCCTGGCTGCGAAAACCCACCACGGCAACGCGAATATCATCATTGGCACCAAGTACACGCCCGTAAGGCGCAAAAGTCATAGCGAGGCCCCCGGCCAATGAACGTTTCATGAAAGTACGACGTGTAAGGCGTTTCATAATTGTTGTCTCCTTATTTGACATTTTCGCTTGCCAACATCACCAAATTTTTGGCAGGCTAATATATCAAATCTGCCTCGAAAATGCAACTATTTTCGTCATCTATATCAGTGAAACGAGATAATAGATTATGCTGGCTATCGTAACACCTATCGAGATGAGCATGGCGATGTTCCACACTACTGCTTTTGCGCCCGTTGGTTTGTCTTCGCCGAGATACTTTTTGCTGTTGTTGAGAATGAAAAAGGCAATGAAGGCAATGGGCAGCATTAGTCCGCAAATTGCCGAGGCAGGTATCGCGACCCAGGGCCCAAGATACTTCCAGAGCACCACACCGGCTACGGCTGGCGCAGGGAGCAGGCAGGCCAGCCGGTAACGCCAGCCACTCGGCTCAATGCCAAATATTTCACACACGGCAAAGCCGCTAATAATCATGTGCATAGTAATCGAACTTAAGGCCATTCCCAGTATCCCTAAGCCAAAAACTATCCGCGAAAAGAACATGCTCAATCCCGCAGACTCAAGCATGGCCGCTGCCGTGATGGGTGATAGTTTCGTGGAGCCCGAAGCAAATTGCGCAGGGTCATAGATGGTGCAGCCGGTTGCGATGACCATAAGAGACGTCGCAATACAAAACGGCAGCAGCATGCCGGTAATCAAATCGAATCTGGATAGGCCTCGATGTTCCTTGCCCCAGCCGCGTGCGAGTAAAGTATAAGGGAAGAGAAACGTGGCGTTTATACCGGTGGCCGCGCTAAATGCCGCCATTACAATAGAAACTCCCCGCACGTCCGTCGGAATATGCAGAGGTAAGAATCCTTTAAATAGTTTCCCCCACTGCACACCTCCTTCTATTGCTCGGCGCACTATTACAATCGTGAAAGCGAGGATAATCATCCAGACCAGACCTTTCAGGATACGCTCATAGAACCTGACTCCTCTATGTCCGCTACCATAACACCAGGTAACAGTCGTTGATATGACCAGGACAACAAGGCCAATTACAATCAATAGCACCATTTGCGCCGCGGATGACGACGGCTCCCAGCCCGTCACAGCCTTAATCATGTCGTCGGTCATGCCGGCAGCCAGCGCGTATTGGGGCAAATGCCAAATCATCGTTGCCAATAGCGCCCCAATTGCCCAGCTCCAGGCAACAACAGGATGGATGTAGCGCTTCATTGCATCAAAAGGCCGAACCCCGGTGGATAAGGTTTGATACGACATAGCTGCAAACAGAATAATGCCTAATACCATCGCCAAGGGCTGGACCCAAAGCAATTTATACTCAAGGAATGCACCGGCAAAAAGAGAGGCCATGGCACTTCCGCTTCCCAGCACCAGGGCGCTTTGAAGCCAGCCGGGGCCTGTCTTGCCAAAATACCCTCGCCACCGCCGCAGAAAACTTTTACCCTCAAGCTCTGCCAGAGCAGCCTTTTCTTTAGCAAGGACCTCCGGAGCCGATGCGGTAAACATCGGCAATCCCCTCGCTAAATCGTCCCTTTCAGAAGTTCGGTCTTGTCGGGGCTTCATTAAATATATCCTCTCGACCCGCCCGTCGAAGACGGGACGGGGCTCATTTTATAAGCCGGCTGGAAAACTCAAGTTATCCTGAGGATTCGTTCCGTGTTTGGTTTCATCTTCATCAGTATAGCCATCGTTATCATCATCAGGGTCGGCGTTATCGCCTATGCCGTCGCCATCCGTATCTTGCCATTCTTTCACGTCCAATGGGAATACGTCCCAGGGGATAGACTTTGCTCTGTCCACACCGTCACCATCAAAATCTAATTCCTCATAATCGGCAATTCCATTTTTATTCTCGTCATCTCCGATGCCATCTCCATCATCGTCGGCGTCAAGGTTATCGCCAATCCAATCCATATCTTTGTCTTCCCACTCTTGCGGTTCCAGGGGGAAGACATCCATCTGGTCGGGCACGCCGTCCTGGTCATCATCGTCGTCGAGATGATTGGGCTTTCCGTCCTTGTCAATATCCGGCGGTCCGTCCGGCGTGATAAGAAGAGCAATGTCCACGGTGAACTCCGGGACATCAAGAGCGTTTTTTTTTCCTGCTGAGACGTTAATGGTTTTAAGAATCGCAGCGTTCTGGGGCGAGTACCAGTATCCTGTTGAAGTCTTAGGCACATCCAGAGTAATAGTGATACCTTTTACAGGATTGATATGGTCGCTGAAGTGATGCAGATAAACGCCGGCCCTTTCTTTTGAGGCAAGGCCGTAGGCCCGAACAGCCTCCGGATGTGAGACCTTCAGGGGGACCATACGAATGTCCCTGTCGAGGCGATAGGCGAAATCCTGCATTGCCCGTACATACTCTCGTTCCTTTGGGCCAAGCCAGATATTCATGAAGTGGCCGTCCCGGGCGTAGCTGGTGTTCCAGAAGACAAAGGCAATCTCGTTGAAAAATGCCGTCCAATTTCTAATTCGCATGCGCAGAGCTGAACCCTCGTCCCACACGCCACCGATGCCCGGAGGTCGCGGCTTTCGCCTGTTAATATGATTGCCCTGCTCACCGACGACTACGGGCTTATTATATTTCTTCCAATTCTCTGCTCTCGATGCTGTCACCATGTCGGATTCAAGCTCATTTTCCCTTTGATACCAATGCGGGGCGTTAATTTCGATGCCGGCAAGCTCAGGCCTTTCCCAGCTTGTGGTAACATGATGCCGATATGGGTCAAGTGACTTTAGATAGGGAACCATGATTTCATACCAATGGTCATCGGCCTTTTGCTCGTTGAGAAATTCCCAGAAATCCACGTATGCTCCCCATCGGTCAACGCTGTACTTTATGAATCTTTTGACTTTTGACATTTTTACTTCGTCGAACGGCTGGTCATTGAATGCCTCTCGAAACCCAAAGATTCCGTAAAAAATCCGGAAGCCATACTTGCGTGCACACTGCAGCAGCTCATCTGTCATAATAGCTTCCTGGACAAGGTAGTGGTCCAGGTCGCTATCGAGCGGGTACGAGCAGTTCTGCTGCGAGAAGCGATACAGATTGAATCCGCATTGCGAGAAATACCTGAAATATACATCGGCATTTTGCGGATTGCAGGATGGCCCGCGCACGAACATAGGCCCGGCAGGCAGCGGCGGCGGGTCCTTCAGGTCTGTCCGGAAAGGGCCCTCCATCGAGCATTGGTCTAAAACCGAGCCGGTAGCGGAATTGTCGCCCCAGCAATCCTGAAGACCAATAGGAAAGTATGGACTTCCATCGTCAAACACAAAGCGAAAAGGATTCGTTGGATGGCGCCGGACAAACCCGGGATTCGGTCTTCGTCCTTTCATGCAGATAAAAGTGCCTTCACCAACCGCCTCTTGGCCTTTCATATTTCTAAACACGAAATTGTATTTCCATTTGCCGAGCTCCCGGGGAGCAAATCGCGCCTTCCACAAATCCTGCTTCTCAAAGTCATAAGCCACCTGCTGTCTTTGGCCTCTGTCGGTCTGCATCGTGCGGGTATGGATTCTCGCTCCGGATGAAGAACCGTAATGAAATCCACCGATTCGTATCTGCTTTTTCGATGGGGAAGTAAAGACAACATCAATAGCGGCGTCAAAAAAAGGATTAACATAGTCGTTTTCGTGCCTGAAGGTGATTTCAAAGACTTCGTATTGTGGCACCGTCTTTGTGTTCTGAGTGCACTCTACCTCCAGAAGTGTATCAGTTGAATCCTTTACTTCGGCAGGCGGCGTGACTTGGCAGGAGCCACAAAACGAAATTAGAAGCACAATATCAAACATTAGAATTATTTTTGATACCATTGTCTTGACTCCGCCTTAAATTGCCCTGTACGCCCCTTAGCAAAAGCTCTACGGGATAAGCCACACAACAAGATCCATTTCGAAGAACCTAATATATCGGCTTTGTTCTTCGGCAACAACCAAAAATCCTTCTCCAATCCGAAAGAGTCACCTGTGCCTGCGTTACCCCCTTTGCTGTCCGCGACAGCAGACACGGGGGTGCAGGCGAGAAAGCAGGAACAGTGCAACCGACTATATTCGTGTAATCCCCGTCGTTTGCTCCTCAACGCGAAACTACGGCAGTCTGAGCGAAGCACAAAACTGTCCCGTTCTCAAGAGAAACTATGACTCGACCTTTGCTGTCGACGGCCAGGCCCCAGGGAACGGCAGGCGATGGCAATTTGTGAGACCAGAGCAGGCTGCCATTCTCCAGATTCAAGGCAATAATTTTTGACTTTTCAGCAACCACCACGGCATTACTGCATACTGCGATAGCGACGCTCTGGCTGCACTGGTGACTCCACAAAGGTTTCTTCCTGATGCCTAACCTCATCCAGTCAACAAAGAACTGGTTTCGCGGATTCGCCATACTTCGGTTCAGGGACTTCCTGTCTATATGGTCGAAGCACAAAATCCGCTTGTTTTTCTGGTTGCTTACCCAGACGACGTCTCGGCCCCAGCTCGATGTGAGAAAGACCCTGCTAAAGACAGTAGGGTCAAAGACGTCGTACCTCGGGTCGGCATAGAAAGGCTTGCCGCAAGAGACGACATAATCTCCTAACAAAGAAAGCTCCCAGCCGCGCGGGCTGTGCGATAAGAGGACGTTGTTTTGCGTGAGGTTTTGGACCAGGTCGGGGTCGTTAAGGCATTTGCCGTCCTTCGTATCGTAAATTGCCGGTGAAACAGCGTTGCCGCCGGCCAGATAGAGCTTGCCGTCGTTAAGCAGAAGATGGCCTTGAACGCCTACCCCGGAGCGGGCTTGAGAGTCGAGATGTCCGGACGTGTTGTTCTGCCACTTTATCCGGCCACTCGCCGCATCCAGTGCATAGACATACGTGCCGTCATAGTTCACTATACCGGCCGCTACGTAAGCGATGCCATCTTCGACAACGACTCCGCCGGCCGCAGGCCACGTGGAAAGCAGCGCACCATAGACAGGAATCTTCCGCTCCGCCGGAGCTGCCCGAAAGCGCCAGAGCAGCCGTCCCGTCGCTGCTTCAAACGTATAGACCCACCCGTCACCGGAACCTACCAAAGCCCGCCCCTTCCAAATAGTTGGCGGAATTCGGACCGCCCCGCCCGTATAGGCCTTCCACCGCAGCCTGCCCGTTGCTCCATCCAGCGCCCGAACAATACCGTCGGGGCCACTGATGAATATCAGCCCACCGGCTGCAACCGGGGCAGTAGGAGCCGGGGCTCTCGAAGCCGGAGGCGTCTGCGGCTCATAAGACCAGAGCAGCTCACTCGTTTCGGGGATAGCTGCTTTTGTTGTGGCGCTGCAGATATTATCCGCCCGAAAGGTTGGCCAGTCAGCCGACGATTCAGGGAGACCCGCAACATTTGTCACATCGCCGACAGCCTTCTCAAAACGCTCTGCCTCAGTCGCCCGCGGCGTGAAGTCGAAGCTGCCTGCCGGCCCAAGGCAGGTGACACCGTAGAGCGTAAGTTGACAATCACATACCGATGGCCACCAGTACAACAAGCCGTTCGCGATAGTAACACCATCGTGGCACGGTGGACGCATAGGCGAAATGAGCTGTGGGTTGCTGCCGGCCAGGTCGAAGCGAGTCGAGCCGCCCCGAGCCCGATAGAAAATAGCATCGAGGGTGCTCGTCGGTCGAGTGCAAGCTCGGCGGCCAGTCTCAAGCTCCGCCAATACCTCTCCCGTGAGCGGAGCAAATTTCTTGCTGAGGCTGCCCTGGTCATTCTGACCACTAATGGCATAGAGCCCGTCATCCCTTAAGACCAACTGGAAATTACCATAGGGGTCGCTCCATAATACCTCACCGGTCTTGGTCGAGACAGCGAGAAGCTTGCCGACCTGTGGGCCGGCAAAGTACAACGCATCGTCACTGCATTTCACATAGCACGTCGTTCGCCAGTTGAAGCTTGCGCCCTGCCGATTCATATAACTGCCGAGGGCATCGAAAAGCTTGGGGGCATTGCCGGGGGTCCGGCGCCAGATTGGTTTGCCGGTCTTTGCATCCAGACATGCAAGGTACGCCCCGAAGCGAAAGATATAGATACGCCCGTTCTTCATACACATGGCCCTGCTGTCAATCGGCTCGGCCTCTTGATAGCTCCACAGGACCTTTTTCGTTTTCGGCTCGATGGCCAGTACATTGCGACCGAAGCCCCACGGATGGGTTATGTACGCCTTCTCGCTGTCCCTGATGCCGTCAGGCTGATTAAAGCCCTTTGATATCGGGTTCCACGGCCAGCCATGTCTTTCGCGCCGCCAGCGCATGGTGGGGTCTTTTTGCTCCTGCTCTCCGATTAACGCGAAGAGAATGCCATCCTCCATACCCAGCCACTTCCAAAACGTTCCACCAGCTACGTCTAACGGAGGAATTATCTCATCCTCGAGCTTGCCGGTTGCTGCGTTGATTACTTTACAAGAGCTGTCATCAGCCGCATAGAGCGTTGGGGGCGTTGCAATAATCGTATTGCGATGGACCATTATGCCGGGCGTTATGTCGCGCTGCCAGAGAATCGTACCGTTGTAACCATTGAACGCAACGAGCTTGTTGAGAAACGGCTCCTCACGTTCCTTGAATGCCACATGTCCGAATACCTTGAATACCCGGCCTGCCGAAGCAACTGCCACCTGAGGCACCGGCGCATAGCGGGGCTCGGCCAGGAATTGTGTCAGATAAGGCGCGACGATTAGACGGTCTCTCGATTGGGGATTGTTATCGGGGCCATGATAGGGATGGCTCCAGTCATCTGCTCCTTTGGGAAAAGGCTTGACGAGAACATCGCGTCCCAGCAAGGCCTTGCCGCCGGGTCGCAGCACACGAAGCGCCTCCTTTTCAGAGACGCTTGTTGCCTGACCCACAGCGACGAGAGCATCGGCTATGTTGTTAGTCAGATGCAAACTCTTTAACGAACCCTTCTCTACGAAAATACGTGTTCCATAAAGTCCCGCCTCATCAACCGTTCGGCGTGCCGTTTCGATGTCCTGTGCCCGCGGCAACTGAACGTAAATCAGCAGCTCACTTTCGCGCGCCAGCTTTACGGCAAGCTCACACTTCGCCTCGCCGAGCAATACGCAAATCCCTCGTGATACACTGATTTCTTTGAGAATCGACCTGTCCTGGTCGGCTGCATCAACCAGTGATAAACAGAACAATAAGACGACGATTATCATAAACATTAATCTTTTCATTTTGCTTCCTTTCCGCGAGAGTTTATATTTGGAATCCATCTCGGTACCGAATTGAAATAATCTTTATAAGAATTCCTGAACATTGGACGTATCGGATTTCATGTGCGGTAAAACCACAAGCAAAACAACACCCAGCACGAGCATGGCTATCCCAAGAATCTGTGAAATGGTCAGAATTCCAAGCTCGTACGGATTATCGTCTCTGATAAATTCCAGAAGAAATCGAGTCAAGCCGTACAGGACAAACATTAGCCCGACCATCGAGCCCGGCTGGCTGAGTCTTCCTGAAGCATTGTCCGAACCGGTTCCCCCCAAGCTCCTGCGCCAAAACAAATACAGAATACCACACAACAGCAAAGCATTGGCGGATGCGTAGAGTTGAGAGGGGTGAACGCCAAGACAACGATACCTGCCTTTTGTGACCTCATATCGCTGCTGCTCTGTTAGCTCCTCCAAGGGCTTGGGGTACCATTTGCCGTGTTTGTCATAGAAGCTGAGATACTCGGCTTGCGGCAGCTTGAGGTGGGGTTCCAATCTATTTCTCTTTGGATGGTGATTGATATGACTGATGTACACAAACGACCCATAGGGAAAGCGAACACCCCAGGGCAGGTCCGTGGGTTTGCCAAAGCAGCAGGCATTTAAAAAACACCCTATCCGCCCAAACGCCAGGCCCATCATCAGCCCAATGGCCATAATGTCCAGATACCGGCGAACAGGCAATTTATGATGGTGGAGATAGAATAACAAAAAGCCGACCGCCGGGATTACTCCACCCAGGAATTCCAGGCCACCGTGCCACGTAGCAAAAATATTCAGAGGATTCTCACGAAACTGCTCGAAGTAGTGGACCACGAAGAAGGCCCGTGCGCCCACCACGCCGATGACCAGTGAGTACAGGGCTGCATTGGTAATCATTGCCGGGCTCAGGCGTGCACGCCGGCTCAATCGTCTCATCATGAAAAGCGCCGCGAGGAACCCGAGCACAATCATGGGACCGAAAGTGCTGATGGTCAAGTGGAGGAAGGGTATCTCAAACAAACGTGGATACATATGAGAACTTTCATTAGCCTACTATACTTATTTGTAATTTATTTTCACCAGATGATTCTTGTCAAATGTCCAAGACCCAGTAAAAGCATGCAAACATTAATCCCTGTCATGAGGAGTATGCCGACACGCGGCCAAATGCCATGCAAGCCGCAAAAACCAATCAGGAGAACAACCGAGTTCGGCATAAACATCAGCGGTGAGGCCCCGAGCCATTGTATCCAGGGTAGATTGAAGTCGTTGGGGCAGTTATCATTCGGCACGAGCATAATAATAGCAAGGATTACCAGGCCGGTCACAGCCTGAATTTTACGGCCGAGCCAATACATTACAGCCAGCACAAGAACTACAAATAAAGAACCTGCGGTCAATATAAAATTATACTTCAGGATGTTGAGGCGCGGTGGTATCTGAGGCCATATCATAATCGTGTCAAGGCGAAATGGCGCAAACTGGTGCAGGGCCGAGGTGCATATCACTGAAAGGACCAGAAGCAGCCAGATCAGACCTGCCTCATATCCGGCGGGGGGCTTAACAAGCTCTAACGTGCGGGGGAGCTGCCAGATGTAAAAGCAGATGATGCAGATAAACAGCCCGATAGCCACAAGAAATACCGGCCCGAACCATAAGGGGAAATTCCCGCGGACGCCCAGGAAATTCCATCCCGTCATTACAGAGATAAATAAGTTCACCGCTAGAAATAGAAGAACAGAGCTTCTAAGCGGTATTGATTTATTCTCCGATATGACTTCTGTCATTTTATATACCTCAATCTTTCTACTGATTATATGGATTCCACTTTAGCCTTAGTATTATCGTTTTGTCAAGGGATGCTGCCGGCCATTTCTTTGTAATGGAAGCTTTGCCTGATAGTCATTCTCTTACTTTCCGTATTTATCCATATAATCCAGTGCCAGATAAGACAACGCCCTGACGCCGAGCTTCAAACTGCTTTCATCGATATAAAAATCCGGACTATGGTGCGGCGCTGCCTCCTCGACCATTTTGCCTTTCGGCAATCCGCCTAAGAAAAAATACAAACCGGGAATCTGCTGCTGGAAAAATGAGAAATCCTCGGCGCCCGTTATCGCCTTGATCAGCTTTATATTTTCGGCGCCTGCGACTTCCTTCAAGGAGGGCAGCATCATAGCGGTAAGTTCAGGGTCGTTGTACGTTACCGGATAGCCCTTGCTAATCTGAACATCCGCAACCGCGCCGGCACTTTCGGCTATCTTTGTTGCGGTCAGCCGTATCTTGTCGTGAATCTTATCCTGCATATCCGTATTGAGCGTCCGGATAGTCCCTATCAACTCGACCTCTTCTGGAATAATATTGCTTCTGACTCCGCCGTGGATGCTCCCGATGGTTATCACCGCCGCTTCTTCGGTAAGCTCTGTCTGTCTGCTGATGATTGTCTGGAGCCCGATGATAATCTGCGCAGAGACAGTAATCGGGTCGATGCCTGTCCACGGCGTGGAGCCGTGAGTTTGCTTGCCAAA
>JABUBO010000370.1_pt1 | contig 14344 bp, 15 predicted proteins | sample 7240361 | NCBI WGS metagenome assembly JABUBO01 (sample SAMN07256346, study PRJNA390944) | subsurface metagenome | isolation source: Methane hydrate marine sediment | place: Pacific Ocean: Eastern North Pacific, ODP site
AAGGACAGTTGCGCTCCGATACCGAAACCTAAGACAACAACCAGGGAATATGAGTACACGTACCTACTAGGAATTGATGGGGAAACGTACGATGATGAACCTTTTCGCCGATGGGACGAGCCTTGGGTACAACACCAGTTCCAACTCAGGCGGGAGCAATTAGAGGAGCAATAGGAGTCGATCGACTGAGAGCGCCGTTATTGCCCTCTAATAAGTTGAGCCCTAGTTCTACCCACCCCTTATCTTGTGCATGAGTACGTTTTGTACTATCACGCTATTGACAGCCTTCTCCTCCTTTCGCTACAATGTTATATGGTACGCACTATATACAAAGGACGTACAAGGGAGGACAGCATGACAAGACGAAAGAAGCTACCCGTAGTCCTATCGGAGGACGAAAGGGAACGGCTATTACAACAGCCTAATCCACGCTATCCAACAGGGGAGCGCAACCTTGCAATGATCCACCTTATGCTCAACGTTGGATTGAGGCTATCGGAAGCAACCGCGCTACGTTGGAACGACTTGGACCTACTCACAGGCAAGCTACTTGTCAAGGAAGGCAAGGGAGCTAAGGACCGTAGTCTGTGGCTAGGGGAGGGCGATATTGACCGGCTAGGGGCATGGAGGACACGTCAAGCGGACCTGTGTCAATCCGAGCACGTGTTCAGCACGTTGGAGGGTACACGAATTAGTAACCGCTATGTACAGGCGATGTTAAGGCGATATGTCAAACGAGCCAAGATAGAGAAGAACATCACACCGCATACCCTGAGACACACCTTCGCAACCGACCTGTACGCTGAAACCCTCAAGATAAGGCTAGTTCAGAAAGTGTTAGGTCATTCAGACCTCAGCACCACCATGATCTATACGCACGTATTCGATCCGGAGGTGGAGGACGCGCTCAAATCCTTTCGGCAACCGGAGGCAGTAACGGCATGACAATAAAGGTCTGTGAACAATGCGGGCAAGAGTTCCGAACCCAAGCTACTTGGAAACACTTCTGTTCCTTGGCCTGTTTCCAGAAGGCACTAAGGTGGCGTAAGACAGGCGTCGGACTTCGTACATGTAACCCTTGGGCGGAATGGCGCCAGTGGCGCTACGGCCGCCGCGGTGAGTTAAACACACTAAAGGCAAGAGAAGAGTTTAGAGCAAAGTGTAAGGAATACGACTGGAAGTGCGCTTACTGTGGATGTGAGTTGGACGAGACCACAGTTCAGCGCGACCATGTCATCCCCCTAGCATTTTGCGGCAGTAACGATATTTCTAACATCGTCCCAACGTGTCGGGACTGTAACTGCAGTAAATCTTATAAGAGCGTGTGGCAGTGGCAGCGTGACCGTAAGCGTAAGCAAAGCACCCAACAAGGGAGGTTAAAGTGAATAAACATCCTTTGAGAATCTTTGCTACTGAGAGCTACATAAATCGACTTTGCGAGCTCTCCCCTACGCTGACACGCCCCTTTTGACGCTTCCTAGCAGTGGCGGCTTGCCCTAGCTTCTCAGGCGTTCGAGGGTGTTGTTTTCCGTTGCTCGGATCTCAACACAGAAAAGTTGACTCTCTTGCGTTTCTCATGTTATCCTTGGTCCACTATGTTCATACGAATTGGGGAAATCGAACTCAAGCCACCACTTCTCCGAAGGTTCGTAGAGCCAGATGGAGGGCTCCATGTCTCGTGCGAGGCCCTTGAAGGCGTCGATGAGAGTGAGGCCAAGAAGCTGCTAGGCATGGAGGGCTGTACTCAGTCAGTGAAGTGGGAGGACAAAAACGGGGTAGAGCATCAGCGAATCATGCAGCTCCTTGTTCCTAAAACGCACTCACGGAAGAGCCCAGACGGCAAGAAGATCACTCACTACGATTTCACGCTAGTAGAGGTATAGGAACCCTGATTACCTTTCTTGAGCTTGCTCTACCCTTCCCTAGCCTATATAGCAGCCTCCGAGCCTTCCTTGCAGTGGTAACTTGTCTCAGGCGTTCAGCGGTCCGGACTGTTAGTTTTCCGTCGCGTGGATCTCAACACGACAAAACCGACTATGGTTCGCTCTTGACAAGTTAGGAAATAGATGCTTAGAATAGACATGCCTCGGTAATTCAATTGAATAGATTGCGCGTTGACTACGTCGTAGATCGGAGTTTGAATCTCCGCCGGGGCATATCCTCTTGACAAATCCTTTTTTCACTATATACTGGATCTTAGTCAACGCGCATGAGGAGTCATATACTCTTTTGCGACGGGAGAAAACGGGTCCCCTGGAGCCCCCAGCAAGGAAGGCGGGTAAAAGATGTGGGCCCTTTCTCTTTTCTAACAAGGGATTATCTTCTCCAGGGTGGCCAACCTCTCCGACGCGGCAACGCAAGACGCGGCGTTAGTTCGTCGATCAATCCCCATAACCGTTGATTCTCAGCTTGCAGGCTCTCAATCTGTCTCTCTAGTACGTCGATCAGCTTCCCGTCACCTTCCCGCACAGGGCGCACTCCCTTCCCGTCTACCTCTTCGCTTATCCTGGCTATGGCTTGCCTTATCGGGATTCCCTCAGCTGTCCGCAGATCCTCCAGGCGTCGCAGTAAAGCCAGCGCACTAGAATTGAACAGTATCTCGTTGTTGATTCCACGGGTGAGATACCCGTCTAGCTTCCCGTTGAACGCGTCAAGCCTCCGGTAAACGGCGCGAGTCGATAGTCCTAAAGCCTTGGCTACTTCCTGAATGGTTTGCATAGTGATACATACGGTAAGCGGAGGGAGGGGCAACGCAGGACACACGGGACACCACAATAGCGGACAAAGTTGGCAAGGCGCGGCGCTCAGTCGATAGTCAGCTCCTTTGCTTCCTGCCTTTCGACGTGTTCAAGCAGCCCCTCGCGGACTATGAAGCTAACGGACCGCTTGCGCCTGTCCGCAATAGCCCTAAGCCGTTCTAGCACGCGGTCCTCTTCCATCTCTCGATTGATCCTCACACAGAATCGTCTTGTTTTCATAGCCCCTAGTGTACACGAAATTACTTGACATACCCTTGGCATACGTCCTATAATTATCATGAGGTTCGCAGATTGATAGATACGCCCGTCCGAGCCAGTCTTACAGCTGAGCGTAGCACAAGGTACGCAAAGCAGAAAGCAGCGCTCGGACAGGCCTCAAGTGACATGCGACAAACGAGCAACCACAAGACCACAAGGGCAATCGATCCAAGCTCGGATGGTCTTTTCCCTTTCCAAACAAGCGACAATTCTCCTTCGTTCAATCCGCTACAGGGAGGAAAGCGGGGGCTGCAAGGTGCTTTTCCCTAATCGTCCTTGCCTTGCGGTCCCCGACAAGACATGATCGACACGCTCACCGAGATCGACGAACTAGCCATGATCTCGATCCTGTTCTCGCAATGGAAGCGTTGCTTACCACTCTCCACTGACCTATATGATCAAAGGGAGGTGATAGTTATTAACATGTGAAGATTCTTTTAGAACGTATCGAGACCCGTAGACTAAGGAGGAAGCACATGAAAACAGTAAGATGGTATGTACTGGCATTGTTGGTATTAGGGTTGAGCATGGGGTTGGTTCTTGCAGCTGGCGCACAGCCGCAAGCTGGTGGGTCCCTGATCATGGGGATCGGCGAGGAACCGGATACGTTGGATCCGAACGAAACCAACCGTTTCCACTCACTAGTAGTGCTGAACTACGTGGTAGAGCCCCTTTTTGCTCTTAATGAGGATTATGAGGCCGTTCCCTTGCTCATCAGCGGTTTCGAGTGGTCGGAAGACAAGCTAACCATGATTGTTCACCTCAAAGAAGGTATTACATTTCACAATGGGAAGGAGATGACCTCCGAAGACGTGAAGGCCTCCTATGAGCGGTATTTCCGTTTGTCCCCTTTGGCGAACTATCTCCCACCTGAAAAGGGGGGAGTCATCAAGATTGACACACCGGATGACTACACTGTCATCTTCCGGTTTGAACGTCCCAAACCGCTAGCACTCTTCTACATGGCTGACGCCCATATTGCGATCATGCCAGCGGAGTGGCTAGCAACAACTCCCGACGAGGAGGTCGGCGTTAAGTCTCTTATCGGTACAGGCCCTTTCCAGTTGGTAAAATGGGTCCGTGGCGATCGTATTGTTATGAAGCGGTTTGAGGACTACGATCACGGACCGGACTTCATCAGCAATAAGGGCCCGGCCTACATTGAAGACTTAGTGATGCGGATCGTCCCCGAGGATGCGACAATGGTCGCGGAAATTATGGCGGGAAACATCGATTTTACGTTCGATGTACCATTGTCGGCGTACAAACAACTTAGTGCAACACCAAACGTACAAATTCTGTCAGCTCCCACGTTCAGCATCCAATATCTAGTATGCAACATGGAGCGAGCACCTTTTGTGGACAAACAGGTGCGCATGGCAATCGCCCACGCGGTCAATAAAGAGGAGATCGCGAAAGCTGCTTGGTTTGGTGTCGGAGCTCCTCTATACGGCTTGGTAGGCCCAGCCACTACAGGGTACTGGAAAGGGATGAACTACATTGCCTACCCCAATGATCTCGATAAGGCACGAGCCTATCTTGATGCAGCAGGTTGGGTAGACAGTGATGGGAATGGAATCCGCGATAAGGATGGAAAGGCACTTCGCCTAACATTGATCACGTTCTCGAACATCGATCAGTGGAAGCGCGCAGCCGAAATTGTCCAGGCACAGCTTGCCAAAGTTGGCATTAAGGTCGACCTCAAATTAGCCGAGGTCGGTGCTACATACGACCGCGCCGAAGCTGCTGACTACGACCTGGGCATCTTTCGTAACACATGGTGGATGGGGGTGCCTTACCTCACCTTCCTGACACATTCAGACAATATCCACTCCAGTAACTTCGGACAACTCGAGAACGATGTTCTTGACACGATGCTTCTGCTGGCCTCAGAAGAACTGGATGATAATCTACGGCGAGAGGCTTTCTACGCTGCTCAGATTATTGTGGTGGAATCCGCTGTTTGGATTCCACTTGTTGCGAATGTCAATGTGATAGCAGCTAAGCCCAGTGTGGGCGGATTGGATGAGCTCTTCTCTCATCCGTGGCAACCACCCATCATGCGCGCTCTGGTTCTATATAAGGAGTAAACCACGACAACTGGCGGGGGCAGCTAATGCAAATCTGCCCCCGCCTTCTAAATTCGCATGCTTACATACATCATTCGGCGTTTGCTAATCACGGTCCCAGTATTGTTTGGGGTCACTGTGATCATTTTTTCGCTGATGCACGTCTCTGGTGATCCAGTGCGCTTGATGTTTGGACCTAATGTGTCAAAAGAGAAGATCCTTGAGAAGAAAATTGAGTTAGGGCTTGACAAGCCTCTTGTTGTTCAGTATTTTCGTTGGATTTCCCGACTGGCAAAAGGGGATCTTGGACGATCTATTCACGTGCAGGACCATGTTTCGTCGTTAATAAAGGCGCGTATTGGGCCAACACTTGAGCTGACCGTAATCGCAGTAATATTTACTCTTATCTTCTCTATTCCCATTGGAGTTATTTCGGCAGTTAAGCCGTATACAGTAGTTGATAACGTGGCGCGCATTTTCGCGATGTTCTGGGTATCAATGCCATATTTCTGGCTTGGCTTGGTGTTCATGATTCTATTTGGCGTCAAACTTCACTGGCTTCCTATCTCGGGACGTGGGGGGTTCCTCTGGACAGTGGAAGGTTTCCGCCACGTTCTCCTCCCCTCTTTGACTCTTGGGTTACCTCCACTTGCGCTCTTCATGAGGCTTATCAGATCCAGCATGCTAGAAATCATTAATGAAGATTACGTTAGAACCGCTCGTAGTAAAGGGCTGCGCGAAGTGACTGTGATCTTGCGGCATGCACTACGTAACGCTCTCATACCAGTGGTGACTCTGTTGGGGTTAAGGCTTCCGTGGCTGTTTGGGGGCGCTGTGATAACGGAAACGGTTTTTGCCTGGCCTGGAATGGGAAGATTACTTGTAGAGGCGGTCACACAACGAGACTACCCCGTGGTTCAAGGTATCGTCTTGATATTGGCAATGCTGGTTATTCTCTCCAATCTACTGACGGATCTTGCATATGCCTATATAGATCCACGAATACGGTACGAATAGGCGGACATGAATAAGCACGCCATCAAATCTAGGAGATTGCGAAGGTTTCTCAAGAACAGACTTGCCGTGATTGGATTGGCTGTTGTCGCCTTTATAGTCCTCTTGGCTATCTTGGCTCCTGCAGTTGCTCCGCATGACCCATTACTGCATAACTATGATGAACTCCTGCTTTCGCCTTCGTTCGAACACCTGATGGGGACAGATGACTTAGGGCGGGATATCTTCAGTCGGGTGATTTATGGGACACGATACGCATTACTGATTGGAGTAGCTGTGGTAGTGCTCGAATTACTGGTTGGGGCAACCTTGGGATTTATTGCCGGGTACTTCGGAGGGGTTCTAGAGACAGTGATCATGCGAGCGGTCGACACGGTCCTAGCGATACCCACCCTGATCTTGGCCATTGCTATCGCAGGTGCCTTTGGTGGAGGCCTATGGGTAATGATCATTGCAATTGCAGTGGCCGGGTGGGGGGAGTTCACCCGGCTGGTACGGGCACAAGTCCTTTCACTGAAAGAGTTGACCTATATCGAAGCAAGCCGTGCTATAGGAACAGGACGAGCGCGGATCATCTTCAATCATATTGTTCCAAATAGCATGGGGCCCGTATTGGTGTACACTACGCTATATATGCCCACAGCCATTCTCTGGTCAGCTGCGTTGAGCTTCCTTGGGTTGGGCGCTCAACCTCCGACTCCGGAATGGGGAGCAATAATAGCGGATGGTCGAGCATTCATATCATATGCGTGGTGGATCGCCACTTTCCCCGGTCTCGCGATAATGGCTACTACACTAGGATTTAACTTTGTTGGGGATGGTTTGAGGGATGCATTGGATCCTAAATTCGAGCGGAGGACATAAGCGAAATGAACGAAAGGTTGGATATTAAGAACTGGGACTGTGAGGCGGAGGTGATCAACTTGGCCTCTGAGCTCATTCAGATTCCGACTGAGAACCCTCCAGGTAATATGAAAGATATCGCTATCTTGATCCGGGATTACGCGAGAGAAGCCGGTCTCTCTGTCAAAATGCCAAGATCCTTACCCGGAAAGCCAAGTGTTGTTGCAGAGCTTGATTTTGGAGATGGCCCTACATTGATCCTTAATGGACATATGGATGTGGTTCCAGCAGGAGATCTTGACCAATGGACATGGGACCCGTTTGGGGGGAAATTGCAGGACGGGTATCTCTTGGGCCGCGGAGCCAGTGATATGAAGGCTGGATTAGCCGGGCTCCTTCTTTCTTTGAAGAAGATTGCCTCATCCGATAATCTGCATGGCCACGTGATTTTCATGGCAGTGCCTGACGAGGAGACCGGCGGAGAGCTTGGAACACGCTGGCTTCTGGAAAACGGCATTACAGGCGATGCGTGCTTGATCGCGGAACCGTCGGGCATTAATCCCACCATCGGACAAAAAGGGAATCTCTGGGTCAACGCCGTAACTCACGGCGTATCTGCGCATGGTAGCCTCTCTCCTGTGGTTGGAAAGAACGCCATCTATCTGATGAAAGATGTCATCGATACGATCTACTCCGTATGGGACACTGAGTGGCCCATCCCCGAGACCGCTCGCCAACTGATAGTCCACTCTCAAGAGATTCTCAAAGAGGAAGGCAATCTTGCTCCTGCGAGTGTCTTGGATCGAGTAACGGTGAATGTCGGCACGATCAGCGGTGGAGAAAAGGTCAATATGATACCTAGCCAATGCGAGACTGCATTCGATCTGCGGATACCAATAGGTGTTTCGACGAGCGAGGTTCTGCATCAATTGGAACAACGGATTGCGGAGCAGTTCTCTGGAGAGGTGGATCTCATAGTAAAGGCCAGCCTAAATGATGCTAACTTCACCTTGCCTGACGATCCATTTGTGGAACTGGTGCTCCATGCTATTACTGAGATTGCGAATAAACAGGCTCAACCGGTATTGCAGTGGGCATCCAGTGATGCTCGCTACTTCCGGTATCGCAACATCCCTACCGTGCAATTTGGTCCGGCAGAGCTTGCCGGGATACATAGCTATAATGAACGTGTCAAGGTCAGTGATGTGGTGGGAGCCACTCGTGTCTACGCTTTATTGACGCATGATTTTCTAAGAGACGTCTCTGCTTAAGGCAAGGGGCAGAACGAAGCTGTGGGTGTTCGGCAGACCGAACGTAAGCTACAGAATGGAGGAATCGTGTTTCGTGAAATCCAAGAAGTATTCTTTTGTTGCTTTTATGCCCAAATCGGCCGATTTCCCCTCTTCCAGCGGATCCGGAGCAAACGAATCTAATGAGAGGCTCATAAATCGGTTTTATCACCCTCGCCCTAGTGTTTGATACGGGCCAACCGACTACTTTCGACTGTTCACTACCAGGTGAGCGCTCCGGAGCGTTTTTCCCTCCGATGTCTTCAGGATCCCCACGAAAAAACTCGTGTGGATCCAAATACCTTTCTTTGCTTTCTTTGCTTTCTTTCCTTTCTTTCCTTTCCTTGACTTTGAGCATGTCTAACAAGACAATTGAAGATATGCCCCCGTGGCGGAATCGGTAGACGCGACGCCTTGGCAAGACGTTGAACTTAGGTTCGTCCGGGTTCAAGTCCCGGCGGGGGTAGTCAGAAGAGGAATCGAAATTCGGGAGGCGCGGGCATCGGTGGAACCTTCCTTCCTCCTGGATTGCGTATCTTCTCCTGACCAGACATTGGGCGCTGGACCTCTACTTGCCACTCTGTCAGTTTGCTGGCGTAGTCAGCGTATGCGGCAGAAACCCTCTTAGCAACTATGATCCCTATTAGTCCGACAACGATTCCGACTAGCCCGAATACGAGTCCGAGTATTCCTAGCGTGCTTGTCATGCTGTTTTGATTTCTCCCTTTGCTTCTGGATTAAGTGGTTGGTACTGGTTGAATTCTAATAATTATAACTTGTACTTGTAATTATAACTTGAATATGTTATAAGAGTTATAGTCTTGCCAAGACGTTTGTGTGCGATTGCGCACAACGGGATGAAAAGATGACGCTAAGGCCCCTGGGAAACTGGGGGCCTTAGTCATTTATTCTGCTTCACTCTAGATCCAAAGACTACCTTCTAAGGATAAGTTAGCGTTGGCGTCGGCCGACGCGACTTTTTTTCTGGGATCCAAGAGTTATTTTTCATCAGGCGATCGCGGACGCTACCTTTTACCCTCAATAATAGCATCTTCCGATAGGTTCTGGGGATTTCTCAACACAAAAACGAGTTTTCACGTGTCTAGACTGTCTTCTAGCGTTTTCAGCGATATTCCGACTTGCATTTTCGCAATGTTCTACTATAGTATGATACTCAATAAGGGGGTACAAACAATATGGTAAAAGTTGCAGTCGGAAAGAAGATCAGACGGGCGCGTGAAGCTAAAGGCTGGTCCCGCGCCACACTCGCCCGAACAATGGGGATCCATCCGAAAACCATTGAAAATTGGGAGCGGGGCGATTTTAATCCGAACCCTATCTACAGACAGCTTATAGCAAGGGTACTCGATCTCGACCTTAGCCAGGATACGGATCCCCCGAAGGCGATTACGTTCGATATAACTATCGACACGCAGGGAGGGAACGGTGGAAAAGCAGACACTACAAAGTGAAACGCTTCTCGCGTTAGAGAAGCGCCCCACAACTTTCCCCCCCTATAGGGCAAAGCGTATTGATCCCAGTATACGCAAGCCCCACGGGAAAAGCAAGAGGGACAGCGCTAAGCCCTACTTTGCGGGGGGTCCAAGGATTAGCGGGGGGCTTCTCCAGAGGCTCGATATTCTCTCCAACACCTACCACCGCAACAAGCGGGACGCTCTCAGGCGCGGCGTTTGCCTCTTCCGGCTTGAAGAAGTCGAATGGGAGATCGTCCACGATCGCGGGGGGATCTTCGATGACAGATGAGCGAGAGCAGCCGGGAACGACAGAAGACAAAATGAGCTATGCGTGGTTGGACGACGTACACCATACGGATTTAGGGAATACGTTGTACCTGACCATGCTCCACGGCTCCAAGATCCGCTACTGTTACCCTAAAAATAAGTGGTACGTGTGGGACGGTACACGCTGGAAGCCGGACGATACAGGCCGCATCTATTCACTCGCCAAGGACACAGTGCATAAGATGTATCACCGCGCACAAAGCGGAGTAGGGGGCATCGAAAAGAACGCGGCAAGACACGCGATCGCATCAGAAGCAAGGAGAGCGATCGAGGCAATGGTGGAGCTGGCGCGATCGGAGGAAGGTATTCCTATTTTACCGGAAGAGCTTGACTGTGACCCATGGCTGTTGAACCTTCAAAACGGGACCTTGAACCTAGTAACAAGCGAGCTAGGCAAGTACAAGAAAGAGGACCTGATTACAAAACTGGCCCCTATTAAGTATGATCCTAAAGCCAAGTGTCCGGAGTGGGAGAAGTTTCTGGAAAGAGTTCTAGGCGGTAACTGCGAGCTAATCGAGTATTTGCGGCGCGCGGTCGGCTACAGTCTCACCGGCAACACGAGCGAACATGTCCTTTTTTTCCTCTACGGGACCGGCGCGAACGGCAAGACAACCTTTCTGCGTACCTTACAGACCATCTTAGGCGATTACGCTTGCCAAGCCGATCCCGACCTGCTACTCAGCACTAGCGGCTCGCAACACACGACGAACATTGCACGACTAGAAAAGATGAGATTAACGGTGTGTATGGAGGTCGGGGAAGGCCGAGCAATGAAGACAAGTCTGATGAAACAGCTTACAGGCGGCGACAAGCGGACCGCGCGACGGATGAGGCAAGACTTCCGCGAGTATCAAGCCACAGACAAAATATGGCTAGGGGCAAACAACAAGCCCCGAATCAGGGGCCAAGAACTAGCTATATGGCGACGGATTAAGCTGATCCCCTTCACCATTACCATTCCCGAAAAAGACCAGGACAAGCAACTTGTTGAAAAGCTGATCGCGGAAGGGTCAGGAATTCTTAACTGGGCTCTGCTAGGCTGTGAACGCTGGCAATTTGAGCAAGGATTAGACGAGCCTGGAGAGGTGAAGGACGCGACAGCAGATTATAAGAGCGAAAGCGACCCACTGAATGAATTCATTGAGGACTATTGCAGGATCGAGCCTAACGCTGAAACAGCGACCGCCACGCTATACCAATCTTATCTCACCTGGGCGAGCATAGAAGGATTGAATCAACGAGAAACGATCAGTCATAATGCTTTCAGCCGGCGCCTGGGGAATCGTTTTCAGAAAAAAGCGTCGGTCGAAGGCCAGACGGCAGACGGCACGAAGAAATATCAAAGAGGGTATGTCGGAATCGGCTTAAAAACACTCGAAGAGCGAGAAACGATGAAAAAGAGGGAAAATGACCAGCTCAAAATACCGTTCTAGTCTGGCGTTTCGTGATTTGTCGCATTATTTGTCGGTATTTGTCGCAAATTTGTCGCATTCGGGTATTGAGTATTCACAGACAGACACTACCTTTGCAGGGTGTTTGTCGAATCTTGTCGCTTTTCCCCTATTAACGGCCAGCTATATTTCTTCATAGGGTTAACCTGAAAAAGGGCCTTAATGTGACAATGTGACAAATAAAGCAACTTGGATCCAAAATGAAAAACAGGCAGAAATACCCTTCTGAGTTGACTTTGGCTAACCTGGACACATTCAGGGGCTGTTTGCTAAGAACAGAAGGATGTTTTGATAAGGTGGCCAAAGGTGGACAAGGTGGACAAGGTGGCCACCAAGGTCTTTTTAGAGAATACGTGTTTTTAGCTACCTTAGCTACACCCCCCCAGACAGATTGCCTCAAGTACGTAGAAAAAGCCAGACAGGAACGGAGGTTCAGCGATTGAAACTCAGGGCAAAGAGCCGCAAACCTAGACAGGAAGGGGTTTGTGTCAGTATAGGAGGAGAAAGCCGATCTGTTTTTAGAAGCATTTTACGACCGGCGAAAAACTGCAAAAAACTCACCTATCCCCTTAGTTGCCGTTTTTGGCTGAAAACCGGAACAGGTAGCAGGGGTTCCGAGTTGATGGTAAACACAGATGAGAAGGGAGAAACTAAGGCGGAACAGGTAGTTTGAAAAAACGAACAGAATCGGAACAGTAAGATCGCAATACAAAGTGACGTCCATTACAATTGGGAAGCGGGATTACATGATTTTGAGGGACAAGAAGGTTTCCCAAATCGGAACCCCCGAACGGAACAGTTCCGCAACGGGTTCCGACTTGAAAGAAAAACCAGACAGGAAGGGAGAAATGGAGAACGTAACCAAGAGCGATGAACGACTACTCGCTTGCCTGCAAGAGGGGGAACTAAGGACGTCACAGTTGGCCGCAGCGTTACAGATCACCAATCGCGCGGTTACCAAGCATACCGTGCGGCTACTAAGGGAAGGCTTGATCGAAAAGCCGCACCAAGGCCACCACCTGTTGACAGCCGCGGGCCGTTCTTATATCACTGAGAAGCTGTTGGCAGTGGAGATCGACTTTGGCAAGGTGGGAAAGGTAATCAAGAAGTTGCCGACCGAACATCACAAGGCGTTCTTGAGGCTGTTACTATCAGCGATTGTAGCTAAGTATCACCTCTTTAACACCTGCGACCAAGGGTGGCCGTCGTTCATCGCTGGTGGGCCGACCAAAACGATGAAAACGGCAATAGGATCGCTGGTCTGCAAGTTGTTTGGGTGGGATCCTGGAGAATATACCAAACACGTCCAGATCTCTAGCCAGAATGAGCTAATCGGGCGACGGTTCTGGGAAGGCCCGGGCAAGTATGGGTTCACCCCGTCCCCTTACTTTAACCGCTCGTTTATCTGTCTGGATGAACTAGACAAGGCAGAGGGAGGGATCAGGAAGCGAGCGCTCTATTACTTGCAAGGAACGACGACGGTAGCCGTTGAAGGAAAGGGCGTCGAGAATCATCCCCTTCCACTGGTGACGCTGAATACCGATTCACCGGAGGACTTTAAGATTTTGGACTCCTATCTACGCCGCGCGGTGGTGTTAAATACTTGGCCGTTGAGAGGCGAGCTGAAAGACGTGGACTTGATCGCAGAGAGGATCTTTGCGGGGAGTATCCCCCGTCTTAATTTCGATAAGCTCATTCCGTTGAAACGGAAGTTGTCGGCCGACGAAAGTCGCAACCTACGGGATCCCCTCGAAGAGAACCTAAACGATCAAGGATGGGGCTTGACCGACCTTACCCCGTTGAGGCTTCTCGCGCGTGGCCGGACGGCGTTCGGAGCAACGGTGACGGAAGCGATTTACCAGACTATCAACGATTATTTACTTTGCTCCGAAACTATGAATTGGACCGAGAAAGGATGGAGGGGACGAGTCAGACCGGCATGGCAACAAGCGCGAGGTGAGGCAGTAGAAGATAGTACAACAACGGTGCAGCAACCGCCGATCACAGCTGAGCCAGAACTAGAAACGAGAGTAGAAAAGGTGAAGGAGGGGCGCTTCGCTCAGAGTGACCAAGTTGCCGAATTCAAAGAAGAGCGCGAGCGCGTGTTAAACAGTTTTCTGCTTCTACGAGACCGTCTTAATGAAATAAAGGGCCGGTGCAACAAGCTGGTCACCGGACCGCTGCGCACCTATATAGAGCACTATATCAAGCATGTAGGGGATACCGAAATCGGGCATTGGGATGTGCTTGAACACTACGATAAGAAATTGCAGGAAACACGGATCCGCGTCGATACGGTGTGCGAACAGTACCAACAAAAACAGGCTCAAAGCACTGCTGAGAAAAGGCAAAACAAAGCCCGCAATGCGCAAATCAACCGAATCGCACATTACCAAAAGCGGAAAGTAGTTAAGGACGATGAAGACTCGATAGAAATTATGATCTCGCTCGGCTGTGTTACGCGCAAAACGACAACAGGGAAAGAGAAGATACAACCTGGAGTGGGGGAATGGCTCACTTATGGATCAAAGTGGTTAGTTGATGAATTCTCCCAAGTACCAACAGAAACGTTCAGTCTTTCCGCTCTCCAAGCAAGAGTAGCGGAAATCGAACAAAAGCAGCGCGCAGCTCAATACTCGCTATATGATGCAGAGCCTACAGTAGAGGACTTAGAAGAATTACGAAAGAAACAAAGCATACTAGAGGGCCTGAGACAGCGGGCTCCGTGGGTACATGCCACAGGCGACAACGTTGTGGTCAGAAAAAGGGACAGTTGCGCTCCGATACCGAAACCTAAGACAACAACCAGGGAATATGAGTACACGTACCTACTAGGAATTGATGGGGAAACGTACGATG
>JABUBO010000371.1_pt1 | contig 14334 bp, 14 predicted proteins | sample 7240361 | NCBI WGS metagenome assembly JABUBO01 (sample SAMN07256346, study PRJNA390944) | subsurface metagenome | isolation source: Methane hydrate marine sediment | place: Pacific Ocean: Eastern North Pacific, ODP site
AAGGGAGATGCGGGGGTTTAGCGCCTATCACGCCAAGGATGCTACCTTTATTAGTTCTGATGCGCACTCGGTGCCCGAGCAAGACTTGGTCCCACCAACCTCCCAGAGACGCAAATCTCACAAATCCTTCTTTGGTAATGAGTTTGACCATGAAACCAATTTCGTCCATATGGCCCACCAGAATTACCTTCGGCTCTTGCGCCAGGCTCTTCTTCCGGCAAATCAAACTGCCAAGCTTATCCTCAAGTATTTCTCCAAGTGGTTCGAAATGCTTCTTGATCACCCTGCTTGTCTCAGCCTCATATCCGGCTACTCCGTCGGACTCGGTCAGTTCTTTTAATAGCGACTCTATCTTATCCATCGGCAATTACCTTTCTCACGGTATTAGTAGTTATCATGATACCTGAAAATTCAACAACAAGCTAGTGTACGCAAGTCTCTCCTCTTGTGTATTTTGCGAAGTCACTTTAGGCTAATGGTTGTATGATAGGGATTGCACAATGGTCAGTTTTGTTCAATGACAATTCGATACATCCACACAGTCCGTCAGATTGCTATCTCTTGTTATTTGAGGTATATATGGAGTAAAATTCTATAAATACGTGGTTAATTGACTTGAGAAACGCCATGGATTCTATCTCTGTATGGTTTGGCGTCAATCGATAACCAAGGAGGTGCACAATGGACGAACAATCTGAACAACTGAGGTTTGCAGTACTGATTGATGGTGACAATGCTCAGGCGTCTCTTCTTCCTCAAATCCTGGCAGAGGTCAGCAAAGTCGGACTGATAACGGTCAAGCGGATATACGGAGACTGGACCACTACAAACATGAATAGCTGGAAGAATTCGCTTCATAAACATGCAATTCAGCCCATGCAGCAGTTTAGGTATACGATTGGCAAGAATTCCACAGATAGTGCGATGATAATTGACGCGATGGATCTGCTCCACAGTAACAATATAGGCGGCTTCTGTATTGTTGCCAGCGACAGCGACTACACACGACTGGCAACAAGAATAAGAGAGGAAGGCTTTTTTGTTATTGGAGTGGGAGAGAAAAAGACTCCAGAAGCTTTCATCAACGCCTGCAACCAGTTTATCTACTGTGAAAATCTAATTAGACCCAAGGAAATAGGAAGGAAAGCAGCAAAGGAAAAGAAGTCTGATTTAGCTGACCCTCTAAACCTTCTTCTCGAAGGGTTCAATCTAGCTGCGAAAGAAGAGGAATGGATTCATCTGGCGACATTAGGTTCCGTTCTTCGGCAATTGGATCCAGCATTTGATCCCCGTACTTACGGTCATCAGCAATTGCAGTCTCTCATTAAAAAATATCCAGAAACATTTACGCTCAAACGGGATAAATCAAGAAAACCACCGGTGGTGTATGTCGCGCTAACGACTCCTAAGTCGGATGCAGACTAATCATGAACTTGTGCTAAATCTTGCAAGTATTCTGGGGACATAATATCCAGTTTGTAGTAGGCCTAATTGGTATTGTGTCCCTGATAATACTACCTAATTTGAAGAGTGATAAATGGGGACAAGTGAGAAGGGAAGCACCACTTATTCGACGAAGCCGAGATAACCAAAAAGATAGGCCTGGGCTACTAGCGCACCTTGTTATGTCAGTAGAGAAAGCAACTATAAAGACAATAGATGGAAAAGAGATTGCCATAGCGGAGCAGACTCCCATCCCCTGTTTTCGCTGTGGCATCTGCTGTACCTCCTACCAGGCTCCGCTCACCGGCGAAGATATGGACAACATCACCTCAGCCCTGGGAATATCACGCTCAAAGTTCATTTCCAGATATGCTGTGAAGGTGCCGATAAAGGAAGGCTACTTGCTCAAACACACCAAGAAAGGCTGTATCTTCCTGGCCTGGGATGCCGATGGGAAAGCCCGCTGCACCATATACTCCTCCCGTCCCAAAGCCTGTCGCGAATGGACCCCCAGCCTGTCCAAGCCTGAATGCCTGGAAGGCTTAGCTCAACTCAAGTCCAGAGGGCAGATAATGCTGCTAGAGGAACTATGCCCGCCCCAAAAAGATAAGCAAGACCTTTACTCATCCCTAAAAGGAGAAGCACCTGACCAACTAACCAGTCCTTGAATACACTTCATCAATCTTCCCCTGCAGCCCAATCGTCAACTGAATTGCCTTAGCCACCTTAATATAGTGGTTAATCTCATCCAGAGATAACTTTCGCTCTTTCCTATCCTTCAAATATTTCTCCATTACCTGATAGGCTCCAATTCGGTATTCCCACACTTCCTTCGAAATGCCCTCAAATTCCTCATGCGCCGCTTAGCGGGCTCGCGGGAAGACTGTCTGTGACAAGAACTTTATGAGCAATGGAAAGAAAATTGGACAATTCCCGGTGATAGTAATAATTAGCCGCCTCAAAATCTAACTTTCCTCCCTCTCCTTGACGAATAAAGTATTTCTTTAGAATTCGGAATGCAAATGCGTCTGCAATGACTTCAGCGAGAACGGCATGATAAAGCGGGGAATTTATCCCCGGGTACTTACCGTCCACCGGTTCTTTTAGGTATTTTCTGATCGAAGTATGTTTCGCACCGATTACTAGCATCTGCGGCCTGTCTTCGTCAGGCTCCCATTTATGCCTTAGTGAGCCAAAATCTTCCTTATCAGGCTTAATTTGTATCCCACTAGTGAGCCTTTGCTCCTCAACCACGGTTTGCGTTTGCGCTGGCCTAAATCCCTCAACATTAGCGATTATATTGCCTCTTGCCTTCAACTGTCGCCCAACCACTCTACACCTTCTAACATAGTCTTTGGACAAGCAGATTATCCCAGAGCATCTTCACACCGAATTCATCCAGGGATAGAAAGCATGCCCGGCTGATAATTCAGACGGTGCGATTCTTGCCAATAGGGATGCAAATTAGGAAAATCAATGAATCTTTGCAATACCCGCCGCCACAAACTATAATGTGCACTCATGTTGTTCATAAAGAACCCCAATTTACCCGCCACTTTGGGCAAGATAGCTTGCCTGCTAGCTTCCCAGGGAAGACAAGGCTACATCGTCGGTGGCTTCATCCGCGATTGGCTTTTGGGGAGAAAGACAAATGACATAGATATTGCTGTAACCGGCGCCGCTATAACCATAGCTCACGAGGTAGCCAGGGAAATAGGAGGTAAATTTGTGCCCCTTGACGAAGTCAACGACTTAGCTAGAGTAGTGATACTGGAAGGAGAACGGCAAAATCAAAAATTTCGTGGGACAGAGTGGCATTTTGATTTCTCTACCTTTTCCCAGGACATCGAGTCTGATCTGGCCCGCCGCGATTTCACCATAAATGCCATGGCTCTGGAACTCAGCCACTTTGTCACTGCCAGCACAGCTACCAACATGAGCTCCCGAGAATTGGCAAGTCTCTTCGCGGAAAAACAGCTTCACCAAAAGCTTCTAGACCCCTTTTCCGGTGAGGAGGATTTGAGAAACAAGATAGTGCGGGGAGTAAGCGAGCAAATATTTGAAGCCGATGCTGCCAGACTGCTACGGGCAGTGAGGTTGGCTGCCGAGCTTGATTTCACTATCGAGCCAGAGACAGAATCTTTGATTCGCCGCTATGCCCAGGCTATCACCGAAGTCTCCGGAGAGAGGGTCAGAGAAGAGTTGCTTCGATTACTCGCTCTGCCCCGAGCTGCTTGCCACCTGAGGTACCTGGATGAACTCGGCTTGCTTCTAGCCCTGATCCCTGAGCTAGCAGAGAGCAAGGGGGTGGAGCAACCAACAGTGCACTTCTGGGATGTCTTCGAACACTCTTTACAGACCGTAGCTGCCATAGAGTTCCTGCTGAGAGAAAGCGATTGGAAGCATGGCAACGAAGACATGCTGGCCATTGCTCCCTGGTCTGAAATTATAGATAGGCACCTGTCCCAGGAGGTTTCCAGCGGCAGTAACCACAAGGTACTGCTTAAGCTGGCCGGGCTATTCCATGATATTGCCAAACCAATGACAAAGACTATTGATGATACAGGCAGAGCCAGATTTTTAGGGCATAGTAAAGAAGGAGCAGCTATGACTGCCAACATCCTGGGAAGGTTGCGATTTAGCAATCGGGAAATAAGACTGGTGGAAAGCCTTGTCTATCATCACCTCCGTCCAGTTCAGATGGCAACGACAGGGGTTCCCAAAAGTTCGGAGGGTCTTTGTGGTGAAAATGAAGAATTACCCACCCAGCGGGCAATTTATCGCTATTTCCGGGATACCGGCGAGGTCGGCATTGATATTCTATTCCTGGCTTTAGCCGATTATCTGGCCAGCCGCGGGCCCCTGGCATCCAGGGAGGAATGGGAAAGACATTGCCAATTAATAAACTACATAATGGCAGAGCATGACAAGCAACAAGCTAAAATCTTGCCGGTCAAACTTGTTGACGGTCATGATATAATGAATGCGTTTGGCTTAGCACCGGGACCATTGATTGGCAAGCTCCTGGCTAGGGTTCGTGAGGCTCACGCTAGCGGTGAGCTAAGCACCAAAAAAGAAGCATTAGCCCTGGTTCGTAAGGAGTTGTCAGCTACCAGCAATCAGCAAGCAGATGTTTGCCAAAATTCGCAGAATTCCGGGGAGGAACAATCCTTAACATAAGGGTAGGCTAAATTGAGAAGGAGAAGTTTTTATTTACTGATTTTCATCCTTGCCCTGTTCGGCTTCGCCTTATGGTCCATAGTCCCCATAAACACAAAGCTACTTGGTCCAGGCGGGCTAAGGCTGGGGCTTGACCTCAGGGGTGGCAGCCAGTTGCTCTATGAGGCCGATTTATCTATGAAAGACCCCGACGTCACAGATGCTGAAGCTATGGCATCGGTCATCGACAAAATTCAGCGAAGAGTTGATCAGTACGGAGCTGCCGAGCCTGTAATTCAGAAGCTAGGGACTGACCGCATATTAGTCCAGCTTCCAGGGGTGGAAGATATTGGTGAGGCTATTAGTCTCATCGGAAAGACAGCTCTGCTTGACTTTAGAGAGCAGAAGTTCGATGCTCATGGCAACCCGGTACTCGATGACCAAGGGAACTGGGTATTTGAGGACGAACCTGCTAGAGCAGAGGGACGGGATGGTCAAGAGAGAGAGCTTACAGGCATATATCTGAAGCGTGCCTCCATAGATTTTGACACTGTTAAAGGTGCTGTAGTCATCATCGAATGGGACAGCGAGGGAGGATACCTCTTCGAGAAGATAACCGAGCGGAACCTGAACAAACCATTGGCTATCTTTTTGGATGATGAGCTGATCTCAGCCCCCACAGTCCGGAGCGTAATCACAGCGGCGACACCAGGGCTTATCGAGGGCCACTTCACCATGAGCGAAGCGGAAGGATTGGCCATTCAGCTTAACTCCGGTGCTTTAGACTTGCCCTTGACAATCATCGATCAGCGAGACGTAGATGCCAGTTTAGGTGCCGATTCCATAAGGCAAAGCATGCGAGCCGCCGCGATTGGTATAATACTGCTATTTCTATTTGTGCTTCTTTACTACCGCTTGCCCGGTCTAATGGCTTGTTTTGCCCTGGGGATTTACGGCGTTCTTCTTCTCGCTATCTTCAACCTTTTTTCGTCTAATATAACCTTGACTCTGCCTGGCATTGCTGCTGCCATCTTATCTTTGGGCATGGCCGTAGATGCCAACATCCTTATCTTTGAACGCATCAAGGAGGAATTACGGAGGGGACGCAGTTTGGGTGCTGCCGTTGAGACTGGATTCAGCCGCGCCTGGACCGCTATCCGGGATAGCAACATCACCACCTTTATCGTCTGTATTATCCTTTTCTGGCTCGGGGGCACATTCGGCGCTTTCATGGTTAGAGGTTTTGCCCTGACCTTGTTTATTGGCGTGGCTCTATCCATGTTCACCGCCATCATTATCACTCGAACTTTCCTTCGCCTTATTGTGAGCAGCCGCCTGGTCACCAATCCGGCAGCTTTTGGAGTAAAAATATGATTGACTTTGTCGGTAAGAAGCACTGGTTTTTCTTGATTTCAGGAATACTTATAGTTATCGGAATAGTCTCCCTGGTCAGTTCTCAAATACAGTTCGGCACTCCACTACAGTTGGGAACAGATTTCACCGGTGGCACCTCTATGACGCTTCACTTTGCTCCGCAGGTAGAGCAAGAGCAGTTACGCCAGGAACTCACCAATCTAGGACATCCCGAAGCTATAATTCAAAGAAGTGGAGACGATTTCTTGATCCGTCTCATAGAAATATCGTTCCAGGAACGCCAAGACCTGACTGAAGGGTTGGAGACGAGCTTGGGCAGCGAGATTACGGTCCGTGACTACGACACAGTCTCCCCTCACATAGCTACAGAGACAGCCCGCAACGCCTTCATTGCGGTAATAGTAGCTGCTGTTGCTATGATGCTTTACATTGTCTGGGCGTTTCGCCGCATGCCCAGTCCCTTTCGCTGGGGTACCTGTGCCGTTATCGCCCTCATCCACGATGTATTCATAATAGTGGGCATTTTCTCCCTCCTGGGCTTGCTTGCCGGGGTGGCGGTTGACGCCATGTTTATCACAGGGCTGCTTGCCGTTGTCGGTTACAGCATCAACAATACTGTGGTCATCTTTGACCGCATTCGGGAGAATGTATCAAAGCAAATCAGACCCGATTTCGCCGCGACGATAAACGACAGTCTGGTAGAAACGCTTGGAAGATGTTTAACTACTACCCTGACCACCCTTTTTGTGCTCCTGGCACTCTTCCTGTTCGGCGGAATCACCATACAGTACTTCGTCCTGGTGTTGCTCCTCGGCGTTATCATCGGCACCTACAGCTCCATCGGCATCTCAAGCCAGCTTCTGGTGGTGTGGGAAAAGAAGGAATGGAGGGCGCTGCTTCCTTGGGCTAGGAGACATGCCTAGTCGGAAATATCAAACCGCTTTCTAATACCCAAGCTCCAAATCCTGAACAAATCCAAAACTCAGATTGCTACCCCAGTCTCTGCCAACTCTTCGATATCAGGTAGGCCAATGGAATGACACCTTCTAACAAGAAGTAAAATTCCTAGAGTAGAAGCTCACAATTATTCACTGATATTACTGACGCGAGGGCGACCAAGCTGACAAAGCTGCTACAGATTCGGCCTTAAGGGACGGTACCAGTTGAACCCATCAGCGGTATCTTCAAATAGTGTCCCGCCTCCAAGTTGCCGAACTTTCCGCGCTACCATAAGGTCCCCGATTGAGCCACCTACATTCATTGCCATCGCCATCAGCGCCATAACTGCAATGCCATCATTACGAACCAGGATACCCATGAGCAAGAAGAGCGGTGTGAGTACTAGAAACGGGGCAAGTCCGACCAGAAGGTAGTGGTTTCTAGGAATAAGAGGCCCTGTGGCGCTTGCGTAAACCACGGGAAAGAACCTGCCAATGAGTTTAACGCCGAAACGAGGTTTTCCACCAAAAACCAGGTGCCCTAGCCCATGGACAGCCTCGTGCAGAATCGCAGTTGCAGCGATTATACCTAGGAAGATTGGGAAGGCGAGACCAACAGAGACATGAAACTCCACTGCCCCTCGCAGTATTCCTCTGGCTACAACCCCCAGAATAAAGGCCAGTCCGAAGACACACGTACCCCCTGCTACCATGGCGACAAGGGCCCACCTCTTCAAACCAGCAAAATGCCATTGGCCGACAAGCTCATGTCTAAGCGTAGCCTCGCGGTCAACCTCAGCATCGCGATTAGACACTAGCCTCACGGTACGTTGCCTAACTTTCTTGAATTCTCAGCTTTCGTATGCTTGCTGCCATTACAGGCCGTTTTCTGTCGCAATGTCAACGGTTCGACATTTATGAGTGGGATTGACGCCGTATTTCTTACGACACGGGAAAGGAGTTGATCTGTGATTCGTACTATGGCGTTTGTTACCTGTGTCCTCGTCACATCTCCTGCCTATGCAACATAATTGCATAATGTCACATCTTAGTATGTTGTTAAGCCGACCCTCGTTGAACTTTTTAGCGAGCTGTTTGCCACGTGGGTAGTTGACCTGGATGGTACCTGTTCCGTATCATATTTGGTAACAGGCCTCGGAGACAGACAAAATAGACGGCCATATGATGAACAGTAGTGAGGACGACATAGTGCGATTGAACAGGTCTCACGTTAAGCGTGCTACTGAGGCACTAATCAGGGCATTCTGGAATCACCCACCTCTCCAATATTACTTCCCCGACGAGGCGGAGCGAGAAAGGATAGCGCCCTACTTCTTTTCTTTATCTGTCTTCACTGGCATCCGATATGGTGAAGTGCATGCCACATCTCAAGATTTGGAGGGAATCGCCGTTTGGCTGCCATCTGGCAACTACCCCGTTACACTGTGGAGACTGTTGCGTTCCGTTCCATCCTCCCAGATTCTTGGCGTTGGGAGATACGGAGGGTTCAGAATGAGGAGTCTTGGCCAATATATAGATGCCTTGCACGGTCGGTTGGCCCCATTTAAGCATTGGTTCTTGCAAGCCATCGGTGTAGACCCTCAGTTTCAGGGAAGAGGTTATGCCAGTAAGTTACTCAGGCCAATGCTGGCAAGAATAGATGAAGAGGGTCTGCCATGCTATCTTGAAACGCTCGAAGGACAAAACGTCCGGCTCTACGAGCACTTCGGCTTCAAAGTGATAGAAGAATCTAATGTTCCTGACACTAGCCTGACTACCTGGGCAATGTTGAGAGACGCTCGGTAGTCAAGACAACTCATCACCGGAACGGGGTTCTCATCTGTAGGCCAAGCACAATGGTCATCACCCGATTGCACGATTACCCATTTTGTTTTGAATTTTGGTCATTAGATGAGAGGAACTAAATTTTTCCTTTCTTTTGTTTAGGATTTCAAATTTTGTGCTTGGAATTTGTCGTATTTTGCCTTGTCATTTTGCCTTGTCATTCTCGAATTTTGGTTTAGTATCCCCCGAGGTGGTGTATTCTCTTTATTTGCTCGATATGCTTGTCAAATCCCTCGGGTTTTCTTAACACCGATGCTTCTCCCAACGGGTCATCTATCTCTGAATTACCCAGAAGTACATCAAAGATAGCTTTTATGGAAGCAGCAACTACATGAAGGTTATAGCCACCTTCCAGGGTGAAAACAAGACGTCCCTGACACAGTTTGGCAGCCAGTTTCTTCAATATCATCGCCATTTGAGCAAAACCCTGAACGCTTACCCGCATCATAGCCAGGTGGTCGGCCCAATGAGGATCAAATCCAGCAGAAATAAGTATTAGTTCAGGCTGGAATCTGTGGGCTACTGGAACCAGGGCCTCCTGGAAAGCTCTCAAGTATTCCTCATCGCCCCAGCCGGCGACCATAGGGAAGTTAACCGTGGTTCCTTTTCCTTCACCCGTTCCAGTTTCTTCCATCCGTCCTGTCCCCGGATAAAAGGGATACTGGTGGGTGGAGAAGTAAAGGACTTTGGGGTCAGCATAAAAAGCATCCTGAGTCCCATTGCCATGATGGACATCAAAATCAGCGATAAGAACACGTTTGAGATTGAACCTGCTTAAGGCAAATTTAGCGGCGACAGCCATATTATTGAAAATGCAGAAGCCCATTGCTCGATCATAAATAGCATGGTGCCCTGGTGGTCTAACCAGAGCAAAGGCGTTATCCACTTCCCCCTTCATCACCTCTTCTACAGCCACCAAGAGCCCACCGGCAGCATATAATGCTGCTTCGTAAGACCTCGGAGACATTACGGTATCAGGGTCGAGCCAACCACCACCCTTTTCCGCTTTGCCCTTTACGTAAGAGATGTAATCTGGCGCATGTATCATCTCCAGTTCTTCTAGTAAGGCGGGGCGCGGAGGCAGACAGGTGAGTTTCTCCTTAATTCCAGTTTCTTTCAAATAAGACAACGCAGTTACCAACCTCCGAGCGTTCTCCACGTGGTCACCGGTATCATGTTCCAAATAGATTGGGTCATAGACCAGACCTGCTTTCATACTCGCATCATATCAAAGGTACCCAAGCAAAAACAATTATGTGCGGGGCTTTCCAGAGCAGGTGTTGATTTTTATCACGGAAAACAGCTATGCTGTGGAGACACACAATTCTGTGAAGGAAAGCTTTGTCCTGTGACCAGAGAAGAGATAAAAGATTTGCTCAACGAGGCGGAGAAGAGGTTTGCCTCGGAAGCGAAGTTAATACAGTTGGAGTCAGGCAGAGTCGTTTTCGTTGGCGATACCCATGGCGACCTCGAAGCCACGGAGAAAATTATCCACAAGTATCTCAAGTCGGAGAATAAGCTAGTTTTCCTGGGGGACTATGTTGATCGGGGGCCAGCTTCCCTGGAGAACATTAACTTTTTGCTTGGGCAAAAAATTGAGCATCCCGATTCTCTTTATCTACTTATGGGAAATCACGAAGGTCATGCTGTAGTCAGCTTCCACCCTGCCGATTTCTGGGAAGGACTGGATGCCGAACTTCGCCAGCGATATAGTGAGGTCCTTTCCAAGTTGCCGCTGGCAGCGTCCACGCCAAATGGAATAATTGCTCTGCACGGAGCACTCCCCGATGTGCCTCGCCTGGAGGATATAGACAGGATAAAACCAGGTAGTGTTGAATGGCATCAAATAACGTGGGGCGATTGGCAGGAAGGGGAAGGGGAGAACCTGGGAATCGATCCCTACACCGGGAGACCTCAATTCGGGCGAGGCTGGTTCGAGAAAATCATGTCCCGCATGGGCAAGAGTGTCTTAATAAGGTCGCACCAGCCAAGTGCCCCACCCACAATGTACAGCAAAAGATGCCTTACTATATTCACCTCTTCAGCTTATAGACATTATATTTCTGAGCGCACCATAGCCCTGGTTGATTTGAGTAAAGTGGTAAAGAGCATGGATGATATAGAGATAGAGATTATCTAAAGCCTTGCCTCAACCCTCAAGATTTCAGCCTACTATGTTATAATTTTACCAATCTGCTTCTGGGGGGCTGCTGGGATAACGGCAGTAATCAGGGAGGCAAAAATGAATAAGCTGCTCAAAGTTTTAATTCCAATACTGCTAATTCTGGGGTTAGTGCTGATCAGTGGCTGTGCTTCGACATCAGAACTACCTAGTGTACCCGGTGAGGGAGGGCGAGATGAAAGCGAGATTACTGATGAACTAACGGAAGACCGCAAAATCGTAAAAACAGGCTCCATGACTTTGGAGGTGGGAGATATAGCCGAGACTATGGATAAAATTGCTGACATGGCTGATGAACTCAACGGCTATGTAGTTTCCTCATATAAATATGAATATGAACGGGGGATTTCGGGTCGCATTACTATCCGCGTTCCTTCTGAAAGATTTGAAGAGGCTTTTGCCAGACTTCGCCAGTTGGCCATAACTGTGCCCTACGAGACTACCACGGCAAAGGATGTAACTGAGGAATATGTTGACCTGGAAGCTCAGCTAAGCAACCTTCTAGCAACCGAAGCCCAATATCTAACCTTGATGGAGAGAGCAGAGAACGTAGAGGAAATGTTGATGGTGCAGAAAGAGCTTTCCAATGTGAGAGGGGAGATTGAGCAAATTGAAGGCCGCATGAAATATCTGGAGCAGACCTCAGAGACGTCACTTATTGAAGTAGACTTACAGGAAACAAAGGGATTGACTGAACCCTGGAGTGCCTCCGCTGCTTTACAATCGGCAGTGCGTGGGCTGACAACATTTGGCAGATGGCTAGCCACCGTGCTCATCTGGCTTTGTATTTTCTGCTGGGCCTGGGTGCCACCTTTGGTAATCTGGCTCAGAAGACGCAGAAAGGCGAAGAGCTAATTCTCAATGCCTTCCTGATAGGGCTTAGCAATTGCCTACCCACCCCCACGGGGTTTGAGGGAGCTAACCCAGACAGTTTGGCTTTTTTGTTACCTTAGTGGGGACGGAAAGACTTCAATCGAGGTTCTTGACTGTGGTAAGGGTAGTGAATGAAGGCAATTGGAATAAGCCTGACCCTATAGGGGACATACTATGGCAAAAGGCCAACAAGGCTAGCCGGCTTTGGAAAGTGTTGGCAGGTTTTGCAAAGTGTAGGTCAGCACATCGTTAAGTAGCCCGCTTACCTATGTGGAGTCGAAGATATTTCTTCAACAAGTTGATTGTCTTGGTGATAGGTAAGGAGTCCTCATCAAGAGATCCCTCATGATAGAGTTTTTCACGTTCATCCTTGATTGAATTAAAAGTCTTCAGATCTGTCTCAGCAGAGTCACCACCTAGACACTTAGCAATAACAGCAAATTTGTCTGCGATATTATTGCTACCCCTCAGGCTGCGACGGATACGTTCATCGAGATTCGATTCCTCTTTCTGACTGCGACTAGGGGGAGCAGTCTCAGGTGAAGTAGGTATAAGCAGTGTTTTCCTATATTCTCGGAAGACTTTTTTTACAAATATTTCGAGTGCTACCCAACCAAAGATGAACCGATGAAGTTTTTCATTCTCGCTAGATATTGCTTGGACAAGGAGTCTATTGACTGTGGCAAGAGATTTTTCACCATCCAATGCAACTGCTTGACTCTGCACCTCTTTGATGACTTCGTCGGTGGTGAGCTTTACCAAGAATACCCTACCTATTTCACCGGAGAGATCAAAGGAATATACTGGTTTTCCAGGTTCGTTGATCAAATAAATACCGCTTTGAATGCGTTTGACTTCTATAGTCTCGTGTTCAACGGATAAGCAAAGAGCCACTAATACGGCATTCATCCGCGTGCTGTGCCGAACAGCGATGTCCTCCTTGTTAATCATCCCCAAAGCACAAACGAAATCGTCTGTCTCCACGCTTGGCACACTGAAGTCAGGCTCTACCTCACCCTCAGATGTGAAAACCAATACTTCTGACCTGCCGAGGGCTTTGTTTCTTCGCTCACGGATTTGGCGAACCTGTGCTTCCACTTCATCCTTCAAGTCACCTAATTCCCGTCGACCAACAAGGCCTTTCAAAAGCAAATAACTTAGAGCTCGTGCGCGATCAATCTCATAGCAATAATAGTCAACTCTCTCTGTGAGAATTGCTCTCACTGAGAAGCCATCTTCGTCAGCATAGATCTCCACATCACCTGTATCGGGATTGTGACGCAAGCCACTTATCTCGTAGGCTGCAATGTACTTGTATTTCATTCTCTTGTTACTTGGGCTGAAGACCAACTCTTGCGGGGATAATATGTGGACACTTCTTATCGCCCACCTTCGTTAATGGAATTATAGCAGAAGAGCAACAGAATTCCAGGGACACCATACCAATTAGGCTTGCTACAAATTAGGGATTATGTCCCCAGAATACCGAATTATGCCTAATCAATGCTCATTGCAGAGCGACTGACTTGAGATAGCCTTCCGCTCGCGTGTGGAAGCCGAATATAATACTTCCTAGGTTGAATAGCGCTTTCTCCTTAAGATTGACCACACCCAAGCGCTCTACAAGAGTCATCGCTAGTAGTTTAATGGCAACACAATCAGCCCGTTTAGTTTCTGCACCCACTCGTTTTAAGGCAATAGCAAGGCATTCAAGTTTTTCTTTCTCTTCATTGGTTGGAGACTGCCGGTCAGCCATATTGCTATTTATCCATTTCTCAAATAGAGAAAACCTGTAAGTATTCATAAATGCGACCCTCCCCCTTGCCCATCTAGAATCCGTATCTGTGTCCTTTGGGTCAATTAAAAAGGCGAGCTTCCCCCTCTGCCAAGCAGAATCCATTTCTGCTGACCGCCCAGCTTTGTTCATAAACGCTGAATGGTCAATAACATCGTTATAGTCAAGCATTGTATGCCAAAGGTCTATTCTTCGGTTATGTTCTAAGTAACGTTTGGTAAAATAAACTTCTCGTACCATGTCTTCCAGTTTTAACTTCACCCTAATTGTAAATGTTAGACCAAATACAGCCATTTGCAGTGCTGTCATCTCATGCCAAAATGAGTCTGAGTCAACTAGTGAGAATGTTTGGTCGTCCTCAGCAATTAAGGTCTTGCACTGGGCCAAGAAATAAGACCAAAAATCCATACTAGCGATGTTAGAAATCTTCGTCTTGAAGATTTGGGAATCGTAGAAGCCCCTACAGCAATCTTCTATGCTCACCTTGGGCTTGCTCTTAAGTAATGGCATTCATATTTTCCTGCTACCAGTTCAGTATAAACATTCTAGGATAGAAGTTTGGGAATGTAAAGACCACAAGTCTTTTCCACTGCAGACCTGTCATTTAACAAAGTGGCGGATTGTGCAGTTTTCCAGTCGCCTTTAGGCGCTAAGGAATAAATTCAGTTCCACCTTTGGTAATCTGGCTCAGAAGACGCCGAAGGGCGAAGAGCTAATGCTCAATG
>JABUBO010000373.1_pt1 | contig 14315 bp, 14 predicted proteins | sample 7240361 | NCBI WGS metagenome assembly JABUBO01 (sample SAMN07256346, study PRJNA390944) | subsurface metagenome | isolation source: Methane hydrate marine sediment | place: Pacific Ocean: Eastern North Pacific, ODP site
TATCCCTTCAGGGCTAACTCGTCAACCTCACTCAATCACCGCCAAGCGACTGCCAAAGCGCAACGAGGTAATGTATAATAGAGCTAAAGGGGAAAACTTTTCCAGGAGGTACAAGCATGGATGAACTAACAAGGTTAGCAACACACCCGTGGGCTATGTACTACTTTGGCGGGATTGGGGATGCCTTGGTGATTGTTGGCATCGTTACTGCAGTCATGAATGTAACAATCGCAGGCTTCACGCCTATGTTATGGTTCCTATTAGCTATTGCCTGTTATATGGGCCTGATTTGGGTGGTTGCGCTGCGCATACTGGTTCACCTAGAAAGCCGGACACAAAGCTAGTAGGATGAGAGCCAAGCGGACTGGGGGATATGCAGAGGCAAAGGTTCGAAGCCCTTGTAATCAAAGCCATCGAGGAACTGCCAGCGGAGTTTCAAAGCAAACTGGAAAATGTCGATGTGCTGGTAGAAGACTGGCCGAGCCGAAGGCAACTCCGCCAACTGGGACTCAGGCATAGTACTCAACTGCTGGGCCTTTATGAAGGAGTGCCTCAAACCGGTCGGGGCAGAGGCTACAACCTGGTTCTGCCAGACAAAATAACCATCTTCCAGAAGCCCATCGAGGCAAAATGCCGCTCTGACAGAGAAATTGAAGCAGAGATAGGCGAAGTAGTGCGTCACGAGATTGCCCACCACTTCGGCATTGGTGACAAGACCCTATACAGAATAGAGCGCCAGAAGCTCGACAGAAAAAGGATGTAAGATTAAGCCCCGACTAACCAGCAACTATCAGGCAAGTGTGGCTATCGCTGCCGCCTCAAGCCCTGGCTCTTTCTACTTCTTGATAGCCTGCTATAACTTCCGTGCTACCTCTGTTGCCTGTTGAACAGCCTGTAATACCTTTCCTGGACTGGTAGCATCACCTATGACATAGACTTCCGGAACAAGTTCCTTTACCGCCGCCAGGTCATTCACTGACCTTGCCCCTGTAGCCAGAACCACCGTATCTACAGGTCCGAGTGTTCGTTCTCCACCCTCGGGGCTTATAACCACGCCCTCGTCGGTGATAGCTTTCACTGGCGTAGAGGTCAATATCTTGACGTTTCTCTCCTTAAGACGGCGGCGTAAAAAGTAGCGGGCTCCCGGCGAGATGTCCTGAGCAGTATGTCGGAGCATCTCAACTATGGTCACATCCTTGCCCTGCTGAGCCAGATAGTCAGCAGTCTCGCAGCCCACCAGACCTCCCCCAAGCACCACTACTCTACTACCAACCGTGGTTCCGCTGAGCACATCCTGAGCTGTAACCACATTGTCTCTATCTATCCCCGAAATATCCGGCAAAAGTGGTGCTGAGCCTGTGGCCACGACGACTACATCAGGTGATAACTGCTTAATCATCTGGGGAGTCAGCTCACATCCCAGCTTTATCTCCACGCCCAATCGCTGCAGGTCCTTAACTCGAGACCGAACCGCCTCCAGCCAAATCTCCTTGGTAGGAGGCAGCGCTGCAAGCAAAACCTGCCCGCCAAGAGCATCCCCTTTCTCATAAAGGGTAACGTTGTGCCCCCACAAAGCTGCTGCCCTGGCTGCTTCCAGACCCGCTGGCCCACCCCCAGCAACCACCACCTTTTTAGCCTTCGCCGCCCCTGCGGAAGCATATTCTGCCTCACGACCAAGAGCGGGATTCTGAATACAGGTTATCGACGCATTGCCCATCATCAACATATCGATACACCCCTCATTGCAGGAAAGACATTTGACAATGTCCTCAGGACGCCCCTCCTGAGCCTTGAGAGCAAACTCAGGGTCAGTTAATGACGACCTTCCAATTGCCACCAGGTCGGCTTTCCCCGAACTGATGATATCCTCGGCAACGGCAGGGTCTATAATCCGTCCCACCGCAATAATCGGCACTGAAACAGCCGATTTGATAGTTGCCGCTGCAGCAGCGTTAAATCCAGGCTCCATAGCAGGAGGTGCACTGGTAAGGTGACCCGACTCATATACCCCAACTGAGACATGAAGCGCATCAACACCCGCTTCAACCAGGCGCTTGGCTACCACCACACTCTCCTCGAGAGTACGTCCCTGGGGAACTGCTTCATCACCACTGATGCGGAACAGAACAGGATAATCAGGACCGACCAGCTCTCTCACCCGCTGCAATATCTCCAGGGGAAAACGCAGGAACCCCTCCAAATCACCCCCATACTCATCAGTCCGCTTGTTGGCATAGGCTGACATGAACTGAGCTATAAGGTAGCCATGGGCGCCATGCAGCTCTACAGCATCAAAGCCGCTCTCTTTGGCACGGCGTGCTCCCCTGGGCGTATGCCTCAACCAACGCCTTAATCTCCTCAATAGTTAGCTCTCTGGGCGTCTCCCTAACGATGGGGTCAGGGAAGGGAGACGGGGCTACGGGCTGCTGCCCCCCAAGGTTGGAGGAAAATGTTTCCCGCCCGGCATGATGCAACTGGACAGCAACCTTGGTACCGGCAGCATGAATCCGGTCCGCAAGGCGGCTTAACCCAGGTATGAATTTATCATCCCAGATGCCCAGCTCAGACGGAGCTCCATTACCCAGGGGGTCAATAGAAGTTATCTCCAAAATGATAAGCCCAAAGCCTCCCCTGGCCCTGGCCTCCTGGTATTCGATAAGCCGGTCTGTCATTGTCCCATCAGGCGCACTGAAACCAGTCCCCATAGGCGGCACCACCAGCCGGTTCTTGAGTTCCATCTTTCCAATGTTAACAGGCTGAAATAGCTTCATCATATTTACTCCCAATCATGCAAAGATTTCTTTTCTCCAATCAATTGTACTATCTACCACAAGCCTTCACCCTATGCTTGTCCCATTATCAGCTAACTCTTCACAGCAGATGAAAGCGTAACCAAACACACAACTGCCAGTCTTTTCTCGGCTGATTGCGGAATCTATAAAAAGAGACTCTGATTTATCTTCCTTTGTACTTAGGGGTTTTCTTCGCCGGGTCTTTCTCAAGAAAAGCTCTCGCCCCCTCCTTTTGGTCTTCAGTTCCGAAACACATGGCAAACAACTCCGTTTCAATTGCCATGCCGATTGAAAGAGGCGTCTCGAGGGACTTGTTCACCGCAATCTTGGCAAACTTCAAGATAGCCGGGCTTTTACTCTTAAGTTTACCAATAAGTTTATCAACCGTCTCCCTCAATTTATCCGCAGGGACAACCTTGTTCACCAATCCAAGTCTCAGGGCTTCCTCGGCTGAGATAAAATCACCAGTGAAGATAAGCTCTTTTGCCTTCTTCTCCCCCACGAGTCTCGGCAGTATCTGAGTTCCTCCACCACCGGGTATAACTCCAACAGTAATCTCCGGCTGCCCAAACATAGCATTCTCAGAAGCTATGATTATGTCGCAGGCCATAGCTAGTTCACACCCCCCACCAAGGGCAAGACCATTCACCATGGCTATGACCGGCTTTGGAACCTCCCTTACCACCACATAATGGCGCTGCGCCCCCTTGGCCCCCTTGATAACATCTATAGGGCTCCAATGGGGAAACATGCTGATATCAGCACCAGCGCTGAAAGCCTTGTCCCCCGCCCCGGTAATGACGATGATATACACCTCATCATCATCCCTGGCCTGCTCCAGAGCAGCTATAACCTCAGCCGTCAAAGTCTGGTTCTGAGCATTAAGTTTATCAGGCCGATTTAAGGTTATCCAGGCGACGTTTTCCTTCTTCTCATAGATAATTGTCTCAAATTCCATTTATCCCTCCTTATAATAAATAATAATATTAATAGTATATTTTCCCAGCAAAGGTATACTTTCAATTACTGCTATTCACAGCTCTTCCGGTGTCTCTCCCAGCCTATCGAACAAGTATTTCTCCTTTACCGGAATGCCCGCCAGACGCTTGGCAATATTCTTCGTTTTCTCCATGTCGTAGCTGCCCATAATAGCAATCTGCTCCATCCTCGGAGAACCACCACCATGAACACCAGCATACTGCGCTACGCCAGCCGCTTCCGAGCATGATATAGCTTGGACCCAGCGGAAGGCACGATGTACATCTTCAATCGGCACCTCCGGGTTCCGCATCATGTACTTCTCCAAGTACGGACGAGTCTCCGGATTCGCCCAATCGCCCAGGCGCGGCAGCGTCGCCGGCATCCCTCCAGCAATATCCGCCAAAATGTCGAATTCGTGATAGATATTCTCACCAGCATGCTTCCGGCTCACATTGCAGTAGACAATGTCAGGAATGTATGTCCCCGAACCCGACTTTTGAGCATTAATCCCAGCAGCAATGCCTGTCCCATAACATAGCTCTGAGGTGCAAATCATTTCGGCCAGCTTCTCACTGACATGCGGTTTCTTTTCTATTCCATTGCACTCAGCCATCAGAGCAGTAGCCCCCATAATCACATCCGTAAAAGCTGGCTTACAGCCCGTATAGCTATGGCGATGATAAAGGGCAAATAAGAGCGCCAATCTGCCACCAAGCTCATACTCGCCATTCAGGAACACGTTCTCCCAGGGAACAAACACATTGTCGAAAACCGTCAGAGAGTCAGCAGAGCCGTAAGGGCCCGGTGCGCCCAGCTCCGCAGGATAACTGGCAGCGCTGACGATTAGCTTCACACCCTCTGCATCAGCAGGGACTGCACAGGAAACTGCCCATTCTCCCTCCTCTTTTGTTAATCGCCGTGTAGGTAGCACATTGAGCCACTCCACGACAGGGGCATCTGAGTTGTGCACCTTGGCCCCTCTGATGACAATGCCGTCGCTCTTCGTCTCCACCACGTGCAGATAAAGGTCCGGGTCTAACTGCTCGTGAGGTCTCATCGGGCGATTTCCTTTGACATCCGTCTGAGCACAGCACGCCGTGCGGTCATTCTCCTGGAAATCCCTTAGCCACTTCTCAAATCTCTTGTAATACTCAGTCCCATATTTCTGGTCAGCCTCATAACTCACCACAGCATTCGCATTGGTAGAATCAATCCCCATACATCTGGCGATGCATCCGCCCACCTGGTGGCAGGTTACTCTGGTCATCTTTTGCTTGGCAAGCAAATCAGCAACGCTTTGGTGAACATGGCAGAACCGGTTTATCTTCTCACCTGTCAGATGAGACGTGGCCGTTAATACATCCTCATATTCCTTCAACTCCGGGTCAGTTATCATATCATAGGTTTTGGCAAATATGTTGACCGCTCCCTCCATCCGAGGGTCATCTCGGTCTATGAGCTGTCCATTCATGTAGACGTTCCGTCTCATCCTGCTCAATCTCTTGCGATATTCACTCGATGTAATCACCAGTAACCTCCTTGTACAAAATTTTGCATTAGTTTTAAACCAGTCGTACTATTATTCACTCATCCATTCTCAACAGCCTCCTTATCCCTTACTAAAAAGCCAATTTATATGGTGGTGCCTCCATCTACAGCAATAACCTGGCCGGTTACATAGCTGGAGGCATCAGAAGCCAGATAAATCACCGCCCCTACCATCTCCTCGGGCTCAGCTATCCGCCCCATAGGAGTTCTGAACATAGCACCCTGTAAAATGTCCGGGTTACTCCAGAGGGCTTCACTGAAGCCAGTCCTGGTCATTCCAGGTGCTACTGTATTCACCCTGATATTATATTTAGCCCACTCGGCCGCCATAACCTTGGTTGCCATAAGTACACCGGCTTTGCTTATAGAGTAAATTGGTAATATGTCGGGGGTAATTCCAGCTACTGAGGCAATGTTTACAATCCTGCCTCCACCCTGTTCCTTCATCACCCTGGCCACCGCCTGGCTTAAAAAGAACAACCCCTTCAGATTAAGGTTCATGATAGAATCCCAGGCACGCTCACCCACATCCAGCGCCGAATCCATTACAGGGTTAGTAGCAGCATTGTTCACCAGGATATCAATCCTGCCGAACTCTTCCTTGACCTTACTAACCAGATTGTCTATCTCCTCCATCCTGCCTACATGTGCTGCTACAGCCAGAGATTTCCTTCCCATCCCCTTTATCTCCTCAGCTACCTTTTCCAAATCAGGCAATTTCCGGCTGGCCACCACAACATCAGCACCAGCTTGGGCAAGCCCGACAGCGAGAGCTTGTCCGATGCCACGGCTGCCGCCAGTTACAACAGCCACTTTACCTTGCAGAGAGAAATCCACTTTCTGTCACCTCCTAAATAAAATTAATACTGCTAATTATAATGAAGGAACATCAGCGACGCAAACGCAATAGCTAAGCTTGTTCAGCTTCCCGCGCCATTTCGCCAAGTGCCGACAAGTAGGCCTGGAAGGTTGTAGAATCAAAGAGCACAAAAACTATCTCCTTAATTGAGGTAACACCTTCCTTGAGGAATGAGGCAACGGTGTTCATGGCTACCTTTGCCGCTTCAGCTACCGGGTAACCGTAGGCACCAGTGCTTATCGATGGAAAAGAAATACTGCTTAAGTTATTCTCTGTGGCCACTTTGAGGCTCTCCCGGTAGGCACTGGCGAGCAGCTCAGGCTCTCCTTTGCTACCCCCATGCCAGACAGGCCCAACGGTATGAATGACAAACTTTGCTTTGAGATTCCCCCCAGTAGTAATCACCGCTTTACCCGTTGGCAGCCGCCCTTGCCTGGATACGACTTGTTTGCATTCCTCCAAAATGGCAGGGCCACCAGCCCGGTGGATGGCACCATCAACACCGCCACCTCCCATCAAACCTGAGTTGGCAGCATTAACTATTGCATCAGTAGCTTGCCTGGTAATATCTCCCTGGATTATGGATAACTTGGCCCCGTTGATGCTCACCTCTGTGGCTGGTTTCTCCATGGCTTTGCCCTCCTTCACAACTATTCTTGGCTTATCTTCAGACCTCAAGTATTTATCTTCTTAATCTCTTTACTTCCTCAACCATTCCAGGTAAAATTTCGCCAGTTTTCCCCTGGATTAGATAATCAGAAATCCCCTCTTGAGTTAGAGGTGTTGGCTCGGCATTCAATTCAATGATTGTCACCGCCGGGACTCTCTCCACCGCATATATACCAGCTCCGGTCTTCCTTTCTGTCTCCACTTTCCTCTGTCTGGCGACCCGTGGTAATTCGGCAAAAGGATAAACCACAGCCGATGTCCCGCAAATGAGCATCAAATCGCATCTCCAGGCTTCTTCCAGACTTTGATGAGCAACATCACTGGGAATCGGCTCTCTGAAATGAACAACGTCTCCCTTAATTACCCCTCCACATTTTCTACAGTGGGGTGGCAATCTCCCTTCCTCTCTTAGCCCTTGTAAATCATATTCTTCTAAATCAAATCTAGCATTACAATCAATGCATCTTAGTTTGAACGCATTTCCATGATAGTCCAGAACGTTTTCAGTTCCTGCCCTTTGATGCAAATTATCAATGTTTTGTGTAATCACACACTTCAAAATCCCCATCTTCTCCAACTCAGCCAGTGCATGATGACCTGGATTAGGCTCCACCTTTGTTAAATCTCCAAACAAAGAGGGGCCACTCAATTTCTCCTCCCAATATTCTTTTGGATTTGCCAAAAACCTGTGATAAGTTTGGTAGGCTCTTCTTTCCGCCTCAGGGTCTTTAGTCCAGATACCCGATGGCCCTCGAAAATCAGGGATTCCCGACTCAGTTGACATCCCTGCCCCAGTTAGGGCAATAGCATAATTTGAATTGATTAAATCCCTTGCCGCTCTTTCAACTAGTTCTTCCATAGCTTTTTACCTCCTGGATATTCCTCTTTATTCAGCTACAGGCCTTAATAAATTCATCAGGCTAAAGATGATAAGGCAAACCCTCAGCTTTGATTTCACTCCGCCCCACTAAGAGTATATCCTATGTTACTTGGTAGTTAAAGCATATATCCCATCCCCACTTGCTGATTGAACTTTCAGTATGAAATTCATATAATGAATAAGGTAGGCCATCGCAATAACTAAGTCCTGGCCAAAAGCTTCTGATAATCCATCATAATGGGGGTGCAAAGTGACACATTGGATGTGTGTTAAATGTGGTTATCTATTTAGCGCTCCAAGCCCGCCGAATGAATGCCCCGGCTGCAAAGAGGTGTGCGTTTTTAACGATGTCACCTGCTACAGGCCAGAATGCGGTGGTGAGCAAAATGTAGACCCGTTGCTCGTGGGTACAACCCTGAGGACCGTGACCGGAGTTTCGGTCCCTCCTGCAACTCGAACGGCAGTTTCGGCTACGGCTAAAGCGCGAACAGCATATGTGGATACACTAGCGACAGCCGAAATGTTTGATGGGCTGACTGAGGAGCAGAAACAACAATTTCTCAGTCTCGGGAAAACTGAAACTTATGAACGGGGTGTAGTTATCTTTAGCGAAGGCAACGAGGCGCAAAAGCTATACATAGTCGAAGAAGGGTGTGTAGCTATTGAAAGCGATATCGATGAGCAAAAGCGAGTCCCAATCTGCACTGTATCCAAGGGGCAGGTCTTCGGGTGGTCATCTCTTGTGCCGCCCTATCAGCTGACTGCTTCAGCCATTGCTCTTGAGAAAACAAGAGCTCTTGCTATCGATGGCGCAAAGGTACGTGGCCTATGCAGCACAAACCCGACCCTTGGCTGCATAATTATGCGAAATATCACTCGGCTGGTTGCTTCCAGGCTCAAAAACCTCCGCTTAGAGTTTATAAGCCTCATCTATGCATAGCCGAGGCATGTCGCTTGAATTGCTTGCATTTCTCTCTATAAACTTGGCACTCATATTACATTAGCCTGGCCTGAAGTTATACATTGCTTCACACAACACATTCCGCCATAACATACAGCCTCTTTCAGTGGCCTTGACGAATGACAGGCCATGCGGGCAGCGCTGGAGTCAATCACCTGCCAGATTCGCGATGTACTGGAGATGATGAAGACTGACACCATAGTTGCTACAGGCTATAAGTCATACTATACTTTAGAGCTAAGATAGCAATCTTCCAATATACAAGGAGGACAAGCATGAGCACCAAGACTTTGGCTGTTCCCAGGCAAATATGGTATGAAGAAGGAGAGCTACAGCTAGAGTTCCCCGCGTCATGGGAAGTGGTGCCTTGCTTGATGAATGGACACAATGCCCCTCATATAACTCCAGACCAGATAAGGGCTGCCTTCAATAAACCTATAGGCAGCCCCCCTCTCAGGGAGTTAGCTCAAGGGAAACATGAAGTGGCAATAATCTTCGATGACATCTCACGCCCTACAAGAGCTGCTGAGTTGATACCTTATGTGCTGGAGGAGCTGGAAGCAGCAGGCATCCCTGATTCAGCCATTAGATTTATCTGCGCCAGCGGCGCCCATGGCGCACATACCTTCCAGGACTTTCAGAAAAAACTGGGGAGGAAGACATTGGATAGGTTTCCAGTCTACAATCATAATCCCTATGAAAATTGCAAGTATATTGGGCAGACATCCCAGGGGACAAGGCTTTCGGTCAATTCTGAGGTGATGAGCTGTGACTTGAAAATCGGTATTGGCTCCGTAATTCCTCATCCTCAAAGCGGCTATGGCGGCGGTGGAAAGATTGTCCTTCCTGGTATAGCCTTCATTGACTCGATTGAGAGCTTCCACTTACTGGAAATAAGAGCCAAGGAGGAGGGAAAGGGAAGCATCGTAGGCCCGGGTAATTATTTAGAAAACCCAATGGTCAAGGACTTCAACGAAGCAGCTAAAATGATAGGGCTTGACTTCAAGCTCGACACCATAATCAATGGTAAGGGACAGCCCTGCGCCATATTTATGGGAGACGCTAAAGCTGAATTCTATGAAGCTGTGAAGTTTGCAATGTCACACTATGCTACAAAAGCCATCCCCGGGGCAGAGGTCGTTGTAGTTAATAACTATAGCAAGGGCAGCGAGGCCTTCATCGGCTTTATTATAGGCGTATTGATGTTAATGAAGAAGGGTGGTGACCTGGTACTGATTATGGATTGCCCTACCAGCCAGGTAGTGCATTATCTGATAGGCAGTTTCGGCAAAAGCACAAGAGGACGCTTATTTAATCCTATCAATCTTCAGCTACCATGGTTGAAAAGGGTGGTGGTGTTATCGCCACAATTTGATAAATCGTTTACCGATTGGCTGGCCATACCCAATCTTATATGGGTAAAGACATGGCCTGAGGTTATGAACGTCTTGGCACAGGATTTCCCAGATGGTGCCAAGGCAGCAATTGTTCCTGATGGTACAATACAGTACTTAGCGTGAATCTCAGTTTGGCAACTCCCTAAAGGAAAGCTGGAAATGACTATAGGAGCTACAGAACTGGTTAAACAGTTTAAGAAAGAAGCTACCAGAGCTGGTGCCATGGTGTATGAAGCCAGAGATGCCGAGGATGCCAGTAGTTATGTGCTGAAACTGGCACAGGAACACAACGTAAAACACATAGTCAAGTCAAGTTCCATGCTGGCTCAGGAGATTGGGCTAAGAAAACGCCTCGAAAATGCTGGCATCGAGGTTAAAGAAACCGACATCGGGGAATGGCTAGTCCAGCTAGCTGGGGAAAGGTCAGTGCATGTGTCAGAGCCAGCAAAAACCGTTGAGCAGGTGGCTGAGCTTGTTTCCAGAGCAACGGGTGAGAAGCTGAGTCCTGACCCTCAAGTTCTACTGAATGCGGCACGCCGTGTCCTTAGGCAGTCGTACATAGATGCAGACATGGGCATTTCAGAAGCAAGCATTGGCATAGCTGAAACTGGGACCTTAGTCATTATGAGCAACGAAGGGAATGCTCGCCTGGTTGCTATTTTGCCTCCTATGCATGTGACGATGATTGGCTGCGAAAATTTAGTTCCTACCATGGAAGATGCTACTGTTAAACTTAAATCACTTAGCAAAAACGTGACAGGGCATAAAATGCCAAGCTATGTCACTTACATCACCGGCAGAAACACTACTGCCGATATACCAGGAGCGTTAATGGCCAGAGCTCAAGGCCCTGAGGAAGAGCATGTTGTGCTGGTAGGTGTAACATGAGCAGAGACATGACAAAACGTGTACATAAAGCGCTGGCAGATGAGAATTTACAGGCTGCCCTTCGCAGCTTTGTACCCCTCGTAAAAGCAGTGCGGCAAATAGCGCTGACAAGCACTGACTTTGATGCTTTAAGCCAAGCGATTCACCGTGTGAAAGAGAAATCTATCGCCAACCTTCCCCAGCTTGTGGAGCAGTTTAAGGCTGAAGCTATTAAGGCTGGCGCCGTGGTGTATGAGGCCAAAGATGCCGAGGATGCTAATAGCTATGTGCTGAAACTGGCGCAGGAGCGCAATGTAAAACATATAGTCAAGTCAAAGTCCATGTTGGGTGAGGAGATCGAACTAAGGGAGTATCTTGAAAATGCTGGCATCGAGGTTAAAGAAACCGACCTTGGAGAATGGATTGTCCAGCTAGCTGGTGAAAGACCAGCACATATGGCGGGACCAGCCATACACAAGACCATCGAGCAAGTGGCTGAACTCATCTCCAAGGCAACTGAGAAAAAGCTGGAGGCTGAGCCTCAGGTTCTACTGACTGCAGCACGTGATGCCCTTAGACAATCCTACATCGACGCAGATATGGGCATTTCAGGAGCTAATATTGCCATAGCTGAAACAGGAACTTTGGCTATCGTGACCAATGAAGGGAATGGCTGTATGGTAACTACTTTACCCCCTATACATGTGGCGGTAGTCGGCTATGAAAAGATAGTTTCTAATTTGGAAGATGCTAGCGCCATAATTAAACTACTTAGTAGAAGCACCATGGGTACGAAAATGCCAGTCTATCTCTCTTATATTACTGGCCCCAGCAATACTAGCGCTATCTCCGAGGCACCACTGCTCAGCGGACAAGGCCCCGCTGAAGTTCATATCATCCTGGTAGATAACGGCCGCATGCAGATGAGGGAATCTACCGAGTTCAGAGAAGCCCTGTACTGCATTAAATGCGGTGCCTGCCTCAATGTGTGTCCGGTTTTTAGCTCGGTTGCTGGGCAGACTTATGGCTACATATACCAGGGTGGTATTGGCGCTGTATTGACTGCTTTCCTGCATGGTATGGATAAGGCAAAAGACCCAGCAAGCTTGTGCATGGGATGCATGGCTTGTAAGGAGGTTTGCCCTGCCCGCATCGATATACCAAGAATGGTAACAAGCGTAAAAGCGAAGTTAACGGCAGAAGAAGGTTTGTCATGGAAGAGCAAGATGGCATACCGAGGCATCTTGAAATACCCAGAGCGGCTGGATAGGACGATAAAATTTGGCTCATCCCTGCAAAAACCATTCACCGATAAAGATGCCATGATAAGGCGACTCCCCTATCCACTAAACTCGCTGACCCGGACTATTAGTCTCCCCTCGCTATCACATCACCCGTTACGGGCCAGGTTAAAGGATTTCTCATCACCCAGAGCAGGAGCTCATCCCAGGGTGGCTTTCTATGCCGGCTGTGTTGCCGCTTATGCCTACCCTGACCTCGGCGAAGACGTAATGAGAGTTCTGCGCAAATATAGCGCTGAGCCCTACTACCCGCAGGGGCAAGCATGTTGTGGTGCTCCAGCACTGTTTGATGGCGATGTTGAAACGGCACTCAGCCTGACCAAAACAAACATCGAGGCTTTGGAGAAAACGGACCCTGACTATATTGTTACCGTGTGCCCCGGTTGTGCAGCTATGCTCCAACAAGAGTACCTACGCTTGACTGCCACTAAGCCAGAGTGGAACCAACGAGCCAAAGCGATGACTGGCAAAATTCGTGATTTCTCGCAGCTAATTCTTGAACTAACACCTTCGGCAGAGAGAAAATCTTCTAGAAATGAGAGGGTTACCTACCATGACCCCTGTTATCTGAAACGAGGGATTGGTATCTACAATGAACCCAGGCAACTGCTTGAGCGGGAAGGCTTCGAACTGATAGAAATGGCAGATGCCGATGCCTGCTGCGGCTTTGGTGGCAAGATTGTGCTCGATTATCCTGAGTTATCTAACTCAGTCCTGCAGCGAAAGCTAGACAATATAGAAGCTACCGGCGTTGACACGGTGGTTACCAACTGTATACCTTGTGTCCTTCAGCTAAGGGGTGGCTTAGATAAACGCAAAAGCAATATCAAGGTAATGCATAGCGCCGAGCTACTGGCAGAGCATGGGAAAACACACACAGGAGGGAAGTTTTGTGAAAAGCAACGCTCTAAAAGTTAGTGATAACGATAATGTAGCCATAGCTGTTCAAATTATAATGAAAAATAGCCCGGTCATAGTGAACGGTGAACGGCTGTTTAATGCTGCTGCAGACATAAAGCCAGGTCACAAGATTGCGCTTGTGCCGATTGCGGCCGGCGAGAATGTGGTGCGCTATGGCGAGCCGATAGTCCAGTCCACTTGCACCATAGGTCAGGGCGAAGGGGTGCACGTGCATAATACACAGCCGGTCCCTGGGGATTTGAAGGAGTGATTGTTCTGGAGGTTTTCAGGCAACTTAGTTGGGCTGCCCGGCAATTCTCGATGCAATGTGGAGGTAACATCTCATGAAATTTCTCGGATACAAACGCGAAGATGGCAAGTTTGGCGTTCGCAACCATATGGTTGTAATGTCATCGGTCTGCTGCGCTAATAGCGTTGTGGAGGCTATAGGCCGCGCCCTCCCTGAAGTTGTGATTGTTACACAAGCCTATGGATGTGGCTATGTGACGGAGGACTTCAATGTGAGCCGTCGCGTGCTGGCAGGACTAATAAATAATCCGAACGTGGGGGCCGTGCTTATCATCGGGCTAGGCTGTGAATTGCTGAAGAGCGAATATCTGGCACAATCAGCGCAGGGCAAACCGGCAGAAGCCCTGGAGATTCAGAAAAACGGCGGGAGCGTTGCTACTACGGAAAAAGGCATAGAAATCGCCACGAAATTCCTGAAGGAATTGAAGGCCCAGGAGCGGATGCCGGCGCCGGTGAGCGAACTGGTCATAGGCCTCGAATGTGGCGCCTCAGATTCTTTCTCCGGTATAACGGCAAATCCAGCAGTCGGCGCCACAGCCGACCGCTTCGTGGGCGAAGGCGCAACAGTAATCCTCGCCGAGACGACCGAGATGATAGGCACTGCCCATATACTCAAGCGCCGTTGCGCCACACCTGAACTGGGCAAACAAGTCGAGCGCCTGGTGAGCGAGCAGGAAAAGCAGGTACGAGCCGCGCTCGGCGAACTTGCTGGCATGGTCATAGCACCAGGCAATATCGAAGGGGGACTTTCATCTATTACCGAGAAATCGCTCGGCTGCATCACAAAGGCTGGTACTACGCTGATAAATGAGATACTTACCTATGCTGGTCGCCCATCGGAGCGTGGCGCA
>JABUBO010000374.1_pt1 | contig 14313 bp, 15 predicted proteins | sample 7240361 | NCBI WGS metagenome assembly JABUBO01 (sample SAMN07256346, study PRJNA390944) | subsurface metagenome | isolation source: Methane hydrate marine sediment | place: Pacific Ocean: Eastern North Pacific, ODP site
CCAAACCGGGGCTAAGTTGCTCCGAACCAAGCCCGCTGCTTTTATCATACGGGGCCAAACCGGTTCCGCAGTCCGGGCAGTGATAGTATGCCCGTTTAATTTTTATCCACCCGAAAAGAGAGTGTATGTCTCTGGGACGATGTTGCACAAACTTCATTGAGCTATTACATTCACATGGTGTAGAACTGCCCTTATAACCATTGGCATCGCTATCGACCAGCCGTTGCAGCAGCCCTTTTCCCAACGACATCATCATTACCATTACCGCCTGCTCAAGTTTGCCGAGATCATCGCCGAAATTTTTCATTTCGTCCTTTAACAATTCTTGCATTTGGTCTAAAATTTCTTCGTACATTTTTTTGCCCTCCAATGGCAGAAACGTTTTTGGGTAAATTTTAAGCTAATTTACCAAAAATACATCTATTGGAGGGTTATTTTTACCTACAAACTTGACGGGCACCCCCTGAATCCCCCTTCACGACACTGGGAGTGCCTGTATTTATATCCCTCAAATTGGGCTGATGTTCGTTTTCGGACCAACATTTTTCAGTTTCAGTCTTAATTTTATCGACAAAAACAGACGCAGACTTTCCAGTTACCAGTCCGGTTAGTAACTTTTTCTTTTGTCCCGTCAGAAATCAGGCTGGACACCTCAGCCATCTTGCTTAACAGGGCCGGGTTTTCTTAACGGAATCCCATAAAAACCGCATCTTGGATACTAAAATGATTTGTCCCAATGTAGATTTCAGGCCAATATGCAAAAAGCCGAGAATTACGCAGCGAACCTATGGAATACTTCGCCGAAACCTGTTAACCTGAAAGTTAGCAGAGGCTGCTTTCACTTGGGATTAGGCCCGCTTTCTCGGCCGGCTCATAGGCCCAAAGCAACGCTCGCATCAGGTCGGTTACAGTAACTATTCCCCGAAGCTCTCCTCGCTTATCAACCACCGGAAGGCAGCTTATCTTCTTCCTGTAAAGGGTATCCGCAGCCTTGCAGATGCTGCATTTGGGTGAAATATGCAGCACCTTCTGCGCCATAACGCTCTCGAGGGGCAGTAGGAGACTTTTCGTCCATGACTCGGTTGCAAACAGGTGCTCTCGAAATTTCTTTGCCGGTAACGGTGGTCGCCTGCCGGCAAAGGGAAGATTCCGAAGAATGTCCCTATCGGAGAGAAGCCCCACAAATTTCCCCTGCTCATCAATTATAGGAACGTGTCTGAATTTTTCCGTCTGCATAACTTCAATCGCTCTGGCTAAGTTGTCCTGAGGCTCCAGACAAATCACCTGTTCGGTCATAATCTCCTGAACGGCTCGAAAAACCCATGAGAATAAAATCCCGGCCTTAGCTGAGCTTTCAGAAGACATATCAACAGCGGGCGCAACTTTTTTAAATTCCGGGAATAGACGGTGTATCACTTTATCGAGTCTGAAGAAGAGCTTCATCAGGTCGGTAGTCGTGATGATACCCACCAAATTTCCGTCATCGAGAACCGGCACCATATCAATATGGTTACAGACCATGGCCGCAATAATGTCTTGGACCGGTGTCTGAAGCGAGACAGACCTGGGTTTTCTGGCAACTATATTTACCATCAACTGCCGCAGAGCTCTTTCGTCTATCTTCTGCTTATCCGTTTCTTCGGCATCCCGTGCGCTCAGTCGCAATACATCTCTTTGTGAAACGATACCGATAAAGTACGGCTTTTTCTCTCCCTCATTTGGAAGGTCCACCACAGCAATGTGCCGGATCCTATGGGCCTCCATATACTTTAGGCAGTGCTTGACCGTATGGTCGAGGGTCAGTGTCTTAACATCGGCATTCATAATGTCCTGGGCAACACGCATAGGCTTAAGACAGACATCTTTCTCACTGCCCGTCGTGGCTCGCTTTGCGGAGCCAACCCGAGACAGGCACATCTCTTCTATCACGTCGATGAGTTTAAATTGTTCGTTTTCCATACCGTTCCATATCCTCCAGTTCAGTTGTGTCGCAGTCGCTTTAGACCAACTGCCCCTTTATTGTCTTATCGGCCTTTTTATCGGAAAAGATTGGAACCGGCTTTAATGGATTCTCGTCGAATCAACTTATGAGTGCTTAATTTACATGCGCTATCGCGAGCATCACTGCCAAAGCCGATTTTCCAAGAAAAATTTACCCCTGGGTTTCGCCCAGGGTTTTTGTTTAGCCGTCGTCGGTAAGCCTGCCCTGAGCGCAGCCGAAGGGACGACGCAATCCCCGATACCCAGCAATCACCAAAATAATCAATATCGAAGATCCACCAAGGCGGGAATCTATTGAAAAAATCATTGCGAGCAACGCAAAGCAATCTCCTTTTGGATTTTAAATTTTGGTTATTCGAATTTGTTTCCACCGTAAGGTGTCCTGCGGAGGATTTCGAGCTTCGGATTTCGAGTTTTCACGACCAACGGGTCACAAGCCGCGAACGATGAAGCACCCATAGAGTCGCCGCGAGGATGTTTTTTTTGTAGATTTTTCAGAAAAAGTAATCAACATTCGTGGGCGGGTATCGTATTAGCGCAGGGTAAGTGTGAGGTTATTGCCTGCCCGGAAATTTGTGGAAAAATGCAATTTCCATGTTTAGACGGATTAAACTTAGATAACGCCCAAAAAAATGAGAAAAAATTACAAGAAAACCTTGCAGAAATACAGCTTTAGAGGTACAATTCTAAAACAACGAGTACACATCGAGCGTATTATGTTCAAATAAGACGTTGGTCAAATCAATTCTTCTCTAAAAAGAAGGAGACCAATCATGCGCAAAGCAAAAGGACTCGTGCTACGTAGCGATTCGTCTTTCGCAGTAGCTCTGCTACGGAGAAAGGATTTTCTTCGCAGAGTAGCATTTACCCCGTTAGAGGGCCCCCGCCTTGCGGGAACCCAAATAAGAATTCCCAATCGCCAAAGCGGGCGGTTTTTAGCTGGGCGCGTTAGTCCTAAGGACTCCTTTCGGAGAAGAAACCTCTCTAACAGGGCGGCCTTTACGCTCATCGAGCTTCTGGTGGTGATTTCCATCCTTGTGTTATTGATGGCGATATTGCTGCCCACCCTCCAACGAGTCCGAAATCAGGCCAGGGCCGTTGTCTGTCATGCGAACCTCAGGCAGTGGGGAACGCTACTGGCGCTGTACGTGGAGGATAACCAGGGACGCTTTCCCCGCGCCTTCATTACCACATCTTTTCTCAGAGCCTCGCTCTTCGGTGCCGACTACCACGACGAGCGTATGCCGAGATTGAACGGCGATGACATCAAAGGCATACTCTGCTGCCCAACGGCCGTTAGACCTCGGGATAAACGGACAGGACCGAACGATTATAGAATTTACGATTATACGTTTAGAGCCTGGGAGCTTTCGTACAAAGGCGTGTCGTTTCGCGGCAGCTATGGGTTCAACGAATGGTTGTTGATGGGCCTATTTGATGAATCCATTCCATACCTAATTCGTCGGGAGGGCATAGATGTTTTCTCGCTCAGGGGCAGAGGCAACATCCCCACGCTTCTCGATTGCACAGAGCCTGACGATCGCGGCTTACACTCACTAATGAGACCGCCAAGGCTGGAGGGACTGGGTAGTTGCAGTTTTTGCATAAACCGTCACAACGGGCACATCAACGGCCTTTTCCTCGATTGGTCGGTAAGAAAGGTCGGCCTTAAAGAGCTATGGACCTTGAAGTGGCGTCGCGAATTCGACACGACGGGCCCCTGGACCACCGCCGGCGGCGTCCTGCCCGAAGACTGGCCCCAATGGATGAGAAGGTTTAAAGATTATTAAAAATATTCAAAAAATGCACAAACGAAAAGCATTCACGTTAATAGAGCTTTTGGTGGTTATTTCCATCATCGCGCTGCTGATGGCGATATTGCTGCCCGCCCTCCAAAGGGTCAGAAAGCAGGCCAGGGCGATTGCCTGTCAATCTAATCTAAGACAGTGGGGAGTCATCTTCTCCATGTACGCCAACGACAACAGCGGTGTACTGCCTACTATGTTGATGACGATGGGGCCAAGTGTGTGGCCTCAAAAGCTTCGTACCTACTGTACGGACATCAATGATTTACTCTTGTGCCCCATGGCGACCCGCTCCGAGATCAGACCGGACAACCCCTACCAGATATCAGATTCGTCTTTCTGGCTAAGGATCATAGGCAGCAAGTCAACAGCGTGGGAATACCGGATAGTTGTGCGATTGGATCTTTCGGGTAGCTACGGCATAAATAGATGGACACACTGGTCTCGCGTGAACCGTCCATACCCGGGTTCGGTCCGAAACAACGTACCGGTTTTGCTTGACTGTGTCTATCTGGGAGCGCAGCCGACGCTTTTCGATGATCCTCCCGAGTATGAGAGCCAAATCGTCTTTTGGGGAGATATGAAGTACTACTGCATAAACCGGCACGACGGCGGCATTAACGGATTCTTCCTGGACTGGTCCGTGCGCAAGGTCGGACTCAAAGAGCTCTGGACGCTCCGGTGGGATCCCATGGACAGTGCACGTATGATCGCCCGCAGCCCCTGGACCAGAGCCGGCGGCGTCCTGCCCGAAGACTGGCCGAAATGGATGAGGAATTTTAAGGATTATTAACCGCCTTGTCGGCTGCGCGGGGCGCCTGAGACGTACTCCACAGGCGAGGCGGAAACAATTAGACGCCGAGCGAAAAAGAAAGGAGATGAGATTAGAAACGATGGCTCGAAAAAAGCAAAGTAGTACCAGGCGAGCTTTCACACTAATAGAGCTTTTGGTGGTGATCGCTGTCATAGCGTTATTGATGGCGCTGCTCGTTCCCGTGCTGCGCAGCGCCAGAGAACTCGGCTAGCGTACGGTCTGTCTGAGCAATCTCAAGCAGCTCACCTTAGCGTGGGTAGCCTATGCCGAACAATACGATAGCAAGATCGTCCTGGGCCGTGCCTTTGGAGGGCATGGATCGCGTCCCTTGCTGAGAGGCTGGGTGGGCCACGACTTTTCCCCTCCGGGACGCCCCCCCTGGGTACCGGACCCCGACAAGGGTGCTCTGTGGCCCTACCTCAGAGACATGAAGATTTACCGCTGCCCTCGGGGCCGGGCCGGTCATTTAGTTACATACGCCACGGTCATCTCTGCAAACGGCTTCTACGTGGAAGGTACGTACGTGCCGGATACAGGAGGTCAGGACCTGTTGGAGCTCGGCAAACGCGTCGGCCGTACAGTACTGAAACTGACCAAACTCACGGATATCATAAGCCCCGGTGCAGCCCAGCGTGCGGTCTTTATAGATCAGGGCCAAATACCGAGTAGCTCGGATTTCTATGTTAATTATCTTTATCCCAAGTGGCATAGGCACAGTCCCCCTCCGATACACCACCGCGATGGTACTACGATCTCTATGGCAGACGGGCACGTAGAATACTGGAAATGGAAAGGTCGCGAGACCGTAGAAATGCCTCGGGAACTGTTCCCTTATGGCAGCCTGTTCAGAGAAGCACTGGAAGGGGGGGACTACGAACCGCAGACCGAGGATGGCTTGTACGACCTGCAAAGGCTGCAAAAGGCCACGTGGGGCAGGCTGGGGTATTAGATGGACGTTGCCGGATGGTGCCGGCGGTATTGAAAGGAGTCTTGCCATGCAACATAAGCATACTGCTCTTCGAAGCGTACTAATCGCATCACTGTTGCCGGGAATCGTGGTCGGGATGACGGGTCCCCCGAAGCCTGCCCCGGCAGCTCCTGCGACATCTTCAGCCCAGCCAAACGACGCAACTCCTCATAGACCAACGGAAGCAGTTCATCCGCAGCCTTAGCATCGCCTTGTTCAATTGCAACTAAAATGCGTGTAACATCGCTCATCACAATCCCACTTTCAGACTATAGAATACCCGATAATACTTACCTCGTCAAATCATTCCGAGCGAAAAAAGCTTGACCGCTGTTCCCATAAATGGTATCCTTATATAGTTCAAATGTACTAACTATTCCTTTGTTTTTCCGAAGGAGGGCAAATATGAGCAGTCTAAGCAAAACTTTCAGCCCGTCAGGGTCTCACAAACAAAGCGGCAAATTAACAACACCGTTACTTATATCCCTTGCCATCTGTTTTTTTGCCTTGCCTGCACAGGCAAAATACGAAGGCGGCACCGGAACGACGGGCGACCCATATTTGATTAATACAGCCGAGCAGATGAATGAGATTGGGGCCAATCCAGGTGACTGGGACAAGCACTTCGAGCTGATAGCAGATATAGACATGAACGACATAACGGGAACGGACTACAATATTATTGAGACCTTTACCGGCACTTTTGACGGTAACGACTTTACAATTTCAAACTTCAGCCTGACTTCGACACGCCAGGAGCACACAGGACTTTTCGGCACTGTCAGTGGAACTATCGAAGACTTGGGATTGCTCAAGCCCAATATCTTTGCACAAGGAAGAGATGTTGGTTCGCTCATAGGCTACCTGAATCAGGGAACTATCACAAACTGCTATGCCAAAGGCGTCGTCGTTTCAGGCGGCAGCAACGTCGGCGGCCTGGTTGGCGAAAATACCGGCATAATCACCAACTGCTGTTCAACCGGAAGTGTCTCGGGCGATGCGTACGTCGGCGGATTGGTCGGACTAATTGGCGACGGCACTGTAACCATGTGCTATTCAAAGGCCGATGTCTCAGGCAATAGAAATGTCGGTGGCCTGGTGGGCAAGACAGGCGAGGAAACAAGCGAAATTAAACACTGCTATGCCACCGGCAATGTCGAGGGAGGCACATACGTAGGCGGGCTGGTAGGACAAGTTGAGCGTGGCGCAGCCTATCAGTGCTATTCAACAGGCAGCGTTTTAGGTGAGCAACATGTCGGCGGCTTTTCGGGATATATACGGGTCCTGGGAAGGATTTTGCATTGCTTCTGGGATACTCAAACCAGCGGCCAGCCAACAAGTGCCGACGGGACGGGCAATACTACCGCCGAGATGCAGACGATGAGCACCTTTACTTCCGCAGGCTGGGATTTCTGGAACCTCTGGACAATCTGCGAGGGGATAAATTATCCCGTCTTACAGTGGCAGATTCCGGTTGCAGATTTCCTTTGTCCCGATGGCGTTAATTTTATCGATTTTGCCTTCTTCACTTCCCACTGGGGACTGAATAACTGCAACCCAGCAAATTATTATTGCGATGGCACAGACCTCAACCAGTCAGGCTCGGTAGATTTCCGGGACCTTGAAATCTTTACTGAACACTGGCTGGAAGGTTTTGATTAGATTAATATTGTGAACCTAATTTCAAATAACATCCTCAATACATAAAACCACAATCTCCGTTAATCTAAATCTGCCATCATTTGTTTTCTGTCCTCTGTTTTCTGTCCTCTGTCGTTTTTTTCTTGCCTTTTGAGCAGCTTTAGGTAGATTTTATGTAAAGGTCATAATTTGGAGATTTGACAATGATAGGTAAAAAGATAAGACTCGAAAGAATAATCGACCGCAATTCCCGCAGGACGGTAATTATTCCGATGGACCACGGCGTTACGGTCGGCCCTATTGAAGGCCTCGCGGATATGCGGACAGCCATCAGTAACGTCGTAGCCGGCGGCGCAAATGCTATCCTGATGCACAAAGGAGTTGTTCGCGCAGGTCACAGAGGCGCCGGCAGAGACGTCGGATTGATTATTCACCTTTCCGGCGGAACATCGCTTAGTCCCGACCCTAACGCAAAGGAGCTGGTCTGCACTGTCGAAGAGGCAATCAAGCTCGGCGCAGACGCCGTCTCTGTCCACATAAATCTTGGTGCCGAGACCGATAAAGAAATGCTGCGTCAGTTGGGCCAGGTCAGCGAACGATGTATGGTCTGGCAGATGCCGCTCGTTGCGATGATGTACACACGCGGCCTGAAAATCAAAGATGAATATGATGTCAATAACGTCAAGCACGCCGCCAGGGTCGGGGCTGAGCTTGGCGCTGATATTGTTAAGGTAGTCTATACCGGCAGCATTGAAAGTTTCGCCGAAGTAGTACAGGGCTGTCCGGTGCCGGTGGTAATTGCAGGCGGGCCGAAAATGGACAGCGACGAAGACATTTTCAAAATGGTGGCCGGTGCTCTTAAAGCCGGGGCTGCAGGTGTATCTATCGGCCGAAACGCCTTCCAGCACAAAAACCCAGCCAAAATGGTCCAGGCCCTGAGCAAAATGGTCCACAATAACGCCACCGTCGAAGAGGCAATTACGGCACTGCAAAACTAAAATACTCAAATTGACAGAGCAGTAGGGAGGCGGTGTGTTCAATATGGTTTTGAGTGTCCCTGATACGCAAGACCATAATTAAACAGAGGTGAATTGTGTCAGAAAGTATAGACCGCCGCGGTTTTTTAAAAAAATCTGTTATTGCTTCCACCTCCGCCGTTTTGCTTCGCAAAAACGAAGCAGTGGGGTCTGCATTAGGTTTAAATTTCGAAGAGAAAGCTTTATCAGCAAGAACAACAGGAAAACCAGTTGTGACCGTCTCAGAGGGTTCTACTAAAGCTTTACCAACGGGCAGGATTGGTAATCTTAAAATCAGCAGGTTAATCGCCGGTGGTAATCCGTTCAGCGGCTGGTCACACAGCAGAGATTTGAAATATATATCTGAATTATTCAAGGCCTACAGTACAGATGAAAAAATTATTGAGACCCTGGAACTGTACGAAGAAAATGGAATAAATACTATTATAGCAGGTGGCGTTAGAGTTCTCGATAAATATTGGAACCAAAGAGGCGGAAAGATACAATGGATTGCACAAACCCATCCAAAATCAAATGACCTGACAAGTGACATAAAAAGGGCCATTGATAATGGAGCTGTCGCAGCTTATATACAGGGTGGCATCGGAGATAGTTTCGTCAAAAATGGTCGTGTTGACCTTCTCGGAAAGGCTATCGAATTTATTAAAGAAAACCGAATACCCGCAGGTATTGGCGCACATTCAATAGAAGTGCCGATTGCATGTGAAAAGGCGGGAATAGAACCTGATTTTTATATGAAAACTTTACATAGTGGCAATTATTGGTCCGCTACACCGAAAGAAGACAGGGTTGAGTTCAATGTCGATAGTGGCAGCCTTGATGACCATGATAATATTTGGTCCCTTGACCCGGAACGAACTATTGAATTTATGAAAACTGTGGACAAGCCCTGGATAGCCTTTAAGGTTTTAGCTGCAGGGGCTATCCATCCCAGAGACGGTTTCAAATATGCCTTTAACAACGGTGCCGACTTTATTTGTGCGGGAATGTTCGATTTTCAAGTTATTGAGGATGTAATTATTGCAAAAAATGTATTATCGAAAACAGGTAGAGAGCGCCCCTGGAGAGGATAGCCAAACGTCTATTATTGAGCTTTGCGTTAAATGTTATAAAGAACAAGCAAAACAAAGAAGTGATATGAACACAAACATAAAGCAGATAAAAGAATCAATACTTCCGATTCTCCAGCGCTACGGCGATATCAAGCCCGTCGTGGATGTCGAGTTTATAGATATAGCCGGCAAAGAAGACGAAGACAAAGCTGCCGCATTCTGCGAAAAAAAGTGAACTATTAAAAAATAAATGGGCAGGTCAGGAAAATGAAAACGCATCGTACTAATCTATTCGTTGTAATAGGCATAGTCCTCATCGTTGCATCGGTGACTATCGTGACGTCCGCCTCCAATTCAAATAAGATGCCTAATCGGGACATCGAAGGCATTTGGATGGCTGCCGCTGAAAAACCGGATACTCCCGCCCCTCCCGTCATATTTCGGATTGCAATAAACGCCGACGGTGTCCCAAGGGCCTTCATGGAAAGCCCAGACCAGCTACACAGGACGCTCATGAATAAAGTTACCTTTGAGAATGGCCGCCTCCACATCGACGCAGAATCCATAGGAGGAGCTTATGAAGGAAAAATCGAAGCCGATGGTACGACCATCAAGGGCAACTGGAGCCAGGCCGGCCGCTTGTTTCCTCTAATGCTCAAGCGTACGGACGAGCTGCCCCGACCGAACCGGCCGCAGGAACCCAAGCGGCCATATCCTTACGATGATGAAGAAGTCGTCTATAAGAACAGCCAAGCTGCTATAAAGCTTGTCGGCACTTTGACCCTGCTCCGCACCGGAGGCCCGTTCCCGGCGGTGCTGCTCATCGGCGGTTCCGGCACCGACGACCGTGACAACGGATTTTCACATCGGACCTTCCTCGTCCTGGCCGACTACCTGACCCGCCACGGTATCGCCACCCTCCGCGCCGATAAACGCGGCGTCTGGAAATCGACCGGTGACTTCTACACGGCGACGACTAAGGATTTTGCGGACGATGCATTTGCCGGTGTGGCCTACCTCAAGACCCGAAAAGAAATCAATCCCGCGCAAATCGGAATCATCGGCCACAGCGAGGGGGCAATGATAGCACCCATGTTGGCCGCCCGGTCCCCCCGATATCGCGTTCATCGTGATGATGGCGGGAGCGGGCGTGCCCCTCGATAAGCTCCTGGTCACTCAGAAATGCCTCTATGCCGAAGCTGAGGGAGCCGACAAACAAAAGCTCGCCCTTCTCCGCGACTGGTACGAACGTTACTACGCCATCGCAATCGGCGAAAAAGATGATGCCCTCGCCGAAAAGAAGATACGCGAAATGTACGCCGAGCTAACTGATGAGCAGAAAAAGATGCTGGATTGGTCTGAGACAAAATTGAATGACGAAATAAAACGCGTGCTCTCGCCCTGGTGGCGTTACCTGCTGGCGTTCGATCCCAAAGCGTTCCTGACCAAAGTTAAGTGTCCCGTTCTTGCCGTTAACGGCCAGAAGGATTTACAGGTCGCCCCCGATGAGAATCTCCGCGGTATTGAGCAGGCCTTGAAAGCCGGAGGAAACCGTCACTACCTCGTTAAAAAACTCCCCGGCCTGAACCACCCGTTTCAAACAGCCGAAACCGGTGCCGAATCAGAATACGCCAAAATAAAAGAGACATTCGCTCCCTTTGCCATGAAAACCGTGGCGGACTGGATTCTAAAGCAAGTCGGCGAACTGACCGATAACAGATAGACACTCCGCGCACATCGCTACAAATTGAAGCTAAACAGCTTCAAATAACTTACGATTTGCTCTTGTCTCACCGCCAGTTGAAAATTGTTGACAGATGCCTACAATATGTATTAAATTGTATTGAAACTGACAGTTCAACGTTAAGCAAAAGTGAGGCAAAAAAATGAAAAAACTGTGGGTCAATGTTGTTCCGTACGAAAAGGGGCTCGCCATATCTGCGCTTGAAAGCGGTGCCGAGGCGGTTGTTCTGCCGGATGGTAAGAGTGAAACTGTGCGGCAGTTCGGCAAAATCAGAACCGTCGAAAAAGACGGCGATATCAAGCCCGGCGTGGATGTCGAGTTCATCGATATAGCCGGCAAAGAAGACGAAGACAAAGCGGCCGCGGTGTCGGCGGAAAAAATTATTGTCCTTAGAATGCTCGATTGGACGATTATACCGATAGAAAACCTGTTAGCCCGGCGAGGCAAAAATGTTATGGTGCAGGTCGAAAATAGCGAACAGGCCAAACTTATGGTCGAGATACTTGAAAAAGGCGTTGACGGCGTTGTCTTAAATACCAACGACGTAAACGAGATAAAGAAATGCGCCGAAATCATTCACGGCGTAAGTGAAAAAATCGCTCTGGTAACAGCCACCATCACAGGCATAAAACAATTAGGCATGGGCGACAGGGCCTGTCTCGATACCTGCACGCAAATGACTTTAGGCGAAGGGATACTCGTCGGCAACACCGCTTCCGGTTTCTTTTTGGTGCATTCCGAATCCATCGACAACCCTTACGTGGCATCTCGCCCGTTCCGCGTCAATGCCGGTGCCGTGCACGCATATACCTTAGCGCCGGGCGGTAAAACGAAATACTTAGCTGACTTAAAGGCCGGCGACGAAGTGCTGCTGGTGGATTTCCAGGGCAAAAGTCAAACTGCTTATCTGGGCAGAAACAAAATCGAAAAAAGGCCCGTGATGCTCATCGAGGCCGATGCCGAAGGTCAGCCGATAAGTCTGGTCTTGCAGAATGCCGAGACGATTCGATTAGTCAGCCCGGACGGCAAAGCGGTTTCGGTTACAACTTTGAAGCAGGGCGATAAAGTCTTAGGCCATATCGAAAAGGCCGGCAGGCACTTCGGCATGCAGGTTGATGAGACACTAATTGAAAGGTAAACGTATGGTTTGGCCGGACGATGTTATCAGTCTAATCTTAGCTGCTTTTCTTGGAGCGGCAATAGGGCTGGAGAGGGAGCTTAGCGGCAAGTCCGCCGGGCTGCGGACAAATCTCTTAATATGCCTTGGCGCAGCGGTCTTTACCATAATCTCCAAACGAATGGGGGACGTAACCGAAGGTTCGACTACAAGGATAGCCGCCCAGATTGTTACCGGTGTAGGCTTTTTAGGTGCCGGTGCCGTTATCCAGGATAGGCGTGGTGTGCATGGCTTGACTACCGCCGCGACTATCTGGCTTGTTGCAAGTATCGGAATGGCCTGCGGAGCCGGTTTTCACGAATTGGCAGCTATAGCAACTCTCATTGTAATTGTTGTCCTCGCGGGCCTCTTAAAGCTGGTCAAGCCCTTGGCACGCTATGTGGAAAAACACAAAGCCCAAAGCATTCCAGACGACCAGGATGAAACAGACCAGGAACCCATGTAAGCAGAAAAGGCAAAAAGTCGGTTGACAACAAAAAACGCTTGCTAACAAAAACACATAGTCACTCGCCCGTTGAGCTTTGAGTTACGCCTGTTAGTCCTAAGGACTCCTATCGGAGAAGCGTATGTATCCATATTAGTTGAATACAGGGTGACACCCTCAAACCCTGGCCTGAACTCGCCGAAGGCTTGTTTGGGGGTGGTCTTGTCGGTAAAGCCTGCCTCCCCCATCCTAATGAAATCCAGCAGGTATAAAAAATTATGCTTATTGCCCTGTTGGTGTATAGCCTAATTTCCCCCATACAGCCCTCTGAACTCTATACAAATCCGGATTGCCCGGATTAGATGATAAATTGCCATTCCGCCCTGTGCTTTGCCAGTAGTCATAATCCATCTTGGCGATTTCTAACGTACGCGGGTCTTTCCACTTCCAGTAGTCACTATGCCCGTCTGCGAAAGAAAAGTTAGTACCGTCACCGTGCCGCGCCGTGATCTGGTCCCACCATCGCTCCTGGTCATACCAAATCGTCCAACTGTTGGGGCTCAACCGACCCTCGTCCAGGAAAACAGCCCTTTCATTTGGTCTCCTACTCTGCATTCTTTGATAGACCATCAGATTTGTGGTTCCGGGCATCTCATCGTAGCCATTCATTGCATCCACTATGGCGTAAGTTACTATCTCTCCGCGGATCCCTGTTGGGCATTTGTAGAGCTTCACATCCGGACAGTAGCGATACAGCAACCCTAACCTAATACCCTCCATTCGTACTTGTTCGGGATCCCCGCGACCTCGCCATCTCACCCAGGCGTCGTCGCGTCCCGTATCGGCGTGGACGATTTTGTCGTCGCTGTCATCTGCATACAATATCCATCCCAAGGTAAGCTGTCTGAGATTATTCAGGCAAACCGTCCGTTTGCCCTGTTCCCTGGCCCGATTCAGTGCCGGCATCAATATCGCCATCAACAACGCAATGATAGCGATCACTACCAGAAGCTCTATTAACGTAAAACCTGTTAGTCCTAAGGACTCCTTTCGGAGAACTCTTCCACTTCTCTGGCTAACAATCTTAACTTCTAACGGCGTAAACACTTTTCGTTCGTCCATAATCTACATCCCGTCTTCAACCCAAATTATACTGCTCATCGACCGTTTTCTGCGGGTGCTCTCACGGCTCTAAAATTAATAAAACACTATATTCTTACATAATCTTATCAATAAATTGCGTAAAGTGCCAGAGATTTTCCTTGACGAAATGGCGGCTAATTTAGTATAAACAAAATTGGTTAGGTTTGTGCGAGTATAGAATCTGCCCTGAATTAGCCGAAGGGACAGGTATTTTATCCATTATCCGGCTTTCTGACCTGTGGAAACTTTGTAGATTATTGATATTTGAAGGAAGGAGGTGGCGACGGCACGTAAAAAATTTTCAAATTTCGATTTGTTTTTTTTACAAAGTGCGTTTTTTGATGCTTATTGAAGACAATCCCGAGAGGTCGGGATTTTGGTGTGTGGCCAAAGCATAATTCACTATTATTTTAGTTTTTTTGAAGGAGGACTATTATGTGTAAGAAATTTATTTATCTAACCCTCTTTTTTACGTTGGTGTTAGGGCTGGCTCAGGGACAAGCCTGGG
>JABUBO010000375.1_pt1 | contig 14309 bp, 8 predicted proteins | sample 7240361 | NCBI WGS metagenome assembly JABUBO01 (sample SAMN07256346, study PRJNA390944) | subsurface metagenome | isolation source: Methane hydrate marine sediment | place: Pacific Ocean: Eastern North Pacific, ODP site
GGTTGGGGAAGAACCTACTAAATGTTCACCTGTTTTTCCCGGGTCAATGAAATTTAACCAGGATGATAATTTAAAAATCCGCACGTTGTTACCAAATGGCAAAATGAGTTATTCCGTCTCTGTAAAATTGGATAAACAGGGATATCAAATTGCAGAGAATGTAAGTCCCACAAAACAAGGACTGGCATACAGGTATTATGAAGGTGATATAAACATGGCTGAGAAGGTAGAGAATTATGAGATGAAAAGTACCGGTATTACTTCTGAAATAAAACCCGTTCTAGAGGAGCATCCATCCAAATTCGGATACTTGTTTGACGGATATATAAAAATTGAAAAGAAAGCAGTTCATTCTTTTGTTGTTAATACGAACTATGGTGTCCTATTATATATAGGTGATCAGTTGGTTGTTGAAAACGATGGTATCCATGGTAGAATGGCGAAGATTGAAGGCAAGATTGCCCTTGAATCCGGGTACCACAAAATCAGACTTAAAATGTATAAAGGATTGGGAAGAACAATTGAAACTTCATTTGGACCTGAACATGAAATAAGGAGAGATTTATCCGGGTATGTTTTTCATTAAAGTATAGTCAATAGATATAAGTTGCATTGTCATATAAATTTATCTTACCCAACCTATTTTGTGGTTGGGATGGAAATATCAAATTGTCAAAGTCATGGTGAGTTTTGTCGAACCATGATTGGTTTAGGGCACTGTCTGACCATCAATGGTATATGAAATTCAACTGAACAAGGGATTATTGTTTCTGAATACTCAAAATACTATCGTTGTGAAAAAATTAAATTATTGGTTAAAAAAGCATACGTTTCATTTTTCTCCTGTTGTCTGTTTATTTACAGGACTTTTTTTTCTTGGTTGCTCCGAGAATAGCCAAATGAGGAATAACGAACGTTTATGGTTTGAATATCCGGCAGAGCACTGGAACAGTCAGGCTTTGCATTTAGGCAACGGATTTCTCGGTACTTCCTTTTATGGAGGTGTGAAGGAGGAGAGATTCGATTTAACCGAGAAGTCGATGTGGACAGGTGGACCGGGGCAAAATCCGGATTATTCCTTCGGAAATAAAATGGGAGGGAAAGACCACCTGGATGATATTCGCAACGCAATAGTTACAGGTAATGTAGAAGAGGCAGACAAATTAGTTGCTAGGCATTTCTTGGGCGATTATTCTGACTTTGGTGCTTTCTCAATGATTGGTAATCTTTATTTCTCATTTGATAACCACGATACCTCATACACAAATTATATTCGTGAACTTGATCTTTCAAAATCTTTAGCCAGAGTTGCATACGAGGTGAATTCTGTAAAATACCAACGGGAGTATTTTTGTAGTTATCCCGATCGCGTACTGGTGATGCGGTTTCATAGCGATGTTCCCGGAGAATTAGGTTTTACCATGCGTTTAACAGTTACCCAGAAAAATCATTCGGTAACGGTAGATGGTGATCTGGTTGAAATAGCCGGGAAAATAGATGGTAACGACAGAGATTTTAGGGTGAAAATTAAGGTCCTGAACACAGGGGGTATAATTGAAACGAATGGGAAAATCATACAAGTTAAAGATGCTAATACAGCAACAATCATTCTTGCAGCCGCTACGGAATACCTGCCTTATCCTCCAATGTATAATGGTGCAGATACTGATGCTTTAACCACAGGAATTATTCATACAGCATTAAGAAAATCATATAAACAATTAAAGGAATCCCACATAAAAGATTATCAGGTCCTTTACAAAAGGGTACAATTAAATCTGGCCGGAGACCCTTTATACGAAAAGTTACCCACAAATCAACGGTGGGAAAATTTCAAGGACGGGAGTAATGATATAGGATTAAAAACCCTGGCCTTCAATTTAGGACGGTATTTGATCATCAGTACCTCAAGGCCCGGTTCGTTACCTTCAAATCTTCAGGGTGTTTGGAACACATTCGATAGGGCTCCCTGGAACGGTAATTATCAGAGCAATATTAACCTCCAACTTATGTATATGCCTTGTGGGCCGGTAAATTTGCTGGAATGCCAGATACCTTATATTGTTTGGATTAAAGGACTTGTTGTTCCAGGACGTGAAACAGCAAAAAAATATTATGGAACCAATGGATGGGTTAGCCATACAACCGGCAACATCTGGGGTTATACTGCACCAGGTGTTGGATTGTTGTGGGGGATATACCCGGTAGGTGGAGTATGGCACTGTCAGCATCTTTGGGAACAATATACCTTTACAATGGATAAAGAATACCTGGAAGAGGAGGCTTATCCTGTAATGAAGGAAGCTGCAGAATTTTGGCTGGCCAATTTAATTCCCTATAAAGAAGGCCTGATAAGTGCACCTACGGTTTCCGCTGAACATGGCGTTGAAACAACCAATGGGAAATATATTGATCCGACGATGTCAGCAGAGCGTGGTGCCGGGAAAGAAGGTTACAGATTTAACATACCCGGTGCTTACCAGGATATTGAAATGATATGGGATTTATTTTCAAATGTATTGGAAGCCGCCGATGCTTTAGGAATCAATGGTAAATTCCTGGATTCTGTTAAAGCAGCCAGAGAAAAGTTAATCCCTTTGAAAATAGGAAGATATGGTCAATTGCAGGAATGGTTTGAAGACATTGACAGTCCCGAGGATCATCACCGGCATATGGCACATTTGTATGCTGTTCATCCGGGACGGCAGATCCATCCCCTTACAACTCCGGATTTGGCTGAGGCAGCAAGGGAATCATTAAACATTAGGGGTGATGGGGTCTTTCCGGGCTGGCTATACTCAGGCGGAAACTGGGCAAGGGCCTGGAGAATATATTGTTGGTCACGATTATTAGATGGTGAGAGAGCAAACAAGATATTTTCAGAATTGATTTCAGAACAGGGCTTTGAAAACCTGATGACGTTCCAGCATGTTCCTGGGTCTAAACGAATGCAGGTTGATGCATCAATGTCAACACCCGGATTTATAGCGGAAATGTTGCTGCAATCTCATGTGGGAGAAACCCATATCCTGCCGGCCTTGCCGTCAGAGTGGCCCGACGGGAAAGTAAATGGTTTGTTAGCCAGGGGTGGATACGAACTAGAAATTGAGTGGGAGCATGGGCACCTGAAAAGAGCAAAAATCAAATCACTGAAAGGTGGAATCCCGAAAGTCAGGGTAGAAGGCAAATTAATTGATCCGGATAAAGATCTGCGGGTGAAACTGATTAAATAGTTACAACTTATGAAAAATTATTTTAGAGGATTTGCTGTTATAATCCTTCCGGCCGTTTTTCTTTTTTCATCATTTAATTTGACAAAAACGGAGGAAGAAATAGAGGAAACAAATAAACTGAAGGTTTCATTTGTAGATGAACTGGAAGATCTGTTTATTGATTCAAAGATACCTGGCCGGGCAAAAACAAAATTCATTGCAGATGTTCCCAGAGGGAGTATCGCTGGGGTTCACATTCTTCTTAACGGACTGACTGAAAATCAAATACTTGACTTTTCTGTCAGGTTGAATGGCCATTTAGTGTCGTCTGCTAAATGGTATCGGTTGGTTGATATACCCGTTGAAATGAACTCAGGCCTTGAGAAGAGACTCGGAGATGATAATCCATACGTCATCAGAAAGGCACCCTTCCGTGTTTTTGATGCACTGGAGCCGGTCGGTTCCAGGGTAAATATTACCAGTTCAGTTACTGCTTTAAGGCTTGAAATCCCTATTGGTCAGGATGAAAAAACCGGGAAAAAAGAACTTAAAATAGAAATTTCATCAGGTGGACAGAAAAAAACCCTGGCATTTGTTATAAACATTTATAAAACAGTTATACCGCAGGTTGGTAAAGAATCTTTTCCTTATACCAATTGGTTTAGCTTCGATAATATTGCCGGTTATCACGACCTTGAAATCTGGGCCGAAGAATATTGGGAAATGCTTGAAAAATATGCGGCTTTAATGGCATACTCCCGACAGAATATGTTCAGAATTCCTGTAAAACATATTTTTGACTCTTTATCCCCGCTGAAGTATGAATTAAATACCATGAGATTAAGAAGAATAGTAGAAATATTCTCAACCGCCGGTTTATACTATATTGAAGGAGGTCAGCTGGGAACAAGAACCAAGGGGGAATGGGCATCCGAAACCTTCAGTGTTTTGTCCGGGGATGGACTAGTATCTACAAGTCTTGAAGGCCATATACTCATTGAGAATTTGTGCAGCCAGTTGATGAGTGAAATTGATAAAAATGGCTGGCAGGACAGGTGGCTACAGCACATCGCAGATGAACCGACAGAATCAAACGCAACTGATTTCCGGATATTTACAGGAATCGTACGAAAATATATGCCTGGTATTCCTCTCGTAGAAGCTGTTTTTGATGCCAACCTTGCCGGAGCGCTGGATATATGGTGCCCGAATCTGATCCGATATCATGGCAACCAGGATTTTTATGAACAATACCGGAAGCAGGGAGATAAAATCTGGATCTATACAGCGCTTAATCCGCGTAACCGGTTGTTGAACCGTTTAATGGATATGGAACGGATGAGACCGATGTTGATCGGTTGGGCTGCATCCTTATACAACCTGGATGGGTATCTGCACTGGGGACTAAACATATGGAGATTTCCACCTGAGAATATTAATCAGATGGCTCCTTTCAACCAGACCGTTGTCCCTGGTGTAAATCTCCCACCTGGTGATTCTCATGTGACATATCCGGGGCCGGAGGGTCCGTGGTCATCTTCCCGGTTAGTAGCACACAGGATTGGTTTTGAAGATTATGAACTTTTAAAAATGTTAAAAGCAAAAAAACCTGAAAAGACTAAGGAGATTATTAATAAAGTAATCAGAAGTTTTACCGATTATACTAAAGATCCTGCTGTATACCGAAAAGTAAGAAAAGAAATGCTGCAGGAACTGGATACCCATTCTAATTAGTGTCTGTCTATAAAGTAGAAGTTTTTATAATTATAAGCACCAAAAATCAAAACACAAAATATTTACCCCGTGAAATAATGCTTCGCATTAAATCTTCGATTTATTTCACGGGGCAGGCAAATCGCAAATCACAATACCGATAGCTATCGGTATAAAATATCAATATTGCTTTTATTAAGAAGGGTTTGGAGTTTTTTCCGAAGGCATGCCTTTGGCAGAATTTGGAACTTGAAATTTATTTGTTTTTTGTTATTTGTGGTTTGGAATTTCATACTTAAGCAAGCTTTTTTAGTTTATGGACAAACTCTAATTAAGCGTTCTATTTATATGGACCAAAGGAATTAATAATAATCAATCTGAATTGTGGACAAATCATCAACATAAAAGGACGAAAGGCTGACAAGGATGAATAAATACATTGAATAAATTATGAAAAATGGTCAAATGAAAACAAAAAGAATCTTTTTCATAATTCTGTTGGCTTCAATTCTTGCAGGTTGTACGAATAAGAAACCTGTCGTAAAAGATGACCTGAATATTGGTGAACGTGTTCAACCTCTGACTGAATCAGGAGTTTTTCGTGATCCTGACTATTTCAATTGGGGCGCTTCTATAATCAAGGGAGAAGATGGTAAATACCACCTGTTCTATTCCCGCTGGCCCCGTAAATATGAATTTACCTGTTGGCTTACCCATTCGGAGATTGTACATGCCATTTCGGATAAGCCTGAAGGACCTTATGAATTTGTAAATACTGCATTGAAAAGCAATGGTCCCACCAACCCTCAAATCATTGCAACCAATCCCAAGATAAAATATTTTAAAGGGAAATATTATCTTTATTATGTCAGTACACACGCCGATACATTATTTATCCCTGAAGACTTGATCGAAATTGCAAAGACCGGGTATGGGCATAAATACTGGGGACATCTTCGGAATAACCAGAGAACATATGTGGCAGTGTCAGAATCTCTCTTTGGGCCTTGGGAAAGGGCAGAAAAACCAATTATCGAACCCATGGGTCCTATTACTACGATTACAAATAATCCGGCTGTTACAAAAGGTCCTGATGGCAAATATTATTTGATTGTTAAAGGAGACAAACCTAACGAGACACAATTTATTAGAAATCAAGCCATTGCCCTGGCATCAACACCTGTTGGTCCCTATACAATGCACCCCAAACCGGTAATAGGTGATTTGGATACGGAAGATGCCTCCTTATGGTATGATGAATCCAGAGGTCGGTTTTATGCCATCTTTCATGCGCATACTTTTATTGGACTGATCACTTCACTGGACGGATTAAACTGGGGAAAAGCAAATCATTATGAAGTAACTCCCAAAAGAATATTAAAGGCTGATGATACTTATTTGGAACCAGACCGAATGGAAAGGCCTTTTGTTTTTTTTGAAAAGGGAGAGCCACGAGTCCTTTGCCTTGCAGTCAAAAAAGGTAACGATGCATACGGAATATTTCTGTCTTTGGATAAAAAAATGGAATAGAACCGGAATAAGAATTAAAGATAAGATTATGAAAATTCAACCAGTTACCCACACCCAATCATTATCAAAAATGGCCTTACGTAAATATAAACGTGTTGCCGATGCACTTATCCTATTATTTTTCCTTTCGGGGATGTGCGGTTTGATTTACGAAGTGGTATGGCAAAAAATGTTGGTATTGGTTTTTGGTATATCCACCTATTCAACTACCATTATTTTAGCTTCATTTATGGGTGGGCTTGTGTTAGGCAGCTATCTTTTCGGAAAATTTATCGATAGATTCAAACAGCCGTTAAAAATATATGTTTATTTAGAAATTGGTATCGGATTGTTTGCACTGGCAACTCCCTGGCTATTTACCGGACTTACCGATTTATTTGCATGGATTCACCGTCATTTACATACTGATCTTGTTACGACTAACATTATTAAATTCATTTTATCATTCATTGTATTACTTATTCCGACATCTTTAATGGGCGGTACAATGCCTGTGATCAGTAAATTTTTTGTTCACAGGCTTGATAAAATGGGAAGTCGGGTCGGACTTATATATGGAAGTAATGTTCTGGGAGCTGTCCTCGGCTGCTTCCTGGCTGGTTTTATTCTGATTTCAGCTTTCGGTAAACAACAAACGATTTATTATGTTGCACTAATGAACATCAGTATAGGACTTGCCACCTTATATTTAAATAAATTCGGCAAGATATTCCAAAATGTGGAGCAGTTATATCAGGTTACTCAACAATCAGTTTCCGGAGCGGTTCATGCATTGAGTATAAAGAAAACAAAATTTTCAAAAAGGAAACAGCAAAGTCCGGGTCCTTTAGAAACTCTTTCATTTCCACCCTATTTATCACAACTGATTTTAGTAACTGCTGGAATTTCAGGTTTTTGTGCATTGGCCTATGAAGTACTCTGGACCAGAACTCTAATCATGTTTCTTCGAACTTCAATTTATGCCTTTCCAACCATGTTAACCACCTTTTTATGCGGGATGGCGATAGGGAGTTTAGTTTTATCGAGATTTATTGATAACACAAAACGTGCACTCGTAATTTTGGCAATTATTCAGGGATTGATTGGTATTATTTCTTTGTATACCATATATGAATTTTCCACAATCAATAAAATAATCATATCAATCTGGGAAAAGTACGGGCAAGGATGGTCTGCGTCTATCGGGGCGGGGTTTGTTGTATCTGGTCTTATCATGTTTATCCCTGCGTTATTTTTCGGACTCTCATTTCCTTTAGTGAGTAAACTGTATACCAAGGGATTAAATAAATTGGGAACCAGCGTCGGCAGTTGTTATTCTATTAACAGCATGGGCAGTGTATTAGGGTCTATAGCTGCCGGATTTATATTAATTCCTCTTATCGGTATAACGAAGGGATTTGTAGTAATTGCCCTGTTAAATATTATTCTTGGCAGTATCCTTTTAATTTTTAATCCCTTTACAAACAGAAAGACTAAAATCGGAATAAATACAACGGTTTTTGGAGGTATGGTATTTTTATTATTCATAATTCCCTGGAAGCAACCATTAGGTAGTTATAGTTATAATTTTTCACATACCAGAGCGGGAGGTAAAATTTTGTTTTATAAAGAAGGAGTAGGAGGTACAGTATCAGTCACGCAGGAAATCCCTCATCTATATACCAGTGATATGAATAAGCGAATCGAAGTAAACGGTGTCTCGGTTGCAGGCAATGAGCACATGTTACGGACTACTCAAAAGTTTCAGGGGCATGTCCCGTTACTATTATATAAAACGCTTACCGGAAACGATCCGGAATATGCATTTATTTTAGGTTTCGGAACCGGTGAATCGTCGAACTGCATATTAAAACATGATGTCAAATGTCTTGATTGTGCAGAACTAGTTAAAGCTGAAGTTGAAACAGCTAACATTTTTAGTAAGATAAATGATACGATTTTAAAAAACCAACGTTTTAATCTGATCATTAATGATGCTCGTAATGTTTTGTTAACCTCAACCACTGTATATGATGTAATAGAGAGTGATGCCGTTCACCCTAATATTGCTTTTAATACGTACACAAAAGAATATTATCAATTATGTAAGGATCGACTTTCGGAAAATGGTATTATTTCTACGTGGATCCCTTTGTTTCATCTTAATCCCGATAATTTAAAAATATTACTTCATACCATAAATTCAGTCTTTCCGCACATATCAATTTGGTTTACAACAAATTTTAATAACAAGCACGCAATATTAATGGGTTCTCAGCAGAAAATCAGTATTGATGTCAGAGAATTATTGGAAGCAATGAACAAACCAATTATCAAATTAAGTCTGGCAGAGGTAGACTTAGATGATATTGAAAGTATTATCACTTCATTTGTGGCCGACGAAACGACCATTGCACCAAAAGTCCGTGATGTCCCGATAAATACGGATGATAATCTTATTTTATCAAATAGCATTCCAAAAACATCAATAGGTGAAGAAACCGTTTCAGCGAATCTCCAGTTTTTTAATTCATTGGGAACTCCGGAGTTTACTTCACATTTCAAAAATATTCCTGATACAGGCAATATAAAACAAAACATAAAAGACTATTTTGCGGCCCGGAAATATATATATGATGGCTTGGGGCATTACTTCGACCGAGACCCTGATGCTGCCGTTAATTCATATAAAACTGCCCTTCAGAAAAACCCTCAGAATAATGACATACAGTATCTTATAAATACAGCTCAATTTTATCAATATTACGATCACTTAAATATACTGTATAACCGAAAAGATTTTTCGCTGGCATTACAAGTATTAAATAAACTTATGCTTTTGAAACCTGATAATATGTGGGTCCATAATTATTTAGGTGTAATACATTTGGAAATTGGGGAAATACCTCGTGGGCTTATGTACCTGGAAAAAGCCCGGGAAATAGCTCCGGACTACTATCTGCCTCATTATCATCTGGCAATTGGATATGCACGCAATAAAGAACCTCAAAAGGCCAAACAGGAAATAAAAAAAGCAATCGATTTGAATCCGCCGGAAGAACCAAAAAAAATGCTGGAAAGATTACAAAAAAGTTTTTTTAGGCCTCTGTTGTTTAATACTGAGGATGGTTTAAATTAAAATCTTTGTAACTAATCAGTCCCTTGCAAATTAGCAATAATTTTCAAGGCCTTCAAGATATTCTGACCGTTTTTTAATGCAGTATCAGTAATAGAACGTAGCACAGCAAAGTTAAAAGCTCCTGTTGGTGATTTAAATTGACCTGATATTTTTTGTTTTACCTTGATATTTCTTATAGCTCTTTCCGAGCCGTTATTGTCCGGTGGTACTTTCGGATGATAAAGAAAAGTAAAAATGTAATCACGGTACTTTTTCATCCTTTTCTGGAAAGATACCAGTTCTTTATAAGTTGGATCGATGTTATAATCCAGTAGTCTATCCAGTCGTTTTTCTAAAAGGTTTCTGTGTGTGTTGGAATAATAGTAATCGTTTAGTGTTAGCCTGTTTTTTAAGTGTATGGCAAGAATCAATAGAAGCTTAAATACCCTGCTCCATTTATGATCATACCTTTCTTCAAAGTATTGCAGTTCTCTTAACAAATGTGCCATACATAACTGGTGTGATAAAGCAGGGGTATTAAAATGACTTTTCCAGCAATCATGTACCAAAACTGATCCGGGAAATCCATCTTTAAATGTATCCGTGATTGTTTTTTCTCCCCTGTTATCAGAAATAGTTATGAAAGTGGCTTCATCATTCTGCCATGTCCATACCCATTGTTTTTCACCGTTCATTTTTGTCCCGGTTTCATCTGTACCTATGAACTTTGCTTTACTTTTCTGCAATTTGCTTTTTATCATTTCATACGCAGGATAGGCTTTCTCTACAAGCTTGTTAAGAAGGTAATGAATGCCTCCTTCGCTAACCGTTAATTGAAATATATCACAGAATATTTCTTGCATTCTTTTAAATGGTACATATTGCCTTGTGTGAAAATAACCAATCAAACTTTCTATATTACTACCATAACTTACTGATGCATTTACCTCATGAGGAAAACTGCTTTCTGTGGTATGACCACAATTACATGTTTTTTTATAAATCCTGTGTTCTGTTACTTTGGGTTTTATTTCCGGAATATCTATTACTTGCCTTTTTTCCACAAATTCATAAGGTAAATTGCTTATATCTTCCCCGCAACATTGACAATATTCCGGTATATGATCTTCTATATGATCAGGCTCATTTACCATCTCAAGTGTTTTCCCTTTATGACCTTTTTGCCCGCCGGGTTTCTTTCCGGTTTGTTCTCTTAAACTTTTTGTTTTGAATGGCCTGTTTTCATCTTTTGACGGTGGTACAGAACTGTTACGACTGTTCTTCGGGTTTTCATATTTGGATAATCGTTCTTTTAGTTCAATATTCTCTTTACTTAGTTTAATATTCTTTTTACTTAGTTCAATATTCTCTTTCTTTAATTGTAAAAATTCTTTTTCTAATAATTCAACACGCTTCTGTAATTGAGATACTAAATTTAATAATTCCTCATATGTTGGTTTTTCTTTTGCCAAAATTTTAATTTTTAGCAAAATTCAACCACAATATCTTATTTTACAAATATTTACTCCGTTTATTATCAACCCTTTTCCAACTCATGTTAATAAAACCTTGATTTTTTAATTTTAGTTTGCTTAGATATTGAAAATCCTCTATTTTTGTTAATAATCAGTTAATAAGAGACCCGCTTTTTAATTTTTCAGAGGGGACTGATTAGTTACAAATCTTTTTATTCAATAAAATATGGAAAAAGCCAAATTACAATCCAGAAGAGACTTCATTAAAACTTCACTTCTTGGCGCCGGAGCAATATTGATACCATTACCGGTTATTTCAAAGAACTGGATGGCCGGAAAAAAGATCAGTTACGGTGTTTGCGCCGATGTCCGTAAGGATATCCAGCCCGATGCAGAAAAACGTCTACAGGTTTTTATCGAACGGATGAAGAAAAAAAATGTGGATTTTATCATCCAGTTGGGTGATTTTTGTTTTCCAAAACAAGAAAACAATAATTTCATTGGAATCTGGAACGAGTACGATGGAGAGAACTATCATGTACTTGGAAATCATGACATGGATATTTCTTCTAAAAAAGAGACAATGGAATTCTGGGGAATGGAGAATTCTGTCTATTCATTCGATGCCGGAGGCTTTCATTTTGTTGTACTTGATCCGAATTTCTACAAAGATGATAGTGCATTCGTTCCCTATGAGAATAGCAATTATTTCGCACATACCAGCACCAGGACTTATGTTCCTCCGGAGCAACTGGAATGGCTTCGGGATGACCTGGAGAAAACAAACAGGAGGTCAGTTGTATTTTCCCATCAGAGTTTTGCACATGGATGCCGGAACGGAGAGGAAGTAAGGGCAATTTTAGAAGCAGCTAACCAGACAGTCAGTTCTCAGAAAGTGATTGCCTGTATGAATGGCCATCACCATAGCGACAGGTATGATGTAATCAACGGAATTCATTACATAAACATTAACAGCATGTCATATAAATGGATTGGAAACCGTTATACTGTTGAAGACCGGTATCCGGGAAAAATCTTAAAAAAGTATCCTTCCGCAAAGTATATCGCACCTTACCGTGATCCGTTGTATGCCATTGTGACTATTGATTCAAAAACAATGAAAATAGAGGGGATTAGTAGTGAATTCATTCCACCTACTCTGGAAGATTTAGGTGTTCCATCAGGTCCGGATAGAAATTCAACAGCACCGCAAATCAGCAACAGAACAATAAAATTATAATCATATGTCAGGTGAAAACACCTGACAACATCATAAGGTATTCCATCAGAACCTGACAGCAGTTCAATGGTACTACAGATCAGCAGCAGGATAATAGAATTCAAACCATTAAAATGAAACACTATGAATCAATCAACCGGAAAAATTATGAAACCAATGGTTATGGGTGTGGCTGTTCTTGCCATATCTTATGGATTTTTATCGTGTAAATCGATGGAAAGCAAACCCAACATTCTTCTTATTGTTTCAGATGATCAGGGGTATGCTGATTTTAGTGCTTATGGGGGATTGAAAGAAGCTCAAACTCCTAACCTGGACCGGTTGGCTGAGAGCGGTGTGAGATTTACCAATGCATATGTTACTATGTCGATTTGCAGCCCCTCCCGATGTGGTTTCTTAACCGGTCGTTATCAGCAGCGATGGGGTGTTTATAATTACGGGGCAAAACTTCCACAGAATGAGATTACTATTGCTGAACAATTAAAAGAAGCGGGATATATAACAGGTATGGTTGGGAAATCACATTACGGCGGGTACAATGGCCCCAAAGCTCAGGAATTTCCTTTAAACCATGGATTCGATGAGTTCTTCGGAAGAGAAGGCGGAACAATGGATTATTTAAGGCATACAAAAAAAGATACAGAACCATTTACTCCTTACATGGCTAACCACCTCGGTATTGGCCCCTGGTATGTTAATGATAACGTGGTGGACCAAACAGGGTATTCAACCGACCTTATTACGGACAGGGCTTTGTCCTTTATTGAAGAGAACAAGAAGCACCCCTTCTTCCTGTTTGTATCTTTTAATGAGGTACATGGTCCTACTCATCAACTACCGGATGAAGACCTGAAGAAACTTGGATTGAAAAAATTTCCGGATTGGGAACCGGTTGAGGGAACCTGGGATGAATACTTGGAATGGGTTGTTGATACGATAAAACCAGAAACTCCCCAGGGGCGGGAAAGGTACCTCTATCATTTAAAGAGACTGGATGAAGCGGTAGGCAAAATACAAAAAAAACTGGAAGAAACGGATTTGATCCATAATACCATTATCATATTTTTTTCTGATAATGGCGGATCACCCTCGGTCTTTACCAACAATGCTCCGTTACGCGGATACAAGTTCCTGCTCGAGGAGGGGGGAATTCGTGTGCCCTTTGTGATTAGCTGGCCTGGGAAAATCTCCTCAAATAAATTGTACGAACCGATGATCAGCACATTGGATATTTTCCCTACCATACATGCTGCACTGGAAATCGAAATGCCGGCAAATCGCGAATACGATGGTGTTAATCTGCTTCCATTTCTGAATGCGGATTCAGCTTCTGTTCCTCACGAAACCCTTTTCTGGACCGGATTTTCACTGAGATCAGAAAAACCTCACTTTGATGAACCCGAAAGTGCATTAGCCCGTCATTACAGGCAGATTGGCGGTGATCGGTATGGTTGGGCAATACGACATAAGAACTGGAAACTACGATACTTTGGTGAAACCGATAAATATGCTCTATACGACCTGGAAAAAGATATTGGTGAGTCCGAAAACCTGATTGAACAGTATCCTGAACTTGCCGATAAGCTGAAAAACATGTTTGCGGAATGGCATAATCAGGTTGCTACCGAAGAATCTAAAAATTAATTTAAAAAAGTAAGACAAAACTGATTGAGATATGAAAAATCAAAATCTGTCCCTATTTTTTTAACTAATAAAATAAAATATTATGGGCAAAAAAACAAATTATTTAAGTTCTCTTAGTAAAAGCTTAATGCTCCAGCTATTATTATTACTGGTTTTTACCCCTTTAAGGGCTTCAGGAGTACAGGCGATCAGTCGTTTTAACTATTATACCTCCGAATCATCAGGAGAAGTTATTGTATACCTTCCGGAAGACCAAGTTCAAACAGGACTTGAAGCTACTCTTTGGTTTAAGGGCAAGATAATAGGACAAAAAAAGCAATTGATTTATGGTCTTAACCTGTTGTCATTTCCTTTAACATCACTTGAATTAGGCGATAATGATATAATATGTAAATGAG
>JABUBO010000376.1_pt1 | contig 14295 bp, 16 predicted proteins | sample 7240361 | NCBI WGS metagenome assembly JABUBO01 (sample SAMN07256346, study PRJNA390944) | subsurface metagenome | isolation source: Methane hydrate marine sediment | place: Pacific Ocean: Eastern North Pacific, ODP site
AAGATGAGGAATCCGGGTGCGCTTAAACCGTTCGAAGTCCTGGTCAACATGTTCGGTACACCAAAGTATAGAGAATGGGATCCCACACCGCTAACAGCCTATTCATTTGCAGTCTTCTTTGGTCTCATGCTTTGTGATGTTGTCTATGCTATTGGCATTATACTGGCTGCGAGATTTTTAATACGTAAATTTGTTGATGACCCCTATTCTGAGGGTTTTAGGTTATTCCAGCGAGTGCTTTATATCAGTGGGGCAGTGGCTCTGGTACTCGGCTTATTGGCCGGGAATTACCTCGGCGATGTGTACTACTTGCTGTTTGGGGTTGACAGCGTGCTGCATTTGGGGCCTGTCAGAGAATGGCTTACCGATCCCGTTTCTTTCATAATCCTTTCCATTATACTGGGGCTTATTCATGTAAACATAGCTCATGTGATGGCATTGATTGGCGGGGTGATAAAAAAGGACAAAGGCATAGTGGTCAACAAGATTGCGCTCTTCGCGCTCCAGATCTTCGGCATCCCTGTGATTCTGCTGTGGTTATTCAACATATCGCTGCCGGTAAGCCCAGGCGTGTACACCATCTTTCTGTATATTGTGGGAGCCAGTGTAGTAGCCATAGTAGTGTCATCTTTCATGCAGCGAGGTGGTCTGGGGGCTATCTTCTGGATCTTTGACCTGACCGGTCTTCTTGGCGACGTAATGTCGTATGCCAGACTGGCTGGAGTTGGCCTGGCTACATTTTACCTGGCGTCGAGCTTTAATATGCTGGCGCAGTTGTTCTCCGGGTTGTTCTCCGGAATGATACCCGGCGTAATCGGAGTTATCATTGGTGCTATCCTAGCAGTTGTAGTTCTGGTCTTCGGGCATCTTATCAACCTGGCTCTTAGCGGTATCGGTTGCTTCGTACACTCCCTGAGACTATGCTTTGTTGAGTTCCTATCCAAGTTTTACGAAGGTGGTGGTGAGGTGTATAGTCCGTTCAGGTTGAAGATGCGACCTGTACTTATTAAAGGGAAGGCTTAAAACAGGAGGTATAAAGAGATGATAGATCCAATCGCATTAGCTAGTATCGGTGGGGTAGTGGCGTTGACTGCTGGTTTAGTCGGTTCAGCTATCGGGATTGCCATTGCTGCATCAGGGGGGCTGGCTACATTATCCGAGGACCCCCGGCAGTTCAGGAACGTGCTGATACTAGCATCATTACCGATGACACAGTCCTTTTACGGGCTAATAGTGCTCATACTTGTATTAGCAAGCGTACTTCCCAATATACCTGCCGAGGGCAGTGCTGGTACTGTTGCTCTTGGTGTTAGTCTCATAGCCGCTTTCGCCTTTGGTTTCTCAGCAGTATATCAAGGTATGGTTTGTGCCTCAGGTATCGCAATGTTACCTAAGACCGGAGGGAAAATACTAACCAGTTCTATGATGTTGGCAGTCTTTGTTGAGCTGATAGCTGTTCTCGCTCTGGTGTTCACAATAATGGCATTCACCCTGCTTGATCTTATGTAGAGGTGCTTTATGAGAATGGATAAGATAAAGGGCGCCATCATCTCCAAGGTCGAGGTGGAAGCCAGCGATATAACAAATGAGGCTAACGAGAAAGCACACGAGGAGATAGAGAAGGCTAAAAGACAGCGCGAAGCGAAGTTCGAGGAAGGGAGAGGCAGAATACTAGCGGAGGCAGAGGAGGAGGCTGCTAGAATTTTGGCTCAGGCCTCTATCAAAGCACGTCAGAAGATATTGAGCGCGAAAGCTGACATAATTGCTAAGATAATTGGAGCAGCGCGGGAGGAATTGGCGACAGTTTCAAGCGATGAAAGCCATTTTCTAAACTTGGTCAGGGAAGCCACCGAGGGACTCGGTGCGGTGAAAGGCAGAATTTACGTGTCACCTAAAGATGTAGGTACTGTAAAAAGGCTTCTTGAAGCAGACAAAGAATTATCTGACAAGATGGTGGAGGTCAGGGAATCGAATTGCTTGGGGGGAGTCATAGCTGAGGATGTCGAGGGAAAGCTCAGGATAGATAATACTTACGAAACCAGGCTAGAGATGCTGCTACCAAGGCTATTGCCGGAGATAAGTAAGCAACTCTTTGGATCTCCGTATAAGGAATGCCGTGCCTAGTGTAAACTATGCATTTATATCGTCTTACCTGAAGGGGCAGGAAGCCAGACTGGTGACTTCTGAGCATGTAGATAGCTTGCTAACAGCGTCCAGCATACAGGATGCCTTGGCAACTGTACGGGAGACCGACGTAGGAAGCTATCTGGAAGAATTGCCTGTTAGAACTTTTGATTATCTAGACGAATGCCTGTGGAAATATCTTGCACAACGCTTTGCTTACATAGAGTGGTTCAAGCTCGTGCCGCAGGATGTGCTGAAGACATTGAGGGCATATAGAGTGAAGTACGACATCTTCAATGTCAAAGCTGCTTTGGCAGGTATTGTGGCTGCCAGGAAAGCCAAAATGATACCAATGGGGATAATCCATAATAATGGATTACTAGATGAACTTTTTGACGCTGAGAGTGTAGGTGATATCATCCAGCTACTTATCAAGTGCAAACTGGAAGACTATGTACCTATCCTGGAGCAATACAAGACATATGAAGGCACAAAGTCGAAGCTCCGATTCATCGGGATTGTGGCTAAGCTAGACGGTGAGTATTATAAAAACATGTTAAACATGGCAAGAAGAATGAAAGATGGCTCTATACTTACCAAAGCCTTTGGCTTAGTGATAGACCTAACGAACCTGCAAATTACCTCAAGAGCTGTAATCGGAGGTACGGGACTCGATGCTGCCGAATTTACTATTGCTGGCGGGCATGAAATTGCAGATGACACTATTAGAGAATTGCTGTCTCTTAAGATAGCTGACATGCCCACCAGGCTGGAGAATACTCAATACTCAGATGTGGCAAAAGAAATACTAATTAGCTATGATAAAACCAGAAGCATCACGGCTGTAGATGAAATTATCGATAAGCATAAATTCAGGATGCTCAAGGAAATTTTGGCACCAAGAGTGCTATCCCCATTAGTGATGGTCTGGTATTTAATCCTGAAAGAAGTTGAAATACGCAACTTGCGGCTAGTTCTAAAAACAATAGTCGATGGTGTTCCTGTACAGGAAATAAGAGATTATTTGGTATTGTGACATGATGCCTATCCGACACTTAGATATAGTTGTCATAGGGGATGAGGAACTGGTCAATGCACTGAGGTTGGCCGGTATCAGCAAGCATTACATGATAAAAGGCGATCATGATATCTGCGAAAATGCAAGGAAAGCCCTAGCCGAATTGCTAGCCGAGCCTGATATTGGTATTGTAGTGATGCTGGAAGACTATGCAGAATACGTTGAGGACCTGGTGACCCAGGTTAAGAAAGGGAAGGGAACCACTCCTGTAATCGTCCAAGTTCCATCGAAGTTTGGCACAAAGTACCCGGATATCAGGGAATATTACAGGGAGCTTATCAGAGAATCTATAGGGTTTGAAGTGGAAATTTGAGATTATGGCAAGAGTAGGAGGATAAAGACATGGGCAAAATATGGAGAGTTTCAGGTCCCCTAGTTATCGCCGATGCCATGAAAGGTTCCCATGTTTATGAAATTGTCGAGATAGGTGAAGAAGGGCTTGTCGGGGAGATAGTAGGACTGGAAGGGAACAAGGCGATAATTCAAGCACACGAGGATACTCTGGGATTGAAAGTTGGCGAGGTGGTGAGAGGAACAGGAAGAATCTTAAGTGCAGAGCTGGGCCCCGGGCTTGTGGGCTCTATTTACGATGGGCTACAAAAATCTTTACTTACCATGGGTGAGAATATTGGCCCGTTTATGAAACGGGGTGCCAAAGCCTCAGCTCTTCCCCGCGACAAAAAATGGCAGTTCACACCTGAAGTCAAGGTCGGGGATGCTGTTAGCCAGGGGGATATAATAGGCGTAGTGCCCGAGACTGATCTAATAGAACACAGGATAATGGTGCCCGTGGGAATCAAAGGCACGATAAAGGAGATACGCCAAGGCGACTACACTGTCGAAGAGCCTGTAGCTTGGATAGAGCATGATAGTGAAGTAAAAGAACTCACGCTGATGCAAAGATGGCCGGTAAGAAAGCCCAGACCCTATAAGCAGAGGTTCGACCCTTCGGGCTTGCTCACTACCGGCATGCGAATTTTGGATTACATGTTCCCCTTGGCTCTTGGTGGCAAGGCTTCGATACCCGGGGGCTTTGGTACTGGGAAAACCGTTGCCCTGCAGCAGTTGGCCAGATGGGCTCAGACACATCTGAACATCTACGTTGGCTGCGGCGAAAGGGGTAACGAGATGTCTGACGTGCTTACTAGCTTTAGGGAACTCAAGGACCCTAACACAGGAAGATTGTTGCAAGAGAAAGAGATCTTTATAGCTAACACCTCTAACATGCCCGTGGTGGCTAGGGAAGCAAGTATCTTTGTTGGCATTACTATGGCCGAGTACTTCCGGGACATGGGTTACGATATTTTGGTGGTTGCCGATTCAACTTCGAGATGGGCTGAAGCCATGAGGGAGATGAGTGGAAGACTGGAGGAAATGCCAGGGGAGGAAGGCTTTCCTTCATATATGGGCTCTCGGCTTTCATCTTTTTATGAAAGAGCAGGAATGGTTGAATGCTTAGGCACTCCTGAAAGAAAGGGCTCAGTAACAGTAGCCGGTGCTGTAAGTCCCCCAGGAGCTGACTTCAGCGAACCGGTAACCCAAAACACACTTAGAATAGTAGATGCCTTGTATGCCTTAGATGTTTCGCTGGCAAACAAGAGACATTTCCCAGCCATAAGCTGGCTCACTAGTTATAGCCTTTATGTAGACGCAGTTAAAGATTGGTGGAATGAGCACGATCCGGGATGGGAGGATACCAGAGCTAGTGCCTTGAGAGTATTGCAGCAGGAGGCTGAGCTGGAGGAAATTGTGAGACTCGTCGGTCCCGAAGCTTTACCTGAAGGAGACAAATTATTGCTTCTTATCGCCAGGATGATACGCGAGGACTTTCTCCAGCAGAGCGCCTATCATGAAGTCGATACCTACTGTGTGCCAGCAAAAGCCGGCCTTATGCTTAAAACTATAATGAAGTTTTATGAACTAGCTCAGGAGATGTTAAATTCGGGGGCAGGCATTGAGAGCATCCGTTCATCGCCCATGGTGTACAGAATATCCAGGATGAAGGATATACCAAATGAGGTCTTTGAACAGAGAGTCAAGGAATTGTGGTCGGAGATGGACCAAAGCTTGGTAACTGGCAAACGCGTTCCCTGAGAAAAGGAGGGCTTTTATGGATTTCTCCTCACTTTACGTTAAAGAAGGAAGAGCAATCAGTAAGGCTAAGGGGTCTTTGCTCATAGCTGAAAGCATACCTGGTATAAAATTTAATGAGATGGTCGACGTTCAACTTGGGAATGGTGAGGTGAAAGGTGGGCAAGCAATAGACATCAGTGAGAAAGCAGCTATAATCGAGGTGTTTGGTGGCGTCAGCGAAGTGGACCTCATCGGAAGCAGGATAAGGTGTAAAGGCGAAACTTCAAAGTTGCCAGTATCTATTGACATTTTGGGGAGGATTTTTAATGGGATGGGAGAACCAATAGATGGAGGTCCGCGGGTGATCCCCGAAGATTACCTGGATATTAACGGTGAGCCCATAAACCCCGCACTCCGCCAGCCTCCAGCAGAGTTTATTGAAACGGGAATCTCGGCGATAGATGGCTTAAACGCATTAGTTAGAGGGCAGAAATTGCCCATATTTAGTGGCTCAGGGCTGCCTCATAACCGAATTGTAGCTCAAATAATCAGACAGGCAACCGTAAAGGGCAAGGAGGAAAGATTCGCTTTAGTATTTGCCGCTATTGGTATCAGTTACGATGATGCCTCCTTTTTCATGAGGAATCTCGAGAGGACGGGTGCACTGGAGAGAACTATAGCCTTCATCAATACCGCGTCAGACCCTGTTATCGAGCGAATATCAACACCAAAGCTAGCTTTAACCGCAGCCGAATATCTGGCATGGAAACAGAATATGCATGTGCTGGTCATACTCACCGACATGACCAATTATTGCGAAGCTCTCCGCGAACTTTCTTCCATGCGTGAAGAGATACCTTCCAGAAGGGGATATCCCGGCTATATGTACACCGACCTGGCCATGATGTATGAGAGGGCAGGCAGGATTTTGGGTAAAGAAGGCTCAGTAACTATAATGCCCCTTTTGACCATGCCTGACGATGATATAACACATCCCATACCCGATCTTACCGGCTATATAACTGAGGGGCAGATTGTCCTTTCCCGAAATCTAGAAAGGAAAGGGATATACCCACCAATAGATGTATTCTTATCCCTTTCCCGAATGATGAAAGAGGGTATTGGGCCGGGTAAGACCAGAGAAGACCACAACAATGTTTTCATGCAATCCTACGCTGCTTATGCTGAAGGATGTTATCTCAGGGAGATATCCACCATTATAGGTGCTGAGGCCTTGGGTGAAAGGGATAAAATATATTTGACCAGCGCAGATGAGTTCGAGAGAAAATTCATATCTCAAGGTGAGTGGGAGAAAAGAATGATAGAAGACACCCTGGATATAGCTTGGGGGCTATTTTCAACACTGCCTGAAGAAGACTTGAAACTAATTAAAGAGGAGTTCATCAAAAAATACCTTCCTAAGTACCGGAAATAGAAGCAGGCTTGGGTGTGAGCTCGGCCGAATGGTGCAGAGGAAATGCCGGAATTAATCAAAGTTAGACCTACAAAAATCGAGCTGGTAAAACTAAAGCGCAGGCGTTCCTTGGCCCAAAGAGTACAAAAGATAGTAAAGGAAAGACTTTCAATACTAACCATGGAGTTCCTACAGACAGCGAGGGAAACAGCAGAAGCTAAAAGAAAACTAATTGATGAATTCTCTGAACTTTATAAGGCACTATCAGTTGCCGCTGGGTATCATGGATACATAGCACTGGAAAAGGAACTAATAGCCACTGAGGCTGACCTGAAAATCACCGCTGGCTCAAGAAATGTTGCAGGTGTGCGAATTCCGTCATTTGAGCTCATGGACGATACAAAGCCAATGAGAGGATATAATCTGGTTGATACCTCCTCTTGGCTGGACCGTGCAGCACAGCTATCTGAGGAAAATCTTAGGGCCATTGTGGAGTTGGCTGAACTTCAGAGGAATTTTGAATTGCTGGCAATGGAAATAAAGAGGACAAAAAGGATAACCAATGCCCTAGAATATATAGTAATCCCGGGACTACAGGTGACGATAAATTACTTAAATATGAAGTTTGAGGAAAGAGACAGAGAAGAGAAAGCACGGCTGAAACGCGTGAAAGTCCTGGTCGCCCGAGAATAAACAAATGCCCGAGCCATTACAAGATAAAGTAAAGCAATCTCACTACGAAAAGATGCTTCAGAATTGCTTAAGAGGCGAACTAAGGGTAGTAAATGCTGGGTTGCCACAGAGCCAAAAACGGCTATCGGACTTGCTAAATGAGAAATATCCTTATGTGATATGTAACGACGGCAGTACACATTTCTTTAAGAAGAGTGAACTTGAATATCTTGCTAGCATGATAGATGCTGAGGAGCAAAAAGCGTTGCTCTTGCCCATGCTTATAGAGCTGGGGGCAAATCAAGCTGAGGCAACCATCCCGATTCTATCGGGATGCGAAGGAAAAGTAGAGGAGAAAATCATATCAAAAGCGCTTAATATGCCGGTCACATGCGAGGAAAGAAGGATCAGGATATATAAACCACAACTAGCCTTGCTAAGGAGGAAATTCAAAACAACAACCGTATATGTATTCTCTCCCAAAATCGTTGCCTAAACTGCCTGCCTACGGTGCAATTTTCGCAAAAAGCTATTGACAAACATTGGCACTTAAGAGATAATCACCTTATAAAATGGTTAAAATCAGATTACGCCGTATGGGAAGGAGAAACAAACCATTCTACCGAGTGGTAGTAGCCGATAGTCGCTCTCCCCGTGATGGTAAATTCATTGATATTATCGGCTATTACAATCCTTTGACTGACCCCGCAACTATTAGCATCGATGGAGAAAAAGCTTTAAAGTGGCTTAGATATGGAGCTCAGCCTACAGATACAGTGCGTAGCTTTCTTGCCATACTAGGCATTATGGATAAAGTTAAGCCGACCTCAGGCCAAAACTAACTGTTAAGGAGGCGAAATGAAAGACCTGCTGGAATACATTATTAAAGCCATTGTGGCAGAACCTGACGCGGTTAAGATCACCGAAGAAAATAGTGATGAAGGCGTGCTATTTAAATTAGAGGTTGCTGACGATGACAAGGGAAGGGTTATCGGCAGGCAAGGTCGCGTAGCTCAAGCACTACGAACGCTACTTCGTGTAAAAGCAGCTAAAGAGGAAACCAGAGTCAGACTGGAAATACTGTAATTATGATTGATAGCAGATGCTTCTCAGGAACTGCCAATCTCCTTGGTTGTGTATGTAGCCTTGCTCACGTTTTTCGAATAAACTGGTAGTCCTGAAGCTTCAATATCCACTTTCTGCGGGCCTCTTTTCACCAGGCCTCCCCAATTCTAATGCTGAAGTCACAGGGGGGTTGTGAGACAATTTCTCACGTAATCCAAAGTAAAGCCGCAAAATGCTTGAGAGTACAGGGGAGTGCTATACTACGGATTAGAATTTTGAACCTTAAGGGTGGATATTGGATTTTTCGGCATTCAATGTTTAGAGCCTGAGATTTAAGGTGGATACACCCCGGCGTTATCAAACACAAGGTATCATCTTAAGACAAACTAAGCTAGGCGAATTCGATAAGATTCTCACTATCTATACTCCAGAATTTGGCAAGCTAAGGGCAGTGGCTAAGGGAGCTTGTCGCCCCCAGAGCAAATTGGGTGGCAATGTAGAACCATTGACGCATAGCTTGATGTTGCTGGCTAAAGGGCGTAATCTCGATATTGTTACCCAGAGTCAGACAATAAATGGTTTCCTGGCTTTGAAAAGTGGTTTATGGCGTATGGCCTGTGGCCTTTACATCTTGGAGCTCATGGATTCCTTTACTGTTGAGGGTGGTGCGAATCCTCCTTTGTTTGATTTATTGCTCGAAATCCTGAATCAGTTGAGCCAACCTGAGAGTGATGAGACTATCTTACGTTATTTTGAGCTACATATTCTTCACTATCTTGGTTACCGTCCCCAGTTGCACCGATGTGTTAGCTGTGATTTGCCTCTCAAGCCGATAGTCAATTTTTTCAGTCCTGGCAAGGGTGGGCTTCTATGTCCTCATTGTAAGTCTGAAGAAAATAACCGTTACGAGCAAATCGAAGCAATTTCATTAAGAACATCCATCCCTCTTTCGGTCGAGGCTTTGAAGGTTCTTCGTTTGTGGCAGAGCTGTGACTATGCTACTGCAAGGCGAGTCAGAGTAAAACCGGAATTATCCGTGGACTTGGAGCAAGTATTGCACGAGTATATAAGATATATTTTGCAGCGGGAGCTTAAATCACTGGCTTGGCTTAAAGAGGTAAAAAAAGAAATCCGCCATGTAAGCGGCACTTGACAATCATATTGGGGAGGATTAAAATCGCTGGACGATTAGCTGCAGTGAGATAGCGAAGTAATTATGAATGGAGAGTGTCTGGTATTCTAAGTCAACCTTCAAGTTTATTTACTCGCTGATTTGAAACTCCCATTTTCAGCAAGAGTCCGTTGGGTTATTGAAAGTATGACAAAGTTACCGCACTATTGAAGAGAAGTAATGTATATTGTAATAGCAGGCTTAAGCGATATAGGAAAGAATTTGGCAGAACTCCTTGTTCAAGAAGGGAATCAAGTACTGGTTATAGACCGAGACCCGGAGAAGTGCGCTGCAATAGCAGAGGGTTCTGACGTGATGGTCATCGCGGGAAATGCTAGCCAGAAGGCTGTCCTCGAAGAGGCGCGAGTCAGGAATTCTCATGCCTTTATATCCGCAGCTGGCGATGACTCGGAGAATTTAATGCTTTGTATGATAGCCAAGGAGGTCGGGGCAAAAACGGTGATTTCCCTTGTAGATGCGGCAGAGCATGCGGAAACCTTCGAACAGGCTGGGGTTAGTTTGCAGGTTTACCCCCACATGGTAGCAGCCGAATACATCTCCCGCCTGATTTCACAGCCTTACGTGAAGGACTATCTCTCTTTTGAAAGAGCAGAGATCTTTGAAATAGGGATTGCGGAGGGCATGAAATGTATCGGGCGAAGCATTGCTGAGATAACGACCCCAAACGGTGTAAAGGTCCTCGTGGTGCAAAGAGGGGGAAAGTATCTGGATGAGAATAGTAAGATACAGCCTAAAGATTGGCTGACTCTTATTGTGAATCGGGAATCTGCCAAAAAGGGGACCGAGTTCATGAATAAATGGTTCACCAAAGGGTAAGATTAACCCTCCACATCATTGGCTCATTTCTAAAATACTTCGCCTTAGCCTACATTATCCCTTTATGTGTGGCTATTTACTATGGCGAGAAGTGGCACATCTACTTGTATGCCCTACTGCTCACTCTCGGTATCGGACTAATTCTTGAATTTAGATTCAAAACCGAGCAGGTAATAGAGCGTGTCGATGGTTTTACCATAGTGGCCTTCACCTGGCTTCTCATTCCCCTCCTTGGTACACTCCCTTACGTATTTCTGGGATTGGGTTTTCTCGATGCCTTTTTCGAGACCATGTCAGGCTTCACTACCACCGGGGCTACCATACTAAACGTGGTAGAAGAATTACCCAAGAGCGCTCTCTTATGGCGTAGCCTTACTCAATGGCTGGGTGGGATGGGAGTAATAGCTCTTTTTATTGCCATCTTACCCAGATTGGCGGTGGGAGGCTCTCAGCTCTTTGACCGTGAGTTTCCCGGACCATTACCCGAAAGGTTACGTCCCAGATTCAGAACCACGGCAAGGCTTCTCTGGACGATTTACGCGGGTTTTACTGCTGCTGAGATAGCGCTCCTCTATTTCCTGGCCAGGCTCCCGCTCTTTGACTCAGTTTGCATATCCTTCTCCACTCTTTCCACCGGCGGATTTACCCCTACCGCGGCAAGCATTGGGGCATACGGTAATCCCCTGGCAGAGTACATAATCATGATCTTTATGTTTCTGGCAGGCGCAAGTTTCATAATCCATCATCAGCTTTTGCGGAGAAACTGGAAAGCAATCAAAGGCGAGGAATTTAGACTCTACTTGATTATTCTGGCAGTCGCTGTCTTTCTATTGATAGTTTCGCAAGGCATTTACTCATACAGAGAGGGGATGTTTCAGGCAATATCAATCATGACTACCACGGGCTTTGTCACTGCTGATTTCAGTACCTGGCACTCTGGCGCCAGAATAGTGCTTCTGGCTTTGATGTTCATCGGAGCCTGCGGTGGCTCTACTGGTGGAGGAATTAAGGTCATGCGGGCTTTAACCCTGATGAAACATACCGGGGTAATGATGAGGAAGGCTATTTCTCCCAAAGCTGTAATTCGGGTGAAGCTTAACAAGAAGCCTCTCTCGGAGGAAATAGTTCGAGACATAATCTCCTTCCTCTTTCTCTATCTTCTTGTCGCTGTTGTAGCTTCCATAGCACTCTGTTTCTTGGGGCTTAACCTGGAGACAGCGATTTCAGCAGTGGCTGCCACCTTGGGGAACGTGGGACCTGGCTTGGGTGGGGTGGGCCCCACTTTGAATTATGCCTGGCTCCCTGACGCAGCCAAGGTCATCTTGATTATCTGTATGTGGTTGGGGCGGCTGGAATTGTTTACCGTTTTTATGATATTTGCCCCCCGCTTTTGGAAAGGCTAATCAAGCTACAATGGAAGTCCACAGGGGGTTCAGGTTATACTTTGTAATAAGTTTATGGTCAAAGTTGCGTTCCAAGGGGAGAGCGGTGCATTCAGCGAGGATGCCGCGGCAAAGCTTTTTGGCGGGGACATTGGTGTTTTGCCCTGTATGCGACTGAAAGAGGTTTTTGAACTTGTGACGCAGGATAAGGTTGAATTTGGGATAGTTCCTGCGGAGAACTCTCAAGCCGGCAGCATCAACGAGACCTACGATTTGTTATTGGCATATCCTCTCAACATCTTTGCTGAAGTTATTATCAAAGTAAGCCATTGCCTGATGGCTTTGCCCGGCGAAAGACTGGCTGATATAACAACGATTTACTCCCATCCTCAAGCCTTAGCTCAATGTGATGAATTCTTGAGTAAACTGAAAGTTGAAATTATACCTACCTATGACACTGCGGGCAGTGCCAAAATGATAAAGGAAAAAAGGTTGAGGAACTGTGCTGCCATAGCTAGCAAAAGAGCTGCCGATATTTATGGACTGGAGATCCTGGCACCGGAAATTGAGACAAGTGTCAATAACTATACCAAATTCGTGGCTATCTCAAAGCAGAAAGCTAAACCTGCGCAGAGAAACAAAACATCCCTCGTTTTCGCTGCTGAACATAAGCCTGGCTCTCTATACAGAATTTTGGGCATCTTCGCCACCAGGAATATAAATTTAACAAAATTGGAGTCGAGACCAAGCCGAACTAAGCCCTGGGAATATGTTTTTTATGCCGATTTCGAGGGTCACCTGGATGGAGAAGTTTACCAAGAAGCTGTGCTAGAGTTACAGGGAGAGGCCGCCTTCGTTAAGATACTTGGCTCCTATCCTCAGGCTATCTGAAGCGATTTAGACTCAAATCGTTATTGCGAGTCCGTCCCGTCCCCGATTCAATCGGGGATCTCGGGACGCGGCAATCTCAAAAAGATTGCGGAGCTTGTTCCGAAGCACATGCAAGGAATCTCGCTCCTCGCAATGACACAATACAGCTATTTTTGCAGTATACTGTAGCAGGCTGGTAACTATTCTTATAACTTCGCTCTCAGCCTTTTGTATGTAGAAATCAAGGCTTCCGAAATGACTTTGGTATCAGACAACACCGGCATAAAGTTGGTGTCACCTTCCCACCTGGGTACTATGTGCATATGGATATGTCCTGCTATTCCAGCTCCGGCCACTTTGCCCACATTCAAGCCGATATTGAATCCAGTCGGCTTCATTACCTTCTTGAGAAGTTCTAAGCCTTTCTTGATAATGTCAAAGTGCTCCTTTGCTTCCTCATCTCCTAAATCCTGTAAATTTGCTATATGCCGATAGGGGGCGACCATTAAATGCCCTGGATTATAGGGAAAGGCGTTCAGGATTATGAAATTGTATTGACCGCGATAAAGGATAAAATTTGCCTCGTCGTTATTTTCCCTGGGTTTCTGGCATAAAATGCAGCCGCTTTCCGGGGCTCTTTGTATATATTCTATTCGCCATGGCGCCCAAAGATATTCCATCGAACCTATATAGTATGCTGATGCTGAGTTAAATGCAATGGGTTTTTGGTTTGAGATGAGAAATCATGAATATGGCAAAATGAGTTGACTATGAGATTTAGCTAGGCATAAAATACTTGGGGGCTGACATGCTGGAAATCTTGACCCAAAAACTGACCAGTGTATTTGAGAAGCTTGGCAGGAAAGGCAAGCTGAGCGAAGCTGATGTTGACGAGGCTTTACGCCAGGTACGCCTGGCGCTTCTGGAAGCAGACGTAAATTTTAAGGTAGTCAAGGAATTCTTGTCCAGGGTGCGAGAGCGTGCCATTGGCTCTGAAGTATTGCGCAGCCTGACACCAGCCCAGCTGATTATTAAAATTGTCAATGAGGAATTAATTGTTATCTTGGGCGGTGAGCCTGGCCGTTTAGCTTCGGTTCCTGACCCACCAGCGGTCGCTTTGCTCGTGGGATTACAGGGCTCTGGTAAGACCACTACAGCGGTGAAGCTAGCTGTTCAGCTCAAACATCTGGGGCAGAGACCTCTATTAGTAGCTGCTGATACTCGCCGACCCGCTGCTATTGAACAACTCACATTGCTGGGTGAGCAACACGATATCCCGGTATATAGTGAGAATGCTAACGTAGCAGCAACAACAATTTGCCAGCGTGCTCTGAAGCAAGCTAAGGAAAGGGGAATGACCTGGGTTATAGTAGATACTCAAGGGCGCCTGCATGTTGACCAGGCCATGATGAAGGAATTGGCTGAGATCAAATCCCTGATACGGCCTTCAGAGGTATTGCTTACGGTGGATGCTATGATTGGGCAGGATGCCGTAAGAGTGGCTCAAGAATTCCACAGTCGCATCGGGCTCACGGGACTCATTCTGACGAAGATGGACGGGGATGCCCGGGGTGGAGCTGCTCTTTCTATTAGATTTGTTACCGGGCCC
>JABUBO010000377.1_pt1 | contig 14294 bp, 15 predicted proteins | sample 7240361 | NCBI WGS metagenome assembly JABUBO01 (sample SAMN07256346, study PRJNA390944) | subsurface metagenome | isolation source: Methane hydrate marine sediment | place: Pacific Ocean: Eastern North Pacific, ODP site
CCTCTTCGAGGTCGTTACTTCGGAAGAAGAACCGGCTCCCCTCAGTTTTATCTGGCGCGGCAAGGAGTATCAGATCACTGAGATAATTCGAAGCTGGCACGATCACGGGTTCTCGCCTGCGGCACCCAAGACGCGCTCGTGGCTCCTGCGCCATCATCGGAATGTTTATGTGGTAAGGACGGAGGGAGGGGAGCGGTTCGAGATATACCTTGACCGGGGGGCGGGTAGAAGGGATTGGTATCTATACCGGCAGTTATCACCCCAAGCGAACGCGAAGCGTTCGCTTGGGAACCCCGATTAAGAAGCTGGTTTAACGCAAGAGCACGAGCTTGCGGGAGATGGTTTCCGTGGCGCGTTCCAGACGCACGAAGTAAAGACCCGAAGAGGTGGTTGCATCAGACCACTAGATGCGGTCCTGAGTTTTCATATCCGTTGGCGTTCACGGAACCATGTTTTAACAAAGGAAGCGCCGGCTTATGCCGGCGCTTACGAACTTTCTCTCGATCTCGATCAACTAACTATCAAGAATGGCGAGAAAGGCATTTTGTTGGTTTACCAGCGGCTGCGGTTTCCGCCACCTCGATCGTAGCCGCCGCGGTCGCCGCGATCGCCCCGCTCGCGCGGGGGACGGGCTTCTTCTACTCTAAGTTCACGGCCGTCGTGCTCTGTTCCATTAACGGCACTAATGGCCTTTTTTGCTTCCTCGTCATTCGGCATCTCCACAAAGGCAAAACCGCGAGGCGCATTGGTGTAACGATCGGTTGGGACCGCTACCTTCGAGACTTCACCATGCTCGGCGAAGATCTCACGTACCTTCTCCTCGTTGTAAGAATGGGGAAGGTTTCCGATGAATAAACGCATGTATTTTTCTCCTTGTCTGGCAGCCTTCTTTGGCTACCAACACTCTAATTATAGTCATCTTATGACGTATGTCAACCCCTTAACCCGTAACACATCCCGTCACACACCCCGTAACACACCCCATCAGCATTAGCTCTACTGGATACAATTTGTCTGAATTATCTGTAGTCCAGGCGTTCGACCCCTTCGGGTAGATTTAGACTAAACACCTTGACCGGCTCGCGTTCGATAACCTGTAGGTCAATAAACTCCAAAGAGAGTTCGGAGTCTGCCTTTCTGAATACAATCCTTTGGGCACGATCCGGCATTGTCTCAAACCCACCCTCACGCCAAAGATCCCAATCCTCGCCTTTCAATCCTATAAGCCTAGAATTGTCAGTAAGTTGCAGATAGGCGGTGCCGTCCTTCCACAAAATCAGAGTATCAGCAAATCCCGTGATGCTGTCAGGCTCATCCGGCAGTATCCCTTTGTAGGCCGCGGCCAGGGGAGCGACAGGTATCTCCCAGCCTTCTAAGGGAAGGTCGTCATCCGACCCCACTATCAATACCTTTCCATTGATGGGTAGGTAAAGCAGGGTTGAGTCGGGGTTGTGACGGACCGAGACGAGGGGGAAGTAGGCCGCAAAGAGATCGATAGCCAGGCGATCTTCATGAGCAGACAGCAAAAAACGGCCTTTGTACGTATCTGTGGAGTCGGTGTATTGGTAGGAACCCTGGGCTTGTTCGATAAACGCTAGTTCAGGGGTTGGCCTGACGAAAAGGTGGCATCCTGTCATGATCAATAACCCTGCAACCAGAATCTTTGCAAGCCTGAGGAGTGTAGAGAGGGAAGGACTGAGGAGGGCGTTCATTGAAAGCGCAGGTGCAGGCCCAGATAGGGCCAGGGGCCAGGGGCGTGCAGCCGGAAGTTGGCTGAGACCCAGTAGCGTAGGTAAAGCTCAAGCGCTACCCGGTCGCCTCGCAGTACCCCTATGCCTGCCTGTGGGGCAAACTTGTGCTCCCAGAAGGGGTTGAGATTCAGGGTGTCGGAGTCCCATCCCGGTCTGAAACGGGCAAGGTAGCCGTAGATTCGCGCAGAGGCGTAGATATTCTTGTAGATCGGCTGATCGAAGATAAGGTCTATCTGATAGTCGTGGAAAAGATCAGTCGAGTTCAACGCGTCAATAACCGTATCGTGCGGATACCAGGCATAGGTAAGCCTTGCGTTGAACCGCTCATACCACGCGCCTTCCTTGATGTGTTCCAGATTACGGTTGTTGAACGCACCGGGAGTGCCTGCAGCAAAGGTCATGCGGTTGAAGACAATCTTGTTTGAATCCGGTTTGCGATCTATGTTGTGGGTGCAGTCGTGAACCAGATAGGTGCTCACTGTAGCCTTGTCGAATAGGTTGAAACGGAAACCGCCCGTTAGATAGTAGTGGGCCATGAACGGATCAAACGCGACATTTCCCAGCTGTTTGCCAGCTTCCAGTTCGTCACGGTACAGAATAAAGAACCGCTGCCCGGCCACGTCCACCAGATCGGTCGATACCTCTATACCCACGTCTATGTTGTAGCGGCCGTAGGTGGTGTCACGGAAGTACTTGCCCACGTAGACCTCACCCGTGGGCTTGATAGGAAAGCTTACGATCTCAGTTATGGATGCATTAAATAGACTCAATCCAACGAGCAAAGATGCGATCATTTCTTCCTCCGGTTATTTCCACTTTTCCGAAACATCCTTGATTAACACCTGGTCCTTCGATCTCGACTACCCTGTCAATCTCAGGTGCCGAGTTCCACAGCCTTCCCGTAACACCCGTAACACACCCCGTAACACCCGTAACACATCCCGTAACACATCCCTCAGGATATTCAGCAATGAAGTCCACCACCGCTTTCTGTTTTGTTCCTTTAAGTCGCTCAGTCTCTTCGGCTTGCAGCTTTGCAGCGAGATCGACAAGCCTTTCGGCGCGCTCCTTTTTTACCTCCCACGGCACCTGATCAGGCATCTCGCAAGCCTGGGTCCCTTCCTCCCGCGAGTATACGAATATCCCAAGATGTGTAAAGCGCAAACGCTTCAATCCTTCAAGTAACACCTCAAACTCCTCCTCGGTCTCAGCCGGGAAACCCACAATCACCGTAGTCCTGATCGAGAATTGTGGATCGAGACTTCGTGCCTTTTTGATAAGGCTTTCGATCTTCTCCGAAGTTACCCTGCGATTCATGCGCTCGAGCACCGGGTCGGCGAGATGCTGAATCGGCATGTCGATGTAATTCAAAACCTTATCGCTTGCCGCCATCTGTTCCAGAATCTCCTCTTTCAAATGAGCAGGATGTGCATAGAGCAGGCGAATCCAGCGCAGTCCCTCGATTCGCTCAAGTCCTTCAAGTATCTTTGAAAGCTCCGGGTGCGCTGCAGTGTCCTGGGCGATCAGGATCAGCTCTTTTATTCCCAATGTCACGAGATCACCAGCTTCCTCAAGGATGTCCTCCGTCCTCCTTAGCCTCAAAGGGCCCCTGATCATCGGGATGGTGCAGTATGAGCAGCAGTTCGAGCAGCCCTCGGTCAGTCTCAGGTAGGCGTAGTGGGAGGGTGTGGATAAGAGTCTTGGGAAGTCTCTACCCGGGTTCCAGCAAGGGGCAGCAGAGACCAGCACCTGGCCCGGATGAGTATTCTCCCTTAGCAATCCGGGTATATCAGGGATCTGATCCAGACCCAAGAACGCGTCCACCCATGGGAAGCGGCCCACAAGCTCTCTAGGTTCTCGCTGGGGCAGGCATCCTGTCACGAGAAGCGTCTCGATCTCGCCTCGCCTGCGCCGCTCTTGCTGCGTCTCTATCACCTGGGCCGATTCCTCAATCGCTTCTTCTAAGAAAGCGCAGGTGTTCACTATTACCGCCTGAGCATCGGTTGCATCACCCGTAATCGGGAATCCGGCCTGAGCCAGTTCGGCAAGTATGATCTCTGCGTCTATCCTGTTCTTAGGACAGCCCAGATTGATAACAGAGACTCTTAGCAGATTTGCCATATCTCTTTGAGGTGTGTTACGGGTGTCCTTGCGACCGGAGCGCAAGCTCCGAGTAATAGTGAAAATACCCCGTAGGGGTACGGGTGTTACGGGTGTTATGGGTGTTATGGGTGTTATGGGACACGGAAGAGCTTACCCGTTGCCTCGGCGTAGACCTTGTTGGAGTCGAACGCCCTGGCTTCTGCCAGAACCACGCGTTTGCGCTCCTCGGTGACCTTCCCCTCGACCTTGACGGTATGGTTGGTTGGCAAGGGGTTCTTGAAACGCACGGTCATCTCAGCGGTTACGGTCTCGATCTCGCGTCCGGCCGCGGCCCAAACCATCACCTCGTCCAGCATGGTTGAGATGATCCCGCCGTGAGTAAAGCCTTGCCATCCTTGAAGATCCGCAGGCACCACATACTCGCAGCGCGCACCCTCAGTGTCTACCTCTATATCTAACTTTAACCCCCTGGGGTTCTCCTTACCGCAGGCGAAGCAGAAATGGTCGCGTTCCAGTCTCACCAGATTATTTCACTGGTAGCCGGTGCCAGTGTCCTCGATCACCGTGGTGCCCTCAGGTGGGCTGAAGGTAAACTGGCTCTCCGCAACCTCGGCATTATACTGGAAGTCTTCCAGGAGGAAGATCACCTCGTTATCGCCTTGCTCGACCTTAATCCCTGCGAGTTCGTTCCTGGACGCGTCTATCAGCATCACAAAACTTTTGACGAACACCTTCTTGCCCGGCTTGACGGTAAAGTGCGCCTCGAGGAACTCCTTGGCTGGTTTGAGCTGCACCGTATATTGCTCGCTGTAGTTCTGCAGACGTTCCACGAACAAAAACATCTCCTGCTCAGGCCCGGGTTTGGTCTTGATGGCCTGGTTGGCGGTCGGCAGGTATATCCAGGTAACCACACCGTCGGATAGGACAAGCTGCTGCATGGGCACGGTGACGTCCACCCGGAACTTATTGGGCGAAGCGTAGGTGAACGTGCCTTTAAGTATCTGGCAGGTGCCGTCTTTCTTTGAGCAGATTCGTTCCTCGAACGAGGCCTTAAGCGAGCTTATGCCGGCGTAGCGGGTGATTACCGCGTTGAATGTTTTGCGAGGCGAGGCGGCAACTAAAAACCCCACCCCCACTAATGCTGCGAGTATCAATCGGTGCAATCGAACCTCCAGTCAGCAATACCTAATTCTAACCCGCCATCGGCGTATGTCAAGACGTGGCAGATAGGGTAGAGGTTGCGGGCTGGTTGATGAATTAAAAACTTGACAAGAGGGGAATTTCCATGATACTTGGGGTAGAAATATTTATTTAGACTTGGAGGCAGGCGATGCTTAAACGGATCAGGATTAAGGGGTATAAATCTTTCGGAGATACGGAAGTTACACTTACCCCTTTAGCTGTTCTTATGGGACCAAATGCAGCGGGTAAAAGCAACTTCTTGGATGCCCTTCAGCTTTTGTCAAGAATTGCTACCAGCCCTACCCTCAAAGATGCTTTTGAACCTCCTTATAGAGGTAAGCCTATGGAATCCTTTACTTTTGGGACTCAAGGTCTCAAAGGCTTGTTATCCCAAGATAGTGCGTCGTTTAGCTTAGAAGTAGATGTAGAACTTTCTGATTTGCTTGTGAATTCTCTCAACAAACAAATAGTTGAAATGAGAACGAGGCCAACAGGAGAACTTCCAGATGTTAAGCAGTTATCATTGGTGAGAGAGAGATTTTTGAGATACAGCATAGAAATAGAAATCCGGCCACAGGCTGGTGGATTGCTTCGTGTAATTGATGAACGCTTGGAAGCCCTTAAGACGAATGGTGAACCCAAGGCCAGTAGAAATCCTTTTTTGTCGAAGACGGAAAAGAATCGATTAAGCTTGCGGATGGAGAAGCAAGCCCATCCTACTTATTTTGAGGTAGGGCTTGATCGCACCGTTCTTTCGACTGCTCTTTATCTTCCATATCATCCACATATGAATGCGATGCGTCAGGAGTTGGCAAGTTGGTACTTTTTCTATTTCGAGCCACGTGAACGCATGAGGGCTCCGAATCCTGTAAAAGAAGTCCGGCATATCGGAGTAATGGGTGAAGAGTTAGCTGCTTTTCTAAATACTCTTCAAGCAGTTGACGGTAAGCAATTTGATGCTATTAAGAAGGCCATTCGTATGATTATTCCTTCTATTACGGACATTGAGGTTGACGTTAATGAATTGGGAGAAGTAGAACTAAGGCTAATAGAGGGGACTACACCTATCTCTGCCCGTCTAGTATCAGAAGGGACGTTGCGTATTTTAGGTTTGCTTGCTTTGGGTGGAGCTGGAGAGGCGCCGGCTTTGGTTGGGTTTGAGGAGCCTGAGAATGGTGTCCATCCGCGTAGGATTAGGTTGATTTCGGAATTCCTAAAAACATTTGTAGAGTCTGGTAATACTCAGCTGATAGTCACGTCGCATTCTCCTACCCTTCTCGAATCTATTCCGGATGAACAAATATATGTATGTGCCAAAAGGGATGGGTATACCGTAATCGAATCCTTTACTACTTGGGGGCCTTTAGGGCGTAAGCGAGACGTTGAGAAAGCCTTAGCCTTAGATGGTGAGGAGGTACTTTCCAAATCCGAACGTATATTACGAGGGGACTTTGACTCATAACGTCTACCTTTTTGGAGAGGATTATGGGCATGAGACTTTTCTCGAAGCATTGATAAAACGCTTAGCTCAAGAGCATCAAGTAAATATTCGTATAAGAATCTTTAGTGCTAGAGGGGGACATGGAAAGGTAATTACAGAATTGAAACAATTTGTTAGAGACCTTCAACGAGACAAGGAAAATCTCCCGGACCTACTTGTAGTTGCTATAGACACCAACTGCCGCAAACTAGTGGAGTGTAGAAAAGAGATCGAGGAGGTCACTCAGGATATCAAAGAGCTTGTCATTTGCGCCTTACCTGATCCACACATTGAGCGTTGGCTACTTATTGATTCAGCGGCATTTAAAAAGGTTTTAGGAGAGGGATGTAAGGCACCTGATCAGAAATGTAACAAGGATCGATACAAACAACTTCTCTTGCAAGCAATTCGAGCAACTGGGAACTTACCTATATTGGGGGGAATGGAGCATGCTAGAGCGATAGTAGATGCTATGAACTTGGGATGGATTTTAGAGAAGAAGGCGGATAGCTCGTTGCGGAATCTGGTGAAGGATCTTAGAAACCAGTTTAAACGATGGCAAGCTGAAACACCTTAGTTTTTCCTTACCGTTTGGTTCTCAGGTTATATTGAGGCTTGACTTTCCGTCCTAATCCCGTATTGTTGCGGGTGATATTTGGGATTGGAATCGACATCATCGAGGTCGCACGCATCCGCCGGGCCTATAAAAAGTTGGGCAAGCGGTTCCTTGAAGGCATCTATACAGAGCGGGAGCAGAGCTTCTGTCTGGGACGAGCCAACTTTGCCGAGGGGCTTGCGGCCCGCTGGGCGGCCAAAGAGGCGTTTCTTAAAGCGCTCGGCACCGGTCACTCGCGCGGTGTCCGCTGGAGGGACGTGGAGATCATAGACAACGAGCGCTCACGACCCACAATCAAGGTCTACGGAAAATCGGCCCAGCTTCTGGGAAATCGGCAGGTTCACCTCTCCATCTCCCACCTTGAGGACATGGCCACCGCGATCGTGGTGATCGAAGAAGATTAAGCTGAGTTTACTTTCAAACAACAGCAAGACAAAAGACAAGAAGTGAAGAATGTCGTTGCGAGGTCTGTAGAGCCGGAGGTGAGACAGGCCGAAGCAATCTCATATTTGTCACTGGCTCTGGATTACCTCTTGGCTTTGACCACCCTCTATCAAGGAATCTCAAGGTCTCGTCTTAAATCCTGTCATCGTGCCCCAGCGAGATCGCCGTGATAACTGTAGAATTTTACGTTAGAAAGCACTTTGACTTTTTCGTGTAACTGCCAGAAAAGCGCGCCTTACGCCTCCGATTTATTCAGACGAAGAACTCCCTGATCTTGGCGATCACCCAGGAGCGCTGCTCGGCGGTTAACTCAGGGTAGCAAGGCAGGGACATAACCTCGCGGGCCGCGGCTTCGGACTCTGGGAACGAGCCTTCGGGCAGCCCTAAATACTCAAGCACCGGCTGGCGGTGCAGGGGATAGGGGTAGTGGATGCCGACGCCGATATCTGCTTCATTCAGGAACGCCTTCAACTCGTCCCGCTTCGGGGTACGAATCGTGTACTGGTGATAGATGTGGTTGCAGTCAGGATGGGTTACCGGCACCTTGACCACGTCCTTCAGTCCATCGTTGTAAGCGGCTGCGTTCTCAGCTCTCTTCCGGTTGTAAGTCTCAATGTGATTGAGCTTAATCCTGAGGAACGCGGCCTGCAGGGTATCCAGGCGCGAGTTCTGGCCGATCAGGGTATGATAGTATTTCTTCGGCGAGCCGTGTACCCTTATCAGACGGCATTTCTCGTAAAGCCCATCGTTATCGGTAGTTATAAGCCCACCGTCGCCAAGGGCACCCAGATTCTTGGTAGGGAAGAACGAAAAGATGGTCAGATCACCAAAACCACCCACTTTCTTACCTTTGTATGTTGATCCGAACGCCTGCGCGCTGTCCTCTAACACCTTGATATTGCGTTTATTAGCGATATCGAGGATAGGCTCCATCTCGACCGCCTGACCGTAGAGGTGCACAGGCAAAATAACCTTGGTTTTTTCGGTGATCGCCGCCTCGATCTTTGCCGGAGCGATGTTGTAGGTATCCGGTTTGATATCCACAAACACCGGCTTTGCACCCAACGCCACGATAACCTCGGCAGTGGCGATGAAGGTGAAGGGCGTGGTTATAACCTCATCACCAGGTCCCACATCCATGGCTCTCAGGCATATAGCCAGGGCATCGGTGCCGTTACCTACCCCAACTGCGTGCCTTACGTCAAGATACCTGGCGGCAGCAGCTTCAAAATCCTTCTCTTCCTGGCCCAGGATGAACTGGCTTGATCGCACTACCCGCTCCAATGCCTCCTTGAACTCCTCTAAAAGCGGCTCGTGGTGAGCCCATAGATCTATCTGCGGAACCTTCATGAAATCCTCCTGACCTTACCGTCCTCAAGCTTGTAAGTTCCCTTGCAGCGTGCGTTGCATGTTGCAGTATCTTTATCGTCGAACCTTAACCGCTCGCCGCACTCGCACATCCAGCCTATTTGACGGCCGGGAACCCCGACCATCAACGCGTAATCCGGCACGTCCTTATGAATAACCGCCCCGGCACCGATGAAACAGTGCTTTCCAAGGGTTATGCCGCACAGGATGGTTGCGTTGGCACCGATCGAGGCACCTTCCTTCACCAGGGTGGGAATCCAGACCCCACCCTTGGGATAAGCGGCGCGTGGATTCATATCATTCGTAAATACGCAGCTTGGGCCGCAGAACACGTTGTCCTCAAGGGTTACCAGATCGTAGATGCTCACGTTGTTCTGAATCTTGCAGTTATTACCGATCTTAACGCGCGATCCTACATAGACGTTCTGTCCCAGGCTGCATTTTGCCCCGATCTTGGCATCTTTCATGATGTGCGAAAAGTGCCAGATCTTGGTTCCTTCACCTATCTCTACGGGTTCATCCACCACCGCGGTGGGGTGGACGAAGTAGTTTTTTTCGTTCATCTTAAGTCTCCAGGGTTCTTGATTTCAATTTCTGTTCACCTTCCCCAATTATCTCCCCCTTGACGGGGGAGAATAAAAGAGGGGGTGAAAAGCATCACCCTCCCCCTAACCCCCTCCCGTCGAGGGAGGGGTAATTTGGAGTGCGACAACCCCGTAACACCGTGTTGTCGCGGCAATGACACGGTCATTGCACTCCATATATTAATCACAGCGGCAGGTACGCGTCCTTCTGCCTCATGGAGCAATCTCAGACCTCAAGGTGAAATTACTCCGTTGCCGTCGTCGTTTCGCGTGCTTCGTTCTACTTCCTATATTTTAATTCTGCCTTTACAATGAGGGCATTTATGTTTATCAACAACTTTGTCACCTATCAAATATCCGGCTCCTGTACCGATTACAAGACCGATTATCGCAAGTGGAACAGTTGCAGGGATTCCTGTTCCTCCTGTGGCAATTCCTATACTAGTACCGACCACACCTCCGATTCCTGCCAATGCGAGTCCTAAGATCGTCGTGACAAGAATTCTTCCTCCGGGTACTCTAATAGCGATTACTTTTTTGCCACAATGAGGGCAATTCACTTCGGTGATTTTTTTCTTTTTAGGCATTTTCGTCCTCCTATGGTTTACCCACGTCTGCGACGCGGCTTTCTTGATCTCTCTATATCCCCCTTAAAAAGGGGGACTCTGTTTTTACCTCCCTTATGAAGGGAGGTGGCCGAAGGCCGGAGGGATTGATTATTCCACCCCCTCTTTTATTCTCCCCGGTCAAGGGGGAGATTGGGCTGGAGCGTATGTACTCCGCCCAATCTTAGACCGAAGGGCGACGCTTGCGGAGCACCGGAGGACGAACGCAGGGAGTAATCTTCCAATCTCGTATTTTACAGCGACTTGTACGCTCCTTTTTCTTTAAGCGATGCCTGTGCACGCTCAAGTATGGTTACCACTGCGAGCCCGTTCCGACCGTCTGTCAGGGGCCTTTTGCCATCAAGAACACATTGGACAAAATGCTCACACTCAAGCCTCAGGGGTTCTGCCTTTTCAATCTCGTATACATGGGGTGTGAAGTTGCGGTGATGCTCAAAGCCTCCGTCGCCCTTGGGTTCGATCCACTCGTCGTAGAACTTCAGGGTCGAATCCGCACCCACGTCGTCAAAGACGACCATTCCCTTGGAACCGACCACCTTGAGCCGGCGGATCTTGGTAGGGTCAATCCAGGAGGCCCGCACATGGCCCAAGCGGTTGGCGGCAAAAAACAGGGAAACGAAGACCATGTCCTCTATACCCGGTGTGAGGAAGTCCTGACCCGCAGCCGACAGGCCGAGGGGCATCTCGTTGTCAAACAGGTAGAGTATCATGGATAAATCGTGCGGGGTCAGGCTCCACAGGACGTTTTCGTTCGATCGGGCGATCCCAAGATTGACCCTTATCGAATTAACGTAGAGTAGGTCTCCCAGCTTACCTGAATCTATGAGCTCCTTGATCTTTCTGATGGCGGGATGATAAAGCATCAGGTGTCCTACCATCAGCGTCAAGTTACGTTCATCCGCGAGTTGCACGAGCTCTTGAGCCTCTTCTGATTTCAAGGTCAAAGGCTTCTCGCAGAGTACGTGTTTACCCTGAAGCAGGGCTTCGCGGGTAAGTTCATAGTGGGTGGGTGCGCTTGTAGCGATGCAGACTGCATCAACGTCAGATGCCAACAGCTCATGCGGATCAAGGGTCGTTCTTACACCGGGGTAGTCGGCTTTTATCTTTTCAAGTGCCGCTTTGTTGATATCCGCCACTTGTTCGAGGCTTACGTCATCAATCGAGGCGAAGTTACGTATAAGGTTCGGCCCCCAGTATCCGGCGCCGATTACTCCAAGATGTAGCATTTATCTCCTTTTCTCTAAAAGGATTGAGATGGCGGGATTTTAAAAACCTCCGGATCCAAGTTTTGCGGGCCTCGTTCGGAAGAGGAGAGAGATTCAGCGGTGCATATGGGCAGGGCTATCTTCCACACCTTCAAACTCCTGGCCTTACCCTTGACCTTTACCGGCTCCATTGGGATGAAGTCGAAGTGATCCTTGACTTCCCGGTATACACTATCGGATACCACAATCTCGCCGCCTTTGGCCACCGTCTGCAGACGGGCTGCGGTGTTCACGCTGTCTCCTATCACCGTATACTCCAGCCGCTGGGTGGAGCCGATATTGCCCACAACCGCCTCGCCGTAGTTTATTCCTATACCTACATGAATGTCCTGCTTCCCTTCAGCGATCCTTTCGGCGTTCATCTCCTCGATCCTTTTTTGAATCTCCACTCCTGATTTAACCGCCTTGTATACGTCGTCGTCGTGCTCGACCGGTGCGCCGAACACGGCCATGATGCAGTCGCCCATGAACTTGTCTATGGTGCCTTCGTTGGCAAAGATGATGGTTGTCATCTCGGTCAAATAGAAGTTAAGGAACGCAACCACCTCTTCAGGCGGCAGCTGTTCGGAGATGGGCGTAAATCCTCTTATGTCACCAAAGAAGGCTGTTATCCGCTTTTTCGTTCCCTTCAAGGACTTGGCGAATACGTCAGGGTCCTTAAGGATCTCCTCAGCCACCTGGTGGGAGACGTAGCGTTTGAACGCATCCTCGATTAAAACCTTATCCTTCAGGTCTTTGGCCATGATGTTGAAGGCTGAGGTTAGATCGCCTATCTCATCATTGGTGGATTTACGGATACGGTAGTCGAAGTTCCCCTTGGCGATTTCTGCGACACCTTTAACCAATGCCCTAAGAGGGCGGATGAGTAGGGTGCCCAATCCGAACGCACTCAGGATACCTACGAGGACACCTATAACCGTTATGCCGCCAACCACCATCTGAATCCTGCGTGAGGTCTCCTGAAGCCTTGTAAGATCAATTCCTACGTGGAACTCGCCGATCTTTTTCTCTCCGCCGACCATCACAGGAGCGGCGACCTCGTAGATCTTGGTCCACGGCGGTTCGGTTTGTGTCAGAGCCAGGCTGGTGGATGCCTCACGATATATCTCTCTGATCCAGTCGGGGAGGGTTATCAGTTGAGCTTCATACTCTTTACCTGGCGGGATAGAGATGGTGCTGGGGATCTTCTTTTGCCAGAGGGACTTTACCATCGCAATGGAGTCTTCTTGTGGGTTGATCTTAAGCAGAATGGTGGGGGAGACAGCGCTAATACCCTCCTCGTCAAGTATATAGGCATAGGCGCTGCCTGTGTGCTTTAATGCGTTGTGGGTGAGGGTGGCGAGTTCAAGGTGGTCGCGGTCCAAAAGGGGATCTTCGGCGGAATAAGCCACGTTGCGTGCAAGGATTATGCCGCGAAGCTTGATCTCCTCGAGGAACGAGTTACGCACCAGCCGGATGATCATAAAACCGGTGCCACCCATCAGGAGGAACACGAGGACGACCAGAAGCCCGGAGATCTTGAAGCGGATGCTCATTCTTGCCACGCACGAATAATACTCACCCCAACGCCTGAGTCAAGTTATGCGCTGAGCGTTGTAACGATACCGTCGGCGGTTCATTGCCAACTCGGTGATACTATTTAGTTTGATTATGCCTAAAAACACTTGACATGGGGGGGGGGTAATGAGTACAATCAGGCGGATAGCTAAATGAGGGCGAGAGATGGTTCGGGGAGAGAAAAAAACGCGCAAACCTAAAGGAGGTACGAGATGCGTACAAAAAAATCCTTATCATCGCCGCAGTTGCGGTGATGCTCGTGGGCGCTACAAACGCCTACGGCTATTATGAAGGCTGGGACGGATGGTTCAAGGACGGATACCTAAACTACAATAGCAAGCGCTATACGATTGTGGAGAGTTACAGAATGGTTGATGACTCTACCTACATCCCTCTAACCCTGGATACGTTTTACCTGACTGTTGACGTTCTTACTTTCGTGTGTGCCGCTGGTTATAATGACAGCATCTTTGTCTGCATCCCTACGTTCACCGGCGGGAAGCCGTATGGTACAACCGGCGAAAAGGACGGCTGGGGTTTCTGGTCAGGGGCAGGTTATTCTGATAGGTCTGCGGAGCCGGAGACAAAGTTGTTCGACTTCGGTGGCACCTGGGAAGTCGAGTTCGACTACACTCCTCTTCCGCACGATGACCCTACGTGTGAAGGAACCTGGATGGTAACCTGGAGCGGTTGGCCTGTTCCCGTTGGTGGAATCGGTTCCAGCTCAGGCGAGCGGACGTACTACCGTCGAGATTAAACTCAAACGATTTGAGGAGGGGCTTTGCCCCTCCTCTTTTTGGCCTTGACATTGCCGGAGAATTGGCTTATAATTAGACAAAAAGGAGGTCGAGATGATCAATATAAGTCTTTTGGCTTTAGCCTTGTGCAGTGGTGTTCTTGTAGAGCCGTTCAGGGTAGCAGAGCACCAGCCAGACCATAGTCAGGTATACGGTTGTGCAGCCATGGCCTCAGACGGCCGCTTTGCCGTAGCATGGATAGACTGCATAGCTACCGGCGATCCCCTCAATCTCTATGTGGAGCGGGAGCTTTTTATTCGCTTCTTTGACCGGGACGGAAACCCAATGACCGATGCTTATAAGATTACAAAGCTTGCGGACACCTCGTGGATTTGGCACCCTTGCCTTGAGATGGACACCGCAGGCAACGCTATCCTGCTTTGGGCAGATAAGCCGATCTGGAGGGAGGATGAGCTTTGGTATGCCTGGTATGTGCGCTTTCAGCGCTTTGCCCCTGACGGCAGCCCTGTTAGCTCTGCGCACAACTTGATTGCTAACGTACTCTTAGGTAAGCACACGAA
>JABUBO010000378.1_pt1 | contig 14272 bp, 10 predicted proteins | sample 7240361 | NCBI WGS metagenome assembly JABUBO01 (sample SAMN07256346, study PRJNA390944) | subsurface metagenome | isolation source: Methane hydrate marine sediment | place: Pacific Ocean: Eastern North Pacific, ODP site
TCTTAAAGCAGAGCGGAAGTTTCCAAGAAAACAAAATAAAACTATTATGACCAGCACAGCACCCTGGAGCAGAGCCTTTTTAACGGTCCAGGTTGCCTGCTTGATGAGCTCAGCCTGTTCGTAATAAGGCACTAATCTAACACCATCAGACAAAGAGGCCTGCACCTCGGGGATTTTGTCGTATAAACGTTCAATAACCTTAGAGGTGTTCTGGCCATAAAGCTGAAGCACCATACCAGAAACAACTTCTTCGCTGCCGTTTCGAGATACAACTCCGCGACGTATCTCCTTGCCGTAACCTATCTCGGCCAAATCGCCAATTTTGATAGGTACTCCTTCAATAACTTTAACATGAATATTTCTTATGTCGTCAAGGTCCTGCAAAAGCCCAATACCTCTGACAAGGTATTCTTCACTGCCCAGCAGCATAAATTGTCCGCCTGCGTTTTTGTTGTTTTCTCTGACGGACTCGACAACTTCTTCCAGGCTTATTTTGTATTTGTTCAGAGCATGGGGGTTTATCCGGATTTGATATTGGAGAACATGGCCGCCAATCGAAAGGATATCTGTTACACCAGGCACGGTCTGTAATTGATATTTGACGACCCAGTCATTTATCTCACGAAGATATGTGGTTGGGTCCTTTCCGCCTGTATCAACATCCGAGTCTATTGTTAAATAATAGATAAATATTTGCCCTAAGCCCGTGGAGATTGGACCTAATGCAGGCGGCTCATGCATTTCGGGCAGTTGAGCCAATGCCTCATTGAGCCTTTCGGATACGATTTGGCGAGCAAAGTAGATGTCAACGTCATCTTCAAAGTAAACGTATATGACAGCCATGCCGAAAGCAGAGGTACTTTTTATCTGTCTGACACCGGGCAGACCATTCATTGACGACTCAATGGGAAAGGTTATCAAACGCTCGACCTCTTCAGGTGCCATACCATGAGCCTCAGCGAAAACCGGCACCATTACAGGGGATATGTCGGGAAAGGCATCTACCGGCAGTTGAGAGTATTGGTATATGCCTAATGCCGTTATTCCTATGACACCAAGAATAACAAAAAATCTGTACCTAAGAGAGATAACAACAATTTTCTTATGCATATAAATCTTCCTTTTAATGGCCATGACCGGCATGACTATCAAGGGTACTGGTGACTATTTTAGCCTTAAGCTCAAAAGCTCCTTTTGTTACATATTGCTGTCCGGGATTGAGCCCTGAAGTTACCTGAACATAACCTGCATTGGATTGTCCAAGGGTTATAAAGCTCGGTTCAAAACCGTGCTCGTCCTTGATGAAAACACATTTTTTACCATCGAGAGTCTGGACAGCATCTTTGGGGACGATTACGTCTGCTTCAACGTTATCTATCGCAACCTTGGCGGTAACAAAAAGGCCGGGACGAAATACCCCTGTGCCGTTTGGTAATACAACCCTTGCAAGTGCTGTTCTGGATTCGGCCCCGACCACAGGGCCAACATAGCTGATTACGCCCTCGGCATCCGACATCGTTTGGCCTGCGGATATTATGACCTTTTGACCTTTTTTGACTTTCATTAGGTCTTTGGGGTAAACGTGCAGGTCAACCCAAACAGTATTCAAATCGGCAACTACGAAAATGTCGGCAGCGTCACTTACAACCTCTCCCAAAGTGATATGTTTATCAATAATGGTACCGTCAAACGGTGAGGTAATCTCAAATCTCGTGAGCTGGTTTTCTGACTCTAAAGGCAGCTTCTCAAGATACTCCCTGGTAAAACCTAAAGCGTGGAGTTTTTGCCTGGCACTACGCATTTGGATTTTAGCTTCGGCAAAAGCTTTTTTCGCATCAAGATAGTCCTGTTCGGAAGAAATTTTTTCTTTCCAAAGGCCCTCCTCGCGTTCAAAAACTGTTTTGGCTAATTCGTAACGTTCAATTGCGGCCAGGTATCCTGCTTTTGCATCTGCCAGGTCGCGGCTTCTTATTACAGCCATGACTTCCCCGATTTTTACAGTATCGCCTAATTTCTTTGTAACTTCCTGGACAACACCTGATACGCGAGGGACGATATGAGCCATACGGTCAGAATTTATAGCAATTTCTCCAGGCAGGTTTACAGAAACCTCAAGTTTGCCGTCACCGGCGGTGGCAAGTTCTATGCCGATTTTATTAATCTGTTCTTCACTAAGTTCTATAATCTGCCCCTCTTCATGCTCCTGTTTATCTGTGTACTCATCACGAACTTCGAATTGGGCATCCTTATTTGGAGCATCATGAGTATAGTCTGAGTCGGGTCTGGCAATAACCATAGCAAGTATGGCTACTGAAAGAACAACTGCTAATACTACCAATTTTTTATACTTCATTTTCAGTCCTCACTTTGTAAAAGAGTTTCACCGTCGATTGGGCGTCCAATTAAACGTTCGACATCAGCTTTAGCGGTATGGTATGAAGCAAGAGCATCTATATATCTTGCTTTTGCCTCGAACAAGGTTCGCTGTGCGTCCAGTACATTCAGATAATCCAGCTTGCCCCGGCTGTAACCGGTCTTTGAAGCCTCAAAAACACTTTCAGCTCCCTGTAATACGTTCTTGTCCAGTTCAGCAGCCTCTGTATATGCGCCGGCAAGTGCCTTGTAAGCCTTGACTAATTTCATTTGTATTCTGGTATGGGCCGCCCTTTGTTCTTCTCTGGCCCTGGCGAGCTCGTAAGTTGCCCGGAGCTTACCCGCCTGATTTCTGTCTGATATCGGCAAGGAAATGGAAATGCCGAATACTATTGCATTATCATCTGTTTCATTGAATCTCTGCAAACCACCACTAAGCGTAATATCTGAAATTGCTTTTGCTTTTTCCAGGTCCAAAGACGCTTTTCCTTTATCAATTTCCAAGGACCATCGTGCAATATCCGGATTCTGTTCAATCAAACCTGTCAGCTCATTGATTGACGGTATGGGTGACAACGAATCAAACCGGCCTGCAACACTTTCAAACACAGGCTCTTTGCCGGTCCAGGTAGATACCAGTTGCTTACGAACGAATTCAAGATTTTGAACGGCCTGTTGATGCTGGATATTAATATTCGAAAGGGTTACAGCGGCTCTGGTCTTTTCCAATGGTGAATCTTTGCCCGCATCAACTCTTTTGGCAACTGTCTCCACTAATTCTTCAGACAGTTGTAGTAGTTCTTTAGTTAATTTAAGCCGCTGCTGTGCAGCCAGCACCTCGATAAAGGCTTTGGTAACTTCGGTAAACACATCCAGTCGTTTGGCTTCGTAATCCCATCCTGCCAGCTCTTTTTCCATTGAAGCCAGTTTTGTTCGCTTACCGCGTTTATCCCCCAGCTCTATCAACTGGCTCAGTTGTATAGTTGTTTCTGCAGCATCGAAACCGCTGCGCTGACCCGGCCCGCCAACTTCCTCAACTTCGACCTCAAGTTCCGGATTTGGCCAAAGGCTTGCCTGCAATCGCCTTGCTTCTGATATCCTAACATCCCAGGAAAAAGCCTTCAGTTCCGGATTATGCATCAATGTTAGAGCCAAAGCTTTACGCAAAGTGATAACGCCGGTTGGCTCAGCAATTCCAGGGGCTTCTGTAGTTTCCATCGGTTTGGCGGGAGGTTGGAAAGTACTGAATTCTTGTCCTAACGACCGGCGTTCCGGTGATGCAACTTCGTTGCTGTGCTCCATACAGCCTTGAACACTAAGTGCGAATAGCACGACTAAAAACGACAAAAATCTCATGCACATTACGGTAATCCTAAAATATTTAACTTACCAGTTCGGCTTCTTATGATGAACTCCAATTGAGGGAGTATCAGAAGAACGCAACTATCCGGCCATTTACAGTAAGTGTTTTGTAAATGTTACAGAAAAAGAAATGTCTTTTTAGTAGATCACACCAGCAGGATCACTGTGCGCAGAGGTGTAAAGTAAGAAGTGGCAACAAAAGTATTTGGAGCAAAATTATATGCAGAAGAATTGGGCTTGTCGGTACCTACAATCATGTTTGTCGCTGGGACTGGAAATGTGGGATTCAACTGTTTAGGTGCATGGGAAATCTTCGCTAAACCAATGGAAATTGGGAAATCTACGCAGGGACCACAATGTTTGCCTTCTACATGATGAGCTTCGTAGTGAAGTTTATTTTGGTCTGAAGTATAGGAATGAACCGGGTCCTCGCACTGTTTGTGAAAAGCAGATTCCAATTCAACATGACCGTCCTCACCGAAACATAGGACAACTCCCTGTGCTGAATTGCCGGCTATTAAAAGGCAAATAAACACAACAAAACATTTTTTGTACATCTGTTTTTTGGCAAACTTCACAATCATTCCGCTATTTTACCACTTCCTGGCCCAAAATGCAAGGTTTTTGTGTGCTATCCTTCTGAAAAACATTTTACATAATATCTACGTATTTACGCACAAATTGTTTAGGACTATATACTATATTAGTCCTATAAAAGTTTAATATGGCCCAAAATATATATGAGCTTCGTCAAATAGAAAAGTGGGAAACTATGCTTTGAAACAAAGTCTCACAATCATCGGGACCATAAGATATAATCAGACACTTACATGGCACAAGACGGCCAGTGCCCAAAGCAAGTCTTTTTTAGCCACGACCTTTGTTTCATATCTTTCATTTATTGGTATCAGATGGACATCTGTTTTGGTTGTTCTTATGAGCTTGCAGGTAACGCCTATTTGATTTGCAACACGAGCAATGCTAATTTGCCCCTGCGCCGCCGGCACCGATGGACTTAATATCACAACGTCACCATCATTTATCCTTGGTGACATACTGTCACCATCCACATGGAGGGCAAAACTATCAGGAAACAGCTTATGAATCTCATCGCATTGGACAAACTCAACTATCTGCTCCTGGCCTTGCCCACAAACCTGAATCAGATTAGCCTGCTGCTTTTTGATGCTATCCACCAGAGGTCTTGCCTGCAAATCAACCGAGACCGTGCCATCCACAGAACCAACAATCTCTTTTCCGACGTGCTTTTTCACCAGCTCATCAAGCTCGGTAACAGCTTGTTCCGGTTCGGGCAGAAATGTTTGTTCCCAAAAATGCACCATCCCCGCCGCGGTTCGACCAAGCACGGGTATCCATCCCGGCCGTGTTTGCCTGGATGGTAGAACCTTAGAGCGAAATCCTCCTTCAATATCTTTTTGCTCGCATAATAGCTCAATAAAAGCTAAAACCGCTTCGGTCATCTCAGGATTGTCTGTAAATAACTTGTCTAACCTTTGCAGAAGTCCACTATTTGACCCAGATGCGAATATTTTTTCAGTACTTCGGCCGGTCAGCAACCATTCCAAATCCGTTCCTGTAACCTCACATATCTTTAGCAGAATCTCGATTGGAGGAATTCTGTTGTTTTCGTAATAGCTGTAAGTAGAAGGACTTATGTTCAAGTCGCGAGCAAATCTGCTTTTGCCCCTGCTGCCTGCATATTGCTCACGCAGAAGCCGAATTCGCCCGATTATCGTATTTACGTCATTTTTCTTCATAATATTACGCAAATATAAATATTATAGTTGCAATTTCTCGCAATCGTGTTAATATTCCGACGAAAGCGAATCTAAAGTAACTTATTTTAGACCCAAATATGAATTTGTCAAGAAAGGAATTGCAAAGAAAATGGCAAAATCCACAAGAAAAAAGGCAAAAAGGGCAAAATCATCGAAAAAAACAAAAAAAAAGGAAAAAACTACAAACGAGCAATCAAAAGCAGCGGAACACGTAGGCCACCTTTTGGAATTACACAAGCTGCAAGGAGCACTGCTGGCCCAACTGTATAAGGAAGTTTAATAAACTCAGCGGTGCCCCTGTGAGAACTCAGTTTGTACGTTTGGATATAGTCTTTCGGGGCAAGAGGTTAAGAATTTTCGAGTCAAATGGAGAGGATAACTGTCCGTAGAAAACAGATGACAGATGACAGATAACAGAAGACAGATAACAGAAGACAGATGACGGAAGACAGATGACGGAAGACAGAAGACGGATGACGGAGGACAGAGGGCAGCGATTTACGATTTGCGATTTTTGATTGCCGATTTTATTTTATGGCTTTGCACTTACTGAGCGTTTTGTGTTTGTATGTTGGATTCGGCGGTGCTTTGTTCGCCGGGTTTGAAAGGCAGCGGTTCGGCGAACTGAACGGCAATGCGGCGCAAAAAGCTATTTACGTTATCAACGCGACAAACATGGGCTGAACGGGTGAAATTCGCCATATCAAAAGAATCATCCGGGCCATAACGGGGGACACTAAAACGAGCGGTTATATGTTGGCCGAGGTAGGGACAACCATCGTCGGCGTAGCAGGTAAACGCAGCGCCCCTGCTGGAAACATCAACCATCTGTCCCTGTGCAAGAGTCTCGTTAGGGTCCTCAGCAAACCAGATTGGCCAAAAATAACGCAGTCTTTGTTCTGTTCTTCGCTCGTCCAGCCCGTGATATGGGCGGGGCTCGTTTGGTTTGTCCATCATAAACGCTCCTCAAATCTCTTGCTTTCGTTTAATGATTTACGAATCGACAGATTCAGGGGCTGACTTTACGAAGGATTACCGGAAAAATCGCGGTTCATCGGGCTAATATGGGCAATTATTGTGTTTTGTGTTTGCTATTGTGGAAAACCGGTTTGAAACTTTTTTGTAACTTTTTTAGCCTTTGGCGAGGATACTCCTATAATCAGGCGCTGAGTTTTCGGACGAGTTTGATGAACTCTCGGCCGCGGTGCTGGAAATTATCGAACATATCGTAACTTGCGCAGGCGGGGCTTAATAAAACGACATCGTTGTTGACTGCAAGACGAGCGGCTAATTGGACGGCTTCGGCGAGAGAATCAACGATTTCAACTCTCGTTTCTTGTATCTCGTGTCTTGTATCTCTTTGATTGAGATTGTTTCGTTGCTTCGCTCCTCGCAATGACAATTTGGCGTTATTTATCGCTGATGCGATTTTGGGGACGGTTTGGCCTATGAGGATGGCAGCTTTGGCGTTAGTGGCTATTTTTCGGCCGAGCTCGTCGAAGGGTAAATTCTTGTCATATCCGCCGGCAATAATAATCTTCGGCTGGTCAAAGGCCTCCAGTGCGGCAATGGCGCTCTGCGGGGTAGTGGCTATCGAATTGTTATACCAGCGGACGCCATTTATTTCTTCAACAAGTTCGAGCCGATGCGGCAATGATTTAAATTCGGGGAGGGAATTTTTAATGCTGTCATCGTCAATGCCAAAATACTTAGCTATGGCGATGGCGGCAGCGAGGTTTGAAAGGTTGGCTCGGCCGGGCAGTGTGAAACTATTGCGAATCTCTTTACTTACATCATCAGTTGAAAACTTGATGCAAATCCTGCCGGTGTCCTTGTTATATTTTTCAAACCATTCGGCGGCAATTTTGTCTTCGGCGTTGAAGATGGAAACTGCGGGTCTGTTTTCAGTAGGGTGGGGCTTGCCCCACCAAGTTTTGTTCGGTGGGCTAAAGCCCACCCTACGTTCCTGGAACTTGAAGATATTTTCTTTGGCGGCACAGTAATTAGCGAATGTGCCGTGGCGGTCAAGATGGTTCGGTGTAAGATTCGTTAAGAGTGCGACTTTGGGGGCTTTTTGAATTTGCGCCAATTGCTCAAGCTGAAAACTCGACAGCTCCAATACAACCAAATGCACAGGAGCGATTTTCTCTATCACGGTCAGTAACGGCTGATTGCCGATGTTGCCGCTTAGCCAAACATTCTCGTATGTCGTATGTCGTATGTCGTATGTCGTATTTTTAAGCAGATGGTCGGTCAGGGCGGCTGTTGTGCTCTTGCCGTTGGCTCCGGTAATACCGATTATCTGTGCGGGACACAACTCAAAGAAGATGTTTATCTGGGACGTAACAAATTTGTTGTCTCGACGAGCAAGTTCGAGAAACTCATTGTCGCCAGGAACTGCGGGATTGACTATGATAATGTCGGCCTGCTTAAAATCAGCAGGGTCGTGCGAGCCGAGATGAAATTCTATATCAGGAAATTCTTCGAGCTTCTCTATCGAATCGCTTAGTTGTTCGGCTGAGGCCAAATCCGTTACTATTACTTTTGCACCTGCTCTTGCGGCAAATTCGGCGACATCGACTCCGCCGCCGAAGCGCCCTAAGCCCATAATTAGAACATTTTTGGCGGTAAATTCGTATCTCGTATTGCGTATTGCGTATTGCGTATTGCGTGGTGCGTGGTGTGTCTTATGCATTAGTTCTTTCTATATCAACGTCTGCATGGCGTTAGCCAAATCGACTTTTGCGTCGATGACGGCCTGCTCGATACATCTTTTCCAGTCGTCGCCGAACTGGCCTTTGTATTTCGGCTTTTCATAAGCGTAGATTATTGAGCGTGATGCGTTAATTAAAGCCCCGGTGCCGTCTGGTTTGCAGAACCGGACACAGTCGGCAGCCTCAGCGCCCTGGGAGCCGTAGCCAGGGACGAGGAACCATACCTTATCATACTTCTGGCGCAGAGCAGTTGTTACCCGCGGTGCAGTTCCGCCTACCACCATTCCCACATTACTGTAACCATAATTGCCTATTCGCTCATCCTTATTGGCGATTTGGGCGACGACTTCGGCGAGCTTTTCGTACATTGCCTGGCCATCAGCATCGGTAAAATCCTGAATTGTGGCAGCGGAAGGATTGCTGGTACGAACCAATACAAAAATACCTTTTCCCTGCTTGTCGGCCATATCAGCAAAAGGCTCGATACCATCGGCTCCTGTGTATCCGTTGACGGTTATGGCGTCGGGGGCAAGGTTGTCTTCGAGGCCGGTCAGTTCCGGATTTTCGAGGTGAGCAGCAGCGTAAGCTGCTGCGGTGTGGCCTATGTCACCGCGTTTTACGTCGCCGATTATTTCCAGGCCCAGCTCATCAGCTTCGGAAATCAGGGAATAGTAAGTCTCCAGACCTTCCCAAAGATACTTTTCGAAAAATGCAATGTTTATCTTCACAGCGGGAACCATCGGCGCAACGATTCGCATTGTCTGCGTGCAAAAATCGAAGATAGCATCGACCGCGGCGGCGGCATCAAACTCATCGTTCATCTGGCGATGGCTTCTTATCGCAGAGGGCAGTCTGGTGTAAACAGGGTCTAAGCCCACAATCAAAGAAGTCTTCTTGGTTTTCACAGCGTCACAAAGACGGTCAGCAAAATGACTTGCCATTTTCTAATTCCTCATAATTTTAAATCTTTCTTAGAGTTATGCCTAACCTCGATTTTGCGGAAGACTTTAAAAAGCTTTCAACAAACAGTGAAACCACTATAATCATATAAATGGATTCGAGCAAGACAGAAATACAAGGTACGGAAACAGATTTGAAAATTCGCAAAAAAGCGAGATTCAAAAAGTTGGTTATTTGGCTCCTGGTCGATTTGGCCATAGCGGCTATTATCTTCGCTCTACTGTTATACAGGCCCGGTCGCTATAAGCCGGCTGAGTTTAGCTCGGGCAACTACAAGCGGGGGCAGGTCAGTCCATATCTGACAAATGAATTATCGCCTAAAATTTATAACAATACTCAGCGTGGCAAACCATTCGAGCTGGTCGTTACTCAGAAGGGGATAAACGATATAATTGCTCGGTTCAACTGGCCAATGGAGTCTGAAGGTATCCTGCTTTATGCACCTGCAGTGCTTTTTGTCCCGGATATCGTTGTGCTGATGGGGACAGTAGATGTAAAAGGTGTGGAACTTGTGGTTACAATTGAGTTAGAGCCCAAAATCAATGAGCAGAGGCTTTTGAACCTGCATGTGGGGAAGATGAAGGTCGGAGCTATGAATATTACACCCCTTGCCAAGATGATGGCCAAAAAGATGTACACGCAGAGAATTAACGCTTTGGATGTCGATACAGAGGCTGTGCAGGCGAAAATAGCAGCGTCATTGCTGAGTGATGAGCCGTTTGAGCCTGTTTTCGAGATTGACGATAAAGAGGTGCGAATTGAAAAAATAACTATTGCAGAGGAGAAATTACTGCTGCGTCTGGTTCCAGCTTCGTAGCGCACTTCGTGGTCCGTGCCCCGTGGTTCGATGCAAAAGAGGTGGATTGGCTCTGAAAAAGGCTATTTTATGCGGACGTTGGCGGTTTTGTGTCATTGAGCCTTTTTTTGTTTGCGTCGGATTTGAGCTAAAAATTATACAAATTCGACAAAAAAATCATTGCCATTGACGGATTTGACGATTACTATAAGAAGTTTGGTTATAAGGATTAACAGCTACCAAAGCTAAACTTTGAACTAAAGAGGCGCTTAAAATGGTTTTAACGGGATTAGCAAACAGTGCAAAGTAGGCGATTAACAATTGACCTGCATGGCTGTGCTTCTGCGGAAATGGTGGCTTGGAAATCGGTTTTCTGCTTCAGTTGTTGCGAAAAACGAACGAGGTTTTTTAGTATCGGAGGCAGATGATGTAGCGTAAAGATAAACTACAACCTCTGTTCTTTTTTGGCGTGCCGGGGAACCTGTTTTGCAAGGGACCCCCCTTTGAAGTGGAAACGTGGATAGTTTCCATTTTTTTTTGTCCGAGACCATTTTAAGAGGTTGCGGTTGCGCGACTCGTATTGGTTGCGTGGAACGTAAAACGGCAGGTAATACGCAACCGTAAGACGATAGACGAAACGAGCAGCGTAACCGATGAACGTTTAAGTTAAAGAGACAAGACAATGAGTCAGGAATTACTAAGAATCGTGGAAAACATTGCCCGCGATAAAAACATCGAGAAGGAATCGATATTTGTGGACCTGGAAGAAGCTATGGTTTCGGCAGCGAGGAAACACTTTGGTGAGCCGGAAAGCAATATAGTAGTAAGCATCGACCGAAATACCGGTCATATCACGGCCTCCAAAAACGATGAGGAAATCGATATAAAACGGCTCGGCCGAATCCCCGCCCAGACGGCCAAACAGGTGATGATACAGAAGATACGTGCTGACGAGAGAGACAGTATCTATGCCGAGTTCGTACAGCGAAAGGGTGAAATCATAAGCGGCACGGTTGTACGATACGAAAGCGGAACGGTGATTGTTAATCTGGACCGTTGGACGGAAGCCTTTATGCCAAAAGGCGAACAGATAATGGGCCAGACACATCGGGTGAGTGAGAGAATTCGATGTTTGATTCTTGATGTAAAAGAGACCTCGAATCAGGTCAAAATCATTCTCTCCCGGACTCACCCTGATTTTATCCGGCGATTGTTCGAGTTAGAAGTGCCTGAGATTAATGAAAAAATCATCGAAATAAGGGCATTAGCGAGAGAGGCAGGCTATCGAACCAAAGTTGCGGTAACCTCATTTGACGACAAGGTTGACCCCGTTGGGGCGTGCGTGGGTGTACGTGGCAGCAGGATAAAGAATATAGTTGATGAGCTTGGCGGAGAGAAAATAGATATTGTCCGCTGGAATGAATCGTCCCAGGTGCTTGTGGCGAATGCGTTGATGCCGGCAAAAGTCAGCGAAATCGCCCTGTGTTTTGAGTTGGGCCGAGCAACAGTTGTCGTGGATGAGGACCAGCTCAGTCTGGCCATCGGTAAGCACGGGCAAAATGTCCGGTTAGCTGCCAAGCTGACCGGCTGGGATATCGATATATTAACGCCGGACGAATACAACCTGGGCATCGAGAGACTGACAAACTGCGTTAAGACTGTGGAAGGCGCTGACGATACGGTGGTTGACAAGCTGATAGCACTTGGCGTCATATCCCTTGGGGATATTGATGATGTGGGGGCCGAACCACTGGTTAATGAACTGAAGATTGGCGCGGAGACCGCTGAGAAATTAGTTACAGCGGCAGTCAAAGAAATCGAACGCCTGGAGGCTGAATCGAAACAAAACGAGGCGGAAAAGCAATTAGCTCAACAGACAAAAGTAACAGATAACCAGACACAAGTAACAGATAACGAGACACAAGTAACAGATAACGAGACACAAGTAACAGATAACGAGACACAAGTAACAGATAACGAGACAAAAGTAACAGATAACGAACAATAGCCATATCTCGAACGAGATATGAAGTATCAAACACGGTTGAAATTGGAGATTTATTTTTGGCCTCTACAAGAGTTTATCTTTTGGCCAAGGAGCTGGGCATAAAAAGCCCTGCCATTGTGAAGAAATGCCAGAGTGAGGGTCTGGACATAAAGAACCATATGTCAGTGTTATCGGCCGGCCTGGCGGCGACCATTCGGGAGTGGTTCAGCGAAGGCGAAAATATTACAACTGTTGAGACGGCTGAGAAGGTTGACCTGAAAAAGGTCCGAATCAAAAAGAAAAAGAAAACGGAGGAAAAACCGGCGGCAAAGGAAACCAAAGTTAAAAAAGCCAAGCAGGCAAAGCCGGCTGCCAAGCGAACCAAGGCAGTAGCCGAAACAACTACTGCAACAGAAACAGAAGCTGAACAAACCGAACAGGAAGCTGCGGTAACTACTATAGAAGCGCCACCACCGGCCAAAGAACAGATAACCGAAGCACCACCAGAGGAACCAGAGCCGGAGCTGATAGTCCCTGCCGGGCCGATGTTGGAAAAACCTGAGCCGGCCCGACTGAGCGGTCCACAAGTTGTTCGAGTCGAAGCACCTGAGCCTGTACGACGACGACCAAAGCCCAAGCCCAAGCCGAGAGCCAGATATGATGCACCTGTTACCGAGCCGCTGATGTACAATCAACAGAAGCCGGAAGAGTCAACTTTGGCTTCTGAGAAGGACAAGAAACAAGCACCAAAACGACAGAAAGAAAGAACACATGGGCGAAGGCGAGACGAGCGGGATTCGGAAACGGCAAGGAGACCTAAAACCAGCAGCCGATGGCGACAAAGAGATATTGAAGAAAGAAAAGCCCGTCTTGATGCGGCTGGCGGCGAGGGCATGCGAACAAGGCCGAGCCGTAAAATCGCAACCAGGTCCAAGCAGAAACTTGCTGTGCCTATCAGGCCGAAAAAAGCCGTGGTGAGTGAGCCTATAACAGTAAAAGATTTATCAGCAGCTCTGGCGATTAAATCAACGGATATCATCCAAAAGCTAATACAACAGGGTGTAATGGCCACGGCTAATCAGGTGATAAGCAACGAGGTTGCCGAACTGGTTGCTCTGGAGTTCGACACTGAGCTGGTGGTGGAACACAAAATCACGCTGGAAGAACAGATAGGGGCCGATTTTGAAACACGTCAGAGAAAAAAACTCCAGAGACGTGCTGTGGTCGCTGCGATGCTCGGGCATGTTGACCATGGCAAAACCAGCCTGCTGGACAAAATCCGGTCAACTCATGTAGCAGCCGGCGAAGCAGGCGGCATTACGCAGCATATTGGGGCATCTGAAGTTACCTGGGACAATAAAAAAGTAACATTTCTCGATACTCCGGGGCACGAGGCTTTTACAGCAATGCGTGCCAGAGGCGCCAATATGACCGATGTTGTGGTGCTGGTGATCGCCTCTGATGATGGAGTGATGCCTCAAACCATTGAGGCGATAGCCCACAGCAAGGCAGCGGATGTGCCGATTATTGTGGCATTGAATAAAATAGATTTGCCTGGCTGCGACATAAATCGTGTTTACTCTCAGTTAGCTGAGCACGATCTGACTCCGTCTGAATGGGGAGGCCAGACGGAAGTCGTCAAAACCAGCGCAGTTACCGGTGAGGCTATAGACGACTTGCTTGAATCTCTCGATTACGTAGCTGAATTACTTGAGCTTAAGGCCGATGCCACAATTCCAGCGACAGGATGGGTCATTGAGGCCAGCATGTCGTCAAAACGTGGGCCAGTGGCGACTCTGCTAATCAAGGAAGGCCGACTAAAGAAAGGTGATGTGGTCCTGGCGGGCGACACCTACGGCAGAATAAAAATGTTGAAAAACAGCTACGGCAAAAACATAAAGACAGGTACAAGCTCTATGCCGGTGGAGATAACGGGCCTGAGCGATGTCCCCCAGGCCGGTGATAGATTTTACTGTCTGGATGATATCAACAAGGCCAAGGCCGCCGCTGAGGAAAACCAAATACGCTCAAGAGAGAGTTCGCTGGCGGAACGGACGCAAGTAACATTAGACAATTTATTCAGCCAGATAGATGCCGGCAAAACAGAAACATTAAATCTTATCATCCGGGCCGATGTGCAGGGCTCGGTCGATGTCTTGAAAAAATATTTGTCCGACCTGAGCGTCGAGGAAGTAAAGATTAATATTCTGCACGCCGCACCGGGTGGAATTACAGAAGGTGATGTTGTGCTTGCTGAGGCGTCGAATGCCATTATTATTGG
>JABUBO010000379.1_pt1 | contig 14249 bp, 9 predicted proteins | sample 7240361 | NCBI WGS metagenome assembly JABUBO01 (sample SAMN07256346, study PRJNA390944) | subsurface metagenome | isolation source: Methane hydrate marine sediment | place: Pacific Ocean: Eastern North Pacific, ODP site
AGTCAGAATTCAGTAGCCCCGCTCCACCTACTGACTACTGGCTCCTGACTCCTGAATTCCTCCCCAATTTTGCATTTTTATTTTTACATTTTTATTTCGTTTCGTTCATTTTATAATCCAGTCCTTAGTTTTCAACCCGGTGCTCCACGCAACCCTCTGTTTCCACCTTCTTCTGCGCTCAAGGATGATAATCACGGGAGGTATAGCAGCCGTGCTTAGAAGCCACCAAGGGAAAGGGATTAGCACAATACTGAAATCGCCCTTAAGGTCGGCAATCTCCACCATGTGCTTCCCCTCCATGTCCTCAGTTATGCTGAAGCTCACCACCTCGCTCTCTCCAGGCTCCAGGCTAACGCTCTTTACCGACCTGACCACTCCATCAACTTTGAGTTCTAAAGTGCATGTTCCCGCTGCACCGCCGATATTGGTGATGATAAGGTTGATAGTGATTTCCTGCCCTGGCTTTGCTTCTCCAGGCTCAATGACCAGGTTGCTGGGTCGGAAGCATGGCTCAGCCGGCTCAGCCGGTGAAGGTGGCGGCCCCAGCTTTACCATAATGGTGAAAAACATAGACCCACTTATCTCCGTTGTCAGCTTGCCAGCCTCAGTTATATCGGCAGAAGGGAACTCCACCCAACCCTTCTGGGCATCGTAGTAAGCAGCGAATACCGCTAAAGAATTAGGGGGTAACTCGCTAAGGTCATAGCTCAAAACCAGCTTGCCTGGCGGTGATATGGTGAAAAGGGAAGGGTTTGGGCTATATTCGTAAAGGTAAGCATCAAGCCTGTAGACCTGCCCTAAAATTACCATGTCCTCAGGCGGCAGTATCTGAATCGTCTTCATTTCCAGCCTTTGGGGTACTTTGCCGTCAGGGCAAAGTATCTTTGTCCCACGCTCAAGCTCCAGAGCTATTTGTCCTTCGGCATCGGTTGCCCTTACTGATTCAAGAAGCTCACCTGAGGGGCTAACCCTGGCTTCGGTTATCTTACCCAGGTTATCTATGATTACGACCCGATAGTCTGGCGCTCCTGCGCCTCCGCCTCCAGCTTCACCTTCAGCTTCGCTGCCTCCGCCTCCAGCTTCACCTCCTCCTTCTTCATCTTCAGTTGTGGTAAAGCTCTTCTCATCACCATAGCCTGTGCCGTCACCCACCGCCTTAGCCCTGAAGTAGTAGCTGGTACTGGGTGATAGGCTGCTGAGGCCAAAGCTAAAGGCTCCTATGCCACTCATTGTCTCTGGGGTAGTCTCATCGGAATAAGACCCTGGGCTAGTCCCCCACTCAAAGGTGACATCCACACTTGTGGCTGCCCCCAGGAAATCTAACTTGCCATTTAAGGTGGCTCCAGTGCTGCTTATGTCGCTGGCATTCTTGGTGCTAACCGAAGGTTGCGGCAGGTCTGTGGTGAACTGTTTCTCATCACCATAGCTGGTGCCAGCACCCACCGCCTTAGCCCTGAAGTAGTAGCTGGTACTGGGTGATAGGCTGCTGAGGCCAAAGCTAAAGGCTCCTATGGTACTCATTGTCTCTGGGGTAGTCTCATCGGAATAAGACCCTGGGCTAGTCCCCCACTCAAAGGTGACATTCGCGCTTGAGGCTGCCCCCAGGGAATCTAAACTGCCCTTTAAGGTGGCTCCAGTGCTGCTTACATCGTTGGCATTCTTGGTGCTAACCGAAGGAGGCACTGTGTCCGCTGAGACAGGAAGGGGCACGAAGGCAAGCACCATGGTAACCAGCATCAAGCCGCTCATGAAAGTGATTAATCTGTTAAACTTACGCATGTGCGTTTTCCTTGCCTCGAAGAGATTTCCTCAAATCCGCTCCCTGGCACGATAGCCGTCTAGGATGAATTCTGCGGTTAACCATGGCCTCTGTCCCCACCAATTCATCTATTTTCATTACCACAGATTGTAAAATATGGTAGGTTAAGAAACGAGTTAAGGAAGGTTAAGAATAGGTTAAGAATTGGTTAAGAATGGCTATTATGAAATTCTAATATCTAAACTCTAAATCCTAAACAAATTGAGATTGCTTCGTCCCTCGCAATGACATTATTCCAAATTCAAATACCAAAACTCATCTTGCTTTGAATTTTAGTCATTAGTGCTTCGATATTGTTTAGGGTTTAGGATTTCGTGCTTAGGATTTATCGTATTTTGCTCCTTCCACTTCTTTCTGCTATTCTAATAAGGGAGGCGATATGATGGAAGCAGTTGACATCCCCCAAGTAGAAAAGCAATATCAGGATGAGTGGCTCTGGTTTGAAGTCTATGAGACTGATGAGCTGAATCGCCCTGTAAAGGGAAAACTTCTGGCTCATAGCCCCAGCCGAGCCGCTTTGGATGAATTTATGAATAAGAGGGTTGGCGTTTATCATCATACTTACCGCATTTACACTGGCCCGAAACCGAAAAAAGGCATGGCAGTTGTTTTATGAGCAGAATCCCCTTCGACCCTAATGCTCCTATTTCGCTGTTTGAATGTGGCCTTGAATTCAAGAGCCGACATATATTTATTATGGCCCTTGATACTGGCTCTTCCTACACTATCATCTCTGAAGCAGCAGCAACCCAAGTTGGTTATGACCTTTCTAAGATATCCGAGTATATCTCTTTTAGCAATGCCTCTCAAAGCCACCTTGTCCCCAAAGTAACCCTTAACTCTTTCAGCCTGGCTGACGCCAAAATCGATAACCTCGATGTGCTTATCTATACCCTCCCCGAGGAGCACGGCATTGATGGCATTATCGGTCTTAACTTCTTGCGTCATTTCAATATCAGGCTTGATTTTAAGCATGGGATCCTCACACTCAATCCCTTCAGATAAATCAAAATTCAAAGATAAAAAGGCAAAATTACAATTTAAAGTTCAAAAACACGCAAGGAGTTAGGAGTCAGTAGTCAGTAGTCAGTAGTCAGTAGTCAGTAGTCAGTAGTCAGTAGTCAGTAGTCAGTAGCCCCGCTCCACCTGCTGGCTTCTGAATTCCTCCCCAATTTTGCATTTTTCATTTTGATTTTTGCTTTCTCTTCCTAGATTGCTTCGGCACTGGCGTGCCTCGCAACGACAGGAAAGGGTTGTCATTGCGAGCCGAAGGCGTGGCAATCTTGGCAGGGATGAGATTCTTCGCTGTGGCTCATGGTGACAAAGTAGACAATCTCAGGATAATAGAATTGACAGGGTCACTGTTTTCTGACTTCGCTTCTAGGATTATTGCTGCCCAATTATCGAGGAGCGCTACAACTATTGGAGCAAAGAGGCGGAGAGGCTAACTTAAGGATATTACCCTTGTCATCGCCCCGAGAGCACTGACACGCCCCTTTCCCATGCCCTCGGCGTTGATGGGATAGCAAGCATCTTCAATTGCCTGCCGTACTTCATCATTTATCAGGCCATTGCCGTTGGCATCCTCAGCCACACTGAAAACCAGGGCCGCCACGCCCGAGACATGCGCTACCGCTGAGGAGGTGCCACTTTTGTAACCAAATTGGTTGTGGGGTAACTCAGAGTAAATGTTAAAACCCGGAGCAGCCACATCCACCCAAGCGCCATGGCCAGATAACAATGCCAGAGAGTCGCTTTCATCAGTAGCAGCTACGGCGAGGCAGTTGGCATAGTAGGCAGGATATATTGGCGTTGACTTGCCTTCATTGCCTGCCGCCGCCACAATTACCACTCCCCGCCTCCAGGCGCAGTTTACCGCCTCTTCCAAATCTGGTGACGATTTCATACAAAGGCTTATGTTAATAACCTTAGCTCCATGTTCCACCGCCCAGATGATGCCCTCAGCTACCACTGAGGGCTGACACTTGCCGGCGTCATCAGCCACCTTGACATTCATCAACTGACACCCAGGAGCGATGGCAGCAATGGTGCCAGCCATATGAGTCCCGTGCCCATAGAGGTCATTGCTTGTCGGGCTATCGGTGAAATTGACCTCGGCCACCAGTTTATCAGCCAAATCTTGATTACCCTCATCAATGCCAGTATCGAGGACGGCAACAATGATTGGCTGATAACCTTTAGCTATGTGCCACGCTTGGGGGGCCTCAATCTTGCTTACTCCCCAGCGCTGAGCCAGATAGCTATCATCGAAAGAATATACTGCTTCAAGGGGGGAGGCGTAGCTTGGTGACTCGGTCTTGTTTACGTAGCTATTATCAGAGGAGACATAGCTTATAGTGTCACTATTGGCGTGAGACACAGCGTCCGGGGAGACTGCCTCCAGATGCAACCAAAAGCCAGCTAGCAGTAGCGCTATGACCAGGTATCTCAGCACTCTCACGGCAGGTTAAATCTTACAGCCAGCTAGCTTGGTTGACATCGACTATTAGTACTGTTTTGCACTAGAAAATGGTCATATAACCTTTCTCCTATTACCTATTGACTAGATAGAGGGAGAGGTGATACCTATGGCAAAGCCCCAGAAGGGTTGTCATTGCGGTATGTTTTTATGTCTTATGCCACTGTGGTGAGCCAAAACCCTGAACGCCGTGAAGGGAAAATAAGGCAGCCTTTGACCTTCTTTGAAGATTGACTGTGCTTACCTTTGCCTATTTCAGGAAACCATCTAATTAGGCGGCTCAAGCTAGTGTCAGCCTAGCTGGCTTTTGCTGCCAGAGTGAAGGGCTGTTATGATTTATGGTTATCGCTCCGCGTGATAAAGCTGTCTACATCTTCATGCTTGAACCTGCGGTCGCCTCTTGGCCCCAGCCGGTAGGCATGGAGCAGTCCTCTATTGGCCCAGTGCCTCACTGTGTTGGGATGAACATGGAGCAGACGGGCTATCTCGGTAGTAGTCAGCATCCGCGAATTTCCTTTTATCATATCTCCACTCCTGTATCTTCACAGAACATCATTTAACCTAACATTAACTTAATTTCTTGTCTATCCCCGAAAAGTCCTGGGCATTGAGCTCTGTGGCTTTTGCCGTGAACCCAAAGCACCAGGAAAAACAGGACTTCTGTCCTAAATTTGGAGGTAAAGTTAATAAAATGCTATTGACTTGAGAGCAATGCGTGGTACAATGGTTATAGTACTAAAGTTTGCCGAAGGGGCTAGGAGGTGGAACCCGTTAGTTGGTCGCTTGGGTTCCACGGAGCCAATAGCGAAACCGACTTTGAAAGTTGGTTTCGCTATTTTGTTTTGAGGCTGATATGGAAATCGAAGGGCGGAATTTCGGTGGCGTATTCGCAGTTATTACTCGTGCCATACGCTCTTGGGCTTTATCCAGTCGCCCGCAGGCGAATAAGTGGGCTCGTAGGGTCGGGGCTTGTCCCCGACCGAGGCAGAGGTGAAATCCGCCACTGTCATTGCGAGGTGAATTTCCTCTCCCTCGAAGGGAGAGGATTAAGAGCCTGTCCTGAGTTTATCGAAGGATGAGGGTGGAAAATTAACTTGCCGAAGCAATCTCAACCAATCCTTATCACATTAACGAGAGGACAAAATGAGTAGATTAAAGGCATGGAAAAGTTTAATAATTCTGCTTGCCCTGGCATTGGTGCTGTCTCTGGGGATAGTGGCGGTGCCAATGGCGGAAAGTGTGGAGGCAGATGAAGAGCCCACCAACGTCTGCTGGGTAGATTCTGCTACTGGGAATGATACTAACTCTGGAAATCAGACCGCGCCTTTCGCCACTATCCAGAAGGGCATTGACACCGTCGCCGAAGGCGGCACGGTGCATGTGGCGGCGGGGACTTACAATGAACGCATAACCATCAACAAGTCCTTGACGGTCAGATCCATAGAGGGAGCAGAGATGACAACCATAAACGCCCAAGGGCTTGAGTTTGGGGTTCTGATCCATGGGATGGAAACCGTCGCGACCTTTGACGGCTTCATGCTCGAAAACTACTCTAGAGTAGGAATCCTAGCGGGATCCTTCTCACTGGCGGAGGATGACCCTGCTGTAGTTCACATACTGAACAACATCGTCAAGGAACCCATAACTCAACAAAACAACAACTGCATTCAAATAGGCGATGGAACCACCGGAACTGTGATTGGAAACGAGGTCATGGGAGCATTCCTCGAATCTCCAGACTGGACAGGGTCGGGAATCCTTGTGGCTGGCTCGAGCGACGTTTTGGTGTCTAATAACTTCGTGCACGACTGTGAGTCAGGCATAGTGATTGTAGGATACGCAGAGTACCGTGACGCACCTGCAGAAAACAATCTTGTCGAGAACAACCGGGTGGAAAATAATGGCTGTGGGATAGCTATCCAAATGAACTCGATAGGCACTATCATCAGGTACAACGATGTGTTGAATAATACTGATGTCGGAATCGAGTCCGTGGGCAATGCCTCCTTTGAGATGACTGTCCCCTCAGGCACGGAAATCCACAACAACAACATAGTTGACAACGTAAATTATGGCGTGAAGAGTTCAGTTTGGCAGCCTGGTGAGGCAGAACAAGTCGATGCCACCAACAACTGGTGGGGCAGTGCCTTTGGTCCTACACATGACTCCAATACCTATACTGTTCCTTCTGGCGGCCCCCAGGGCGATGCCGTTTCTGCCAACGTGGACTTCGTGCCGTGGCTCGATGCTGTTCATCCAGGGGGCACCAGTTTTGCCCCAGTAGAGAATGCTGACACTAACGAGCAGTTTTCCTCAATTCAGGCAGCAATTGATGATGCCGACACCGATGCTGGCGACATCATCAATGTGGCGGCGGGGACATATAATGAAGATGTCACCATTAACAAGAGCCTCACACTAGTCTCGGCTGAAGGGAAGGACAACACGACTATCAACGGCCAGAGCACAGGTGAAGCAGGTGCAGTCAGAATTGCTGCTGATAATGTAGTACTCGGCGGAGATGGCACCGGTTTTACGGTTAATGGTGCCGGTGTGGCTGCTGTTTACTTCACGCAGCCTGTCTCAGGGTGCTTAGTAGAGGGCAACGGCATAGTGGCAGCCAACACCAAGAACGCGCTGCTGTTTGGAGGTGGCCAGTCTAGCCATACCATTAGAGGCAACACCTTCCAGGGGGATGCCTCGCAGCTGGTCTACGTCAACGGCCAGCCAAGCGTTGGCAATGCCTCAACGAGCGTGAACTTCATTAACAACACGTTCTCTGGGACTGCTCCAACCGGACCAGCACTTGGCCAAGAAGCCGCCGCTAGTATAATTAGCGGTAATACCTTTGCCACTGTAACCGCCTACGCAAGTCTGGAGCTTTGGGTTGGTAACACTGTCACTGGTAATAACTTCACCGCTGACCTGTCACCAGGGGGCGTGTATGTCTTGGACAATACTGGCACTGACCCTTACGGCATTCCTGGAGGTGGAGTATTCGTTCTGGACATAGACGCAGTTCTGAGCAACAACACCTTCCTGCGGGCGGTGGTCGTTGAGCACCCTGGCAGTTCCCGACTGCCCAAGATCTGGGCCAACATCCAAGATGCTGTCAATGAAGCTGTTAGTGGCGACACCATCAATGTGGCGGCGGGGACATACAATGAAGCGGTGACCATTGATAAGAGTCTAACACTGCAAGGTGCAGGGTCGGCTACCACCACGGTTACCGGCGCGCACACGATAACGGCAAATGATGTCATCGTTGATGGTTTCACACTCGACGGGGGCATTACCTTAGATGACTTAGCAAATACTATAAGGGGTGGCACAATATCCAATAATATTATCACTGGAGCTGATAATCCTGACCTTCCCATTAAAGCTGAAAATGGAATTAGGGTGGGCTTCGATCATAATGGTAAGGGTGTAGATGGCATTACGATTGAGAACAATACTATTATCAACAGTCTTTGCAAGGGGATACGGTTCTCCAATACAAAATTGGACTTTAACGACCCCCACGACCCCCAACGTATCTCCAACATCACCATTAGCGGCAACGAAATAAAGGATAATGGTTCGGCAGGCATCGAAACTTATGGCCCCGGCCCCAACACCATAATCAATAACATTATCAGCGGCAATGCCGGTAACGGCATCAACCTGAAGTTTGACGATGGTGATGTCGTAACGGGCAACACCATAACAAACAACACCGGCCCAGGCATCACCCTGCGTCAGGTCACTGATACCGTTGTAGAAAATAACAGCGTGTCGGGCCATCAAAGCCAAGAGGTGATTGGAACATGTGACACTGTTATCGGTGGGAAAGGCTCGGGGATACATATCTTTGACGCTAGTGAAAACAACACCATACGTTTTAACGACATCACCGGTAACAATTATGGTATTTTCATTCACAGTAAAGGTGACTTGCAACCATCGGGTAATTCTATCAACTTCAATAACATCTCAGGCAATGATTACTATGGTATGCTCAATGCTTTGGTTGACCCACCTGCTCCAGTCGATGCTGAAAACAACTGGTGGGGGAAAAAGGGTAAAGGTGCCATCAAGAAAATGGTCAGCGGCAGTGTTGACTATGACCCATGGATCGGGGCGGGGGTAGCCAACGCCAAGTCAAAAAACACACGAACTGGTAAGGCTACCGTTAACGCCAAGACTGAGGCTGATACTGAGGTTGATAAGTCAGGGAAAGGCACACCAACTGTTACTGTGGCAAAGTATGAAGATAACCCTGGAAGGGGCTTCAGTGGAGATATAGGCAAGTATATTGATGTCCATATTGATGATGACACAGGTGTCGATGAACTTATGATCAAGCTCTACTACACTGATGCCGAAATAGCGGGACTGGATGAATCATCCCTGAGGTTGCGGTGGTGGGATGGCGATTCCTGGGAGCTATGCTCTGATTCGGGCGTCAATATGGCTGCGAACTATATGTGGGCGAAGGTGAGAACTGACACTACCCCCAGTCTCAGCCAGTTAACGGGAACACCCTTTGCCGGCCGAGGCACTTCTGCTCGAGTAGAGGTCGCTGAGGTCGGTCCTGAATTCATATACCTTAGAGTGGACTTTCTGGGCGAGATTAGCAAAATGCGGCTTGGTGATAATAATCGGCTGAGAGATACTCTAATAGCGCTTAGCCCTGATGGCAGGCTCAGCCTGGAGATAGAAGAAGGTACTCTAGCACTTGTTGATGGAAAGCCAATTTACCTGATAGAAATCAGAGAGGCTGAAGAGTGTCCACCTCTGCCAGAGGATACCATGGTAGCCGGGAATGTCTACGACATTACTCCTTCAGGGGCTACTTTTGATGAGGATATCATCTTAATACTGGGCTTCAACCCTATGGAACTGCCCGAGAATACCCTATCGGTAACCATGGCTTATTATGTTTCTGACGAAGGCTGGGTAGAACTGGAGAGTGAGCCAGGGGGTGTGGCTGAACTGGGCACTATGACTGCAGCAGTAAGCCACTTCACCCCGTTTGCCATACTGGCGAAGCTTGCTCCACCAGCTCCTCCTCCAGTTCCAGCTCCTCCACCCACTCTACCAGCGGCTCATTTTGTAGCCAGTGGCTTAACCATTGAGCCAAGCGTGAGAGGGATATGGGAGCCCATCACCTTCGTGACAAGGACAGGGGAAAGCGTTACCATCACCGCCAATGTGGCTAATGATGGTGGGCAGGAAGGCACTTATATTGTTGAGCTAAAGATAAACGGGGAAACGGTAGATAGTAAAGAAGTGACACTGGCTGCGGGACAGAGCCAGCAGGTAAGCTTCGCCTTACCTGGGATGGATTATGGGCGGTATGAGGTAGAAGTCGCCGGGTTGAGCGGCGAGTTTACAGCGTCACGAATCATCAACTGGTGGCTTATCATTGGCATAATAGCCGCTATTGGCTTAATTACTTGGGGAGTGATTCGGGGCAGGAGAAGAGTGTATAGTTAATAAAATAGAGGCCGTCCCATCTCGCCTCCGGCATTTTCCGCTGCCGAAATCCCCAATAACAATAATTGTAGTCTCGGGCTTCAGCCCCGAACCGGTGAGTGAGATCCTCGCTACGCTCAGAGGGATAGTAAGAGTTTATGTCAATAGCCCCTGGCAGACGTTAAAAATAGACTTTTCCTAAAGCGTTTTATATACTTTGTTTGCCGCTCTCTAAAGTTAATAGATAAATAACTATGTTGAGGACGGGTTTTAATAAATAGCTAAGGAGGTACGGGAATGAGATCGAGCCTTATCGGGAAGATTGAAAAAGCCAAAAGGTATGCCCAAGAGCCAGACCGTGTTACCTTGTCAGGTCTCACAGCTGACTTCCGTGGAGATAATAATAACTACAAGTTAAGCTACGCCGATGGAAAGTGGCAATGTAACTGCCATTTCTTCTCTCAATGGGAGACATGTAGCCATACCATGGCGTTACAGCAAATGTTAGCCAATATGCTGCCCAAGGAGGCTCTTACCTCCCCTATAGTAACTCAACCTTAGAAATTGGAATGGCTAGCGGCGTAATCTAAGGCCTCTGCCACGACAAATAAAGAGCCGCTAATGCAAATGAGATCCTTCTTGTCAGCTAGGGATAAAGCTTGGGAAAGAGCTTGGGATACAGCATTAGTAATGGTTGAGTTAATGCCCTGGCTAGCAAACTCAGCAGCTATAAGTGGAGGGGAGGCGGCACGAGGATGCGAAGCACGTGTGACAATGACTTGAGGAGAGAGCGAAATTAATTCTTTCACTATCCCTGGTATGTCTTTATCGCAAGATATCCCAATGATGAGGAAAAGTTTGTCATAATTAAAATATGCTCTAATGTTCTCCACCAGCCTCTTCACCGAACCCACATTGTGAGCACCGTCAACTAACACTATCGGTTGCTGCCCTAAAATCTGGAACCTCCCCGGCCACTCAACCCGGGAAAGCCCTTGGGCAATATCAGCAGCAGCAATGTTAAAGCCGAAGGATGCCAATATCTCCAGGGTAGCTACAGCAGTAGCGGCATTCTCAACCTGGTAATCACCTAAAAGTGGAATAGTAAGGTGGTGAGTACCCATTTTCCCCTGAACTACAAACGCTTGCTGGTGGAAGTCGCCAGCTATCCTGCGCCAGGTAATATCTTTACCTACCTGAACTAAATTTGCCCCTCGCTGGCGGCAAACATCACTAATTACCTGAGACACTTCTTTTAGCTGAGCAGAACTCACCACAAAGCGGGCAGGTTTAATAATGCCTGCTTTCTCATAAGCTATCTTTTCCAGGCTATCACCTAAAACCTGGGTGTGCTCCAGGCTAATAGGGGTGATAACACATACCTCGGGCTCTGCCACATTGGTAGCGTCAAGTCGGCCACCTAAGCCTACTTCTAATACTTGAAAAGCTGCTTGCTTCTGCTTGAAATAGGCAAATGCCAGCGCAGTCAATACTTCGAAGAAAGTCAATTGCCTATAAAGAGGGTCGTGGTTCATGGCCTCAAAATAGGGCTTTACTTCCGTCATCAAAGCAGCGAACTCTCCTTCCGAAATCAAATTACCGTCCACCTTGATGCGCTCCCTTAAGGTGTGAAAATGGGGGGAGGTATATAATCCCGTCCGATAGCCTGAGACGATCAAAACCTGGGCAATCATAGCTGCTATGCTCCCCTTTCCCTTGGTACCGGCTACATGAACTGTCTTGGCGGCTAAATGAGGGTCACCCATTCGATGCAAAAGTTCTTCTACGTGCTTCAGGCTATAGTCATGGGAAGCGTAAGATATACCGGGAATCTTTTCATAATCGATAAAACTATGAAGATACTCTTCTGCCTGGCTATAATTCATTTAAGCTTTATTTTATAGGCATCCTTTGATATTATCCAGCTAATGAACTTCATTGACAAACTGCTTAATATTAGCCGGAAAAACGAAAGTTTGCTTTGCATCGGGCTTGACCCAAATCCAGACCTTATGCCTAAAGTAGGTATTTTGGAATTTAACAAAGCTATCATCAACTCCACTCACGACTTGGTATGTGCCTATAAACCCAATTTGGCTTTTTATGAAGCCCTGGGAATTGAAGGACTTGTCATTTTAGAGAAGACCATCGAACATATACCTGCTGATATACCCATAATTGGCGATGCCAAGCGTGGCGACATAGGTAATACGGCTAAAGCTTATGCCAGGGCACTTTTCTCCACCCTTGGCTTTGATGCTGCCACAGTCAACCCTTATCTTGGCTTCGATTCCATAGAGCCTTTCATTAGCTACCAAGATAAAGGAGTATTCATCTTATGCCGAACATCAAACCGAGGTGCTTCGGATTTTCAAGACCTTCATTGCACTGGTGGTTCCCCGCTCTATGAAATAGTGGCGCAGAAAGCCAAAGAATGGAATATTTATGGCAATGTTGGCTTGGTGGTGGGGGCTACTTATCCTGAGGAATTGAAGAGGGTTCGCTCCATTTGCCCCGAGATGTGCTTGCTCATCCCGGGCATTGGGGCTCAAGGTGGAGATTTGGCTTTAGCGGTTAGCTACGGAGTGGATGCTCAGGGGGAAAAAGCGATCATCAATGTAGCGAGGCAAATTCTTTATGCTTCACGGGAAAAGGATTTTGCCCAAGCAGCCAGGAATGCAGCCGAGAAAATACGCAACCAAATCAACTCACACTTAGCCTCCCGACAAATGGCAAAATGAGAGCGTTTATTTTGTCACCCCTTTCTTTCGTCATTGCGAGGCACAAAGTGCCGAAGCAATCCCAAACGCGCCAACTGATTGCTTCGCGGAGTTTATCCTGAGCTGTATCAGATTCTTCCCCTTCACTTCGTTCAGGGCTTCGGCTCACGCGCTCAGAATGACAGCAAGCGAAGAACTCAGAGCCTACAGGAGGAGTTGCTAAACGACATCAAGATGACTGTAAACATAAAGATTGGTGATGTAGTTCGCCTGCGCAAACCCCATCCTTGCGGCAGCTATGAATGGGAGGTAGTAAGAGTAGGTGCCGACATAGGCCTTAAATGCCTCAAATGCCAACGAAAGGTTCTTCTGGAGAGAAACACTTTTAAGAGAAGGTTAAAGGAAGTTCTTTCCAAGAGCGATTAAGTGCTGCAGGGGAACAATAATATAAAATAAACTCAGAAAGACTTCCAGGTCACGTAGTGCTAACAAAGCCCTATCACGAATGGGCAGATATAGAAAGTCATGCCCTATCAACACAAAAGAGAGCCACTTCCAGAAGATAATAGCTAACCATTGCTACCTTTCTAAAGCTAATCTATAATTCACAGCATGGCTCGCGGTATTTTCCACATTGATTTGGATGCTTTCTTCGTCTCCGTGGAACAAGTGCTTAACCCGAGGCTAATGGGAAAGCCAGTAATTGTCGGTGGAGACCCTGAGCGGCGTGGCGTGGTAGCTTCTGCATCTTATGAAGCGCGACCATTTGGCATCCATGCCGGCATGCCTTTATCTAAAGCTCACCGCCTCTGCCCTCAAGCTATTTTTATCCAAGCTAATTTCTCCCGCTATAGAGAGGCGGCAGACAAGTTTATGGAAATCTTGGCTGATTTCTCTCCTAGCCTTGAGCCTCTGGGGCTTGACGAGGCATACCTTGATGTTACTGGATGTGAAGAACCTTATGGCTCTTTGCGCCAAATGGCATTAGCCATAAAAGACCGAATACGTAGAGAGCTCAGGCTAACAGCCTCAGTGGGCATTGCCACATGCAAGGTGGTGGCTAAAATTGCCTCTGATTTATGTAAGCCCGACGGACTGCTGGAAGTAGCCCCGGGGAAAGAGCGCCACTTCCTAAACTCCCTTCCGGTAGCTAGATTACCCGGAGTGGGCAAAAAAACAGAGCAGGTATTAAAAGGGATGGGTATAACCACCGTAGGTGAATTAGCCTCACTTCCTTTAAATATAGTGGAAAAACACTTTGGAAAATTCGGGGTAGTAATTCATCGCTACGCCAATGGAATAGATGACCGAAGGATAGAGGCACCTGGTGAATCCAAGTCCATTAGCCAGCAAACAACCTTTGCTCAAGATACTTTAGACCGCCATTTTCTTGAGGCTAACCTCCGCCACTTATGCCAGCAAGTCAGTGCAGAGCTACGCTATCGAGATAAACAGGCAAGGTGTGTAACCTTAAGGTTAAGATATGCTGACTTCAAGACAATCACTCGCCAAGTTACCTTAAAAGAAGCTAGCAATGTTAGTCAGGTTATCTTCGCCGCAGCCCGGCAATTACTGAGCGAAGTTTTAGTACAAAGGGGAAAACCAATCCGCCTTATAGGTATCAGGGTGTCAAGTTTATCTGGCAAGGAAAGGCAGCTCCATATGTTTGATTCCGAAACAGAAAAATTGGAGCATCTAGATAAAGCTATTGCCCAGATTCGAAGCAAATACGGCCCCGCATCGATAAAGACAGGCAAGGACATTTCTATTT